>Ga0123356_10005059_pt1 | contig 13510 bp, 11 predicted proteins | sample TergutEmb28metaG_2_FD_92546 | JGI IMG/M metagenome (GOLD analysis project Ga0123356, IMG submission 92546) | Embiratermes neotenicus P3 segment gut microbial communities from Petit-Saut dam, French Guiana - Emb289 P3 | ecosystem: Host-associated > Arthropoda: Insects > Digestive system > Gut ...
GTGGGGGTAGTTCTTTTCCAAAGTCCATATGTTGGCTGCCGGGGGTCCTGCATTCCGCTTCGCTCCACGCAGGATGACCGGGGTGTTAGTCCCCGCGGTCATCCTGCCGCCAGGCAGGACCCCCGGCAGCCGACGTAGGGTCGTGGGGGTAGTTCTTTTCCAAAGTCCATATGTTGGCTGCCGGGGGTCCTGCATTCCGCTTCGCTCCACGCAGGATGACCGGGGGGGGCTGCCGGGGGGTGAACTGGAGTGGTGACGTGACACTGAGGCACGAATACGCGAGACTAGTACCGATGACTGAGCCCTATCGACGGCGGATGACTGCCGCGGAGCGCCGCGACCAGTTAATTGGTGTGGCGTTGATGTGCTTTGCGGAAAAGGGTTTCGAGGGGACATCCATCGAAGAAATAGCCGCACGCGCAGAGGTCAGCAAGCCAGTGATCTATGAACACTTCGGAGGCAAAGAGGGACTCTATGCCGTTGTCGTCGACAGAGAAGTGAACACACTCCTTCACGCACTACGGGCATCAGTCACCGACCCTGAAGCAGGATCACGCCGCCTACTCGAACTCGCATCACTAGCTCTGCTCGACTACATAGAGACCCGCCCGGAAGGCTTCCAAATCATTATGCGCGACTCCTCCGAACTGGGGGGAGTAGGGTTTGCCTCCATCCTTAACGACGTCATCGTCAACGTAGAGTCCCTACTCATCCCCAAATTCGAAAGAGCGGGTTTCGATGCCAAGGCCGTACCCCTAGTCGCCCAGGCCCTCACCGGACTAGTAGCGATGACCGGCCAATGGTGGCTGGATAATCCCGAATATTCCAAGGAAGAAGTCGGCTCCCACCTAGTGAACCTCGCCTGGAACGGCATGCACCACTGGGAGAGAGATTTCAACCTCGCCTGAGGTTTTCAGTTATCGCCATCTGGCAAGGACATTTAACCTATTTCCCGGCTGAAATGCCCGGTGAGCACTAGACTTGGAAACGCTATGAGTACCAACGAGTCTCCTGGCACGCCGACCCCTGCCATACACGCCGGTGTTGGAATCCAGGACAAACCCACCGCTATGGTGCGCAACCCCTCCGACCTTGTCGGTCTCGGTGGCTGCGCGCTGGGGATTGTCCTGGTCTGCCTCATGGTCGTCTATGCTCATAACACCACCGAAGGAATTGCTGAAGACGTACGCGCATTCGCGGTCCTACTCCAAAGAATCCTGTTCATCCCGGTGGCTGTTCTCGACACGATCGTCATCTTGTTCCCACCCATCGCCGTCGGCATTGACTTGCTCGTACGCCGAATCCCGATGGTGGCGCTTCAAGGCCTCCTAGCTGCCATTGGCGGCATCATGCTCAGCGTTGTCGCTGTTTTCCTAGTCTCAGAATGGGCGCCGATATCACTGCTGACGGGGGTGTCGATCCATACCAGTGGAGCCACCATAGCAACCATCCCTGCCTATGTGGCAGCGATCACCGCCCTCCTTACTGCTGTGGCGACTCCAGCCCGGCGCGGCTCAATCACATGGTCCTGGAACCTGATGTGGATCTCTGTCATCGTGTCGGTGGTCACCACAACATCGTCGCTGCCCGGTATGGTGATCGCCCTGCTGATCGGCCGTATGGCTGGGTACGCGACTCGCTACGGGTTTGGAGTTGCCTCGCGGCGAGCCTACGCGGTCACCCTAGTTGACGGCATCCGCCGAGCCGGATTTTCACCAGTGAGCATCGACCGGGTTTCTACCGTCGATGTCGTCGAAACCGGCCAAACAATCCTCGGTGTACAAACCCCACAGTTCTTCTCCGACCACCGGCTCTACGTCATGAAAACCCTACCGGGCAAGATGTACAACATCATCGTCCTCGACGGGGATCGCCAAGTCATGTCCTCGATGACCCGCATCTGGCGCTACCTGCGCTCTCGTGCCATCGAAGGCAGAACAACTCTGTCGCTGCGCCAGTCTGCGGAGCGTACGGCTCTGATCTCGTACGCAGTACGCTCGGCTGGGGTATCGACTCCAGCGGTGTTGTCCATCGGGGAAGCCTCGGATTCCATGCTAATCATCCGTGAAGCCACCCAAGTGTCAGTCTCCTTCGCCGATATCGAACCCGACCAGGTTGATGACGAAACCCTGGACATCATGTGGGAACAGATTCTTAAGGCTCATCGTTGCGGGATCGCACACCGGGCACTCACTCCGCACTGTTTCCGAATCTCCACAGAAGAAGAACACCGGGTGTGGCTCCTCGGCTGGGAGACCGGTGACGTGGCGTCCTCGGAACTAGCCAGGCGTATTGATCTGACACAGATGATGGCGCTCATCGCCGCGAAGGTGGGAGCCTCGCGTGCTCTCGAGTCGGCTTCTCGGGTCCTCGATCCTGACGAACTGGTGGGTCTGGGTCCCCTTCTGCAGATTCCTGCAGTACCAAAACCCACCCGCGACAAGATGAGCAGCCCCAAGGATGTCCTCGCAGAACTGCGTACTGAACTGACCCAAGGTTCTCCCGAAGCCGCCATTGCGTCCGAGCAGATCACCCGCTTTGGAGCTCGTACGGTCATCATGACCGTCTTGGTCACCACGGCCATTATCGTCATCCTGACGTCCTTCAACCTCTCGCAGGTTGTGGACGCTCTGCGGCACTCAGACTGGAGATGGGCAGTGGGAGCCTTCCTCATTGCCCTGGTGGGGTTCGCCGGTGCAGCAGTGTCAATGATGGCATTCTCACCGATTCGACTAAAGTTCTGGCGAGTTTATCTCTGCCAGTTCTCAGCAGCCTTCGTCGCCCTGGCAGCCCCGGTTGGTTTAGGGCCAGCAGCAGTGAACTTGCGCATGCTGATGAAGAAGGGTGTTGCCACACCTGTGGCTGCTGCGACGGTGGCTCTGACCCAGGTGGCCAATATCGTCGTGGTGCTTCTCACCTTGGTCGTTCTGACTGCTATTACCGGCTCTAGTCAGATCACCTCTTTTGAAGTCACTCCCGGGGTGCTGATCGGCGTACTCGTGGTCGCTGCAACTGTGGGGATCATTCTGATTATTCCCAAGACCCGGAACTGGATCCTGGCCCGCGTGACTCCGCTGCTGAGACAGACCTGGCCGCGGTTGGTGGAACTGTTCTCCAGCCCTCTTCGACTAGGAATCGGTATCTTGGCGAACATGGTCGTCGTTGCCTCCTATGTTGTGGCACTCCAGTGGGCAGCCTTTGCCTTCGGCATCGACTTACCCATCGTGGGTGCTGCCTTGGCCTATCTGCTCGGTACCTCCGCAGGCGCTATCATCCCAACCCCCGGCGGTATGGGGCCCATCGAAATCGCCGAATCGGCCGCTCTGGTGTCTTTAGGCATCAATCCCGGTGTCGCTGCATCGATCGTCCTGCTCTTCCGTTTCGTGAGCTACTGGATCAGGATTCCGCTGGGCTGGATTTCTTACCGTTGGATGCAGCGCCTCGGCGAGCTTTAGGGGATTCTCATGCCGCGTCGAATTGCCATGGTCTCCATGCACACATCCCCTCTTGAACCCCCGGGGTCTGCCGATGCGGGCGGAATGAACATCGTCGAATGGCACACGGCGTTGGCTCTAGGGAAGCTCGGATACAAGGTCGACCTGATGACACGGCGATCTAGCCCCGATCAACCAGAACGCCAACACCTTGCGCAGGGTGTGGATCTGCTGCATCTTCATGCTGGCCCGGCTCAACCTCTTCCCAAGTCAGCCATCGATCGCTACATTCCAGAATTCACAGCATCAATGACACAAGCAGGTAACTACGATCTCTACCATGCCCAGCACTGGATGAGCGGAGTCGCAGCCCTTGACTTAGCACGCGGTCATGGGGTACCCATCGTCGTGAGTTTCCATTCCGTGGCAGCGCACCCAGACAAGGATCTGCGTGAGGGAGAGCCCCCTGAGTCTGAAGCACGCGTACCTGGAGAAGCCCTGTTGGCCCAGGCCTGCGACCAGGTCATTGCGATCTCTGCTGCCGAAGCCCGTACGGTCATCGAGCGCTGCGGAGCCAACCCGGAGAATGTGACAATCATCCCTCCCGGGGTTGACCTAGACCTCTTCCACCCGATGCCACGCCCGGCCCAATCCCGTCCCTTTCTAGCTTTTGCTGCCCGTCTCCAACCCCTCAAAGGCCCAGACCTAGCCATCGAAGCCCTGTCCCATATCGACCCCACACTGCGCCCGCGCCTGGTCATCGCAGGAGCCCAGAGCCTTGACTTCGCCTTCTATGCTGCCCATCTGAGCAGTCAAGTGGAAACTTTGGAACTGACCAATGATGTCTCGTTCATCGGTCCCGCATCTCGTACGCAACTCGCAGCCCTCTTCGCCGAGGCGTCCCTAGTGCTCGTACCCTCCTACTCTGAGACTTTCGGGCTAGTAGCCCTCGAAGCCGCTGCCTGCGGTACGCCGGTGATCGCCTCTGCTGCCGGAGGTCTGCGCGAAGCTGTTGTCCACGGTGAAACAGGTCAACTGATGGATTCACGACGGCCTGCCGACTGGGCACGAGCCATGATCGAACTTCTCGAAGACCCCGCCACGCTGCGGAGAATGGGTGTCGTTGCCCGCGTCCATGCACGCCGATTCACCTGGGACCTCACAGCTCGGCGAATCTCGGATGTCTATGACAGGCTGCTTGCGTGAGGTACCTGTTTCACCATGCTCACCCCGATGACGAGACGCTGTCCACCGGTGCGATCATTCTCGGGCTTGTGTCGCAGGGTCACACCGTTCTGGTGATGACAGCCACCCGAGGCGAACTGGGACAAGCCGTACCCGGAAGCCTTCCTCCCGGTGCAGATCTTCAGCAGGTACGCATCACCGAGCGGCGTGAAGCCTTGATCTGCCTGGGAGCCCACGATGCGGGGTGGCTGGGATCTGGGCCCAACAGAGCTTCGGGTGCCCAGGATCGTACCTATCGAGACTCAGGAATGGAGTGGATCACACCGACCCACGCCGGTCCAAGTCAGCAAGCACCCCCCGATAGTCTTGATCGGGCAAATCTGGAAGAGGTCATCGCTGATGTGATGGCCGCTGGTGTCCATCATCGTGCTGACCGGCTCGTATCCTACGATGCCCGCGGGGGCTACGGGCACCCCGACCATGTGGTCTGTCACCGCTCCACCTGTGAAGCTGCCGAAAGACTTGGGCTAGATTTCTTGGAGATCACCGCAGACCCAACCAGTTCCTCCCAGTGGTTTGACGAAAGCGGTAACCCCAGACTTCTCGATGCACATCGGAGCTATCGGTCACAGTTTTCGCTTGTTTCAGACATGGTCATCCACGTTGGTGGGCAGCGAGATCGTGTACTCTGGATGGGTGGCATTTCCATGGAAAGGCAATGTCGCCCAATCCAGTCTCATCACCATACTGAGGGAGAAGACCATGTCGGATAACGTTGAGCAGAGTTCAGGCGCTGACCAAGAGGGTTTGGCACCGGATGCCGGTGACGCTCTGAGTCTTGGGCCCACCCCGTGGACCCCAACCCAACCTGCACCGGAGTTCCTGGGTTTCCAGACTCCCGATCCGGGCTATACCCCCCAGCCTTCTCCAACCCCGAGTTATACCCCGCCGGCACCGTCTGTGCAGTACGCCGACCCTGCGCCGGTGTATCCGCCGATGCAAGCACCTACTCCGGGGTATTCCGTCTATGATCCTCAAACCGCGCAGGGTAACTATGCGATGCAGCCCTATCCTGCTACAGGTGCACCGGCTGCGACCTTCGTTCCGGGCCAAGTCGTACAAACCGAGTTCGGAACCTTTGTCGTTGGAACCAAGACCAAGCTCGTCGCTGGGATTTTGGGCATCCTGCTTGGCGGCTTCGGTGTCGGGCAGTTCTATCGCGGAAACGTCGGAATGGGTGTCGCTCAAATCCTCGCAACGGTTTTCACCTGCGGACTCGGTGTTTTCTGGGGACTCATCGAAGGAATCATGGTGTTGGTGGCCAAGCCCGGTGCGCCGTTGTCACTGGACTCAAACGGTCAGCTCATGGCGTAGCTTCTGTGCTCGTCGCAGAGTCGATCGTCGCTGATCCCACCACCCTCGTGCCGTCATAGATGACGGCTGTTTGACCCGGCGCGATGCCATAAGTTGCTGTGTCGAGGTTGATGGTCACCCCTGCATCGTCAACACTGATACGGGCCGGTATTTCATCGGCATGAGCCCTCAACTGCACCGCCGCGTGAAACTCTGATTGCGCTAGATGATCGGTCCAGACCGGGTTGATCCCTCGGATTTGCGTAACTTGTAGACTCGTTCTTGGCCCAACGATCACGGTGTTTGCGTGCGAATCAAGACCTACAACATACCGAGGCTGGCCATCGGTGGCTGGGCGGCCTAGTCGCAGGCCCTTACGCTGACCGATGGTGTACGTGAAAATCCCGCGATGGGAACCCAGTACCTGCCCATCCTCGCTGCGAATCTCACCGGGGCGATCCTCAATGTGGCGATGGAGATAATCAGCAGTACGGCCATCGCGGATGAAGCAAATATCCAGAGAATCCGGCTTATCAGCAACGGTGATTCCGCGTCTTGCAGCCTCAGCGCGTACTTCTTCTTTCGTGGAGTCGCCCAGCGGAAAGAAGCAACGCCGGAGGCGATCCTGGGTCAGGACACCCAGAACATAGCTTTGGTCCTTGTCCTTGTCAACTCCTCGATGGAGGTCGACATGGCCAGCGTCATTCGTTTCCAGGCGGGCATAATGGCCTGTCACAACTCCATCAAAACCCTGGGCGAGCGCTCGGTCAATAACCGCTGAAAACTTGATCTGCTCATTGCATCTCAAGCAAGGATTCGGTGTACGGCCCCTGGCGTACTCTGCGAGAAAATCTTCGACGACAATACGGCGGAAATCCGAAGAGAAATCCCAGACCTCGAACTCAATCCCCAGCCTTTGCGCGACTTCACGGGCGTCTGTGGCATTCGCCGAGGAGCCCCAGCCGTCTTGTCCGGTATTGTCAGGATCCAGCCACAGATGAACCGCTACAACCTCATGACCAGCCTCCAGCATTCGTGCCGCGGCCACAGCAGAATCCACACCCCCAGACAACCCCACAATCAGACGGCTCATAGTCACATCCCCCAACCGTACAGGTTTTCCCGCCACTGGTATGAAATGCAGCCTATTTGCGTACGAAAACCTGCGTTTAATGCCACGTGAGCAGTAATCTGGGGTTTGGCGGTCATGGGAATACATTCTGGCTCGTAGTAGGGTGGTATCACAAGTCCACATGGAGGTTATATGGCTCAAAGGATATTGTTCCTGTTTTCGGATACTGGGGGAGGACATCGAGCGGCTACCAATGCGATCATTGACGCGCTCAAACTTGAGTACCCACATGAGTTTGAGACCACGATGATTGACTTTCTTCGCTATTACTCGCCTCCTCCGCTGCAGTATTCTCCGGAGCTCTATCCACCCTTGTCCAAGATGAAGCCCATGTGGAAGGTCTCGTATGAGTCCATGAACGGTCCGCGGCGTGCGCGTGCGATGAACAGACTGTCGTACCCCTATCTGCGCAAGTCTGCTGAGAGACTGATCAAGGAGCATCCTGCCGATCTGATTGTGTCGGTCCACCCGCTGGCTAATTCAGTGATCCCGCGAGCTATGGGACGCAACCCGGTGCCTTTCGTGACCGTGGTCACCGACATGGTCACCACCCATGCTTTTTGGTATTCACCAGGGGCTGATCTGATTATCCTACCCACGCAACAGGCTAAGAATAGAGGGCTTCGCCTGGGTATCCCAGCCTCAAAGATGCAGGTTCTCGGGCAGCCGGTGTCGCCAGCCTTCGCCGAGACCCATGCTCCGAAAGAGGAGTTGAAACGCGGTCTTGGGTGGGAGGCTCCAGTCGTACTGCTGGTCGGCGGTGGTGACGGAATGGGACCTGTACGAAGGGTTGCACGGGCAATCAATAACTCCGAACTCCCCGTGAGTCTTGCAGTGATCTGCGGACGCAATGAGGAGTTATTCAAGGATGTTTCGGAATTGAAGTGGAAAATACCCCACCATGTCTATGGATTCACCTCGGAAATGCCGCGCTTCATGAAAGCGGCTGACATCTTCGTGACGAAGGCGGGACCAGGCTCAATATCAGAGGCATTCATCTGCGGGCTTCCGATCGTGATGTATGCTTGTCTCCCTGGGCAGGAAACGGGCAACGTCGATTATGTGCTGGACAGAAATGCTGGCATGTGGGCAGCGGACCCGGATTCCGTGGTCGAAGCAATACGATATCTAGTAGAAGACGAGACTGCTCGGATCGAGATGGCGCAGGCAAGTACGCAGCTTGCTCGTCCTCATGCTGCGCGGCAAATTGCACGCGCATTAGCGCAGCAACTCGGTAGGTAAATGTGAATTGCTTCGAATACGCGCTAGACGGTTGTGAAAGAGCGTCTAGGATAGAAAGGAAGGAGTACTGATGTCTGTCTTTTCATGTCTTGAGACCGCACCTCGGGACCCCATCATGGGGATGACCGAGGCATATATGGCCGATCCAGCGCCTGACAAGGTGAATCTTGGGGTCGGGGTATACCTCGACGAAACAGGCAAGATTCCCCTGATGATGTGTGTTCAGGCTGTTGAGCAGGATCTTGCAGCCACTCGCCGCCCTCACGGTTATCTGCCCATGAGCGGTATGGCTGGATACAATACCGTGGTTCAGGAGCTTGTTTTTGGGCCGAGTAGTTCGGCAGTTATCACTGGTCGTGTCGCCACCTTGCAGGCTGTTGCAGGAACCGGAGCACTGCGGGTTGGCGCTGGTTTGCTGGCGCTGGCATCACCGGATTCCAAGGTTTTGCTCTCGGATCCTTCCTGGGAAAACCATGACCTCGTGTTCACTCGGGCTGGGTTCACTACCGGTACCTATCGCTATTATGATGCCGCGACTCGCAGCGTCGATATCGAGGGGATGCTCGATGATTTGCGCGCCGCTGATCCGGGCACGATCGTGGTGATGCATGCAAGCTGCCACAACCCGACCGGCTGCGATTTGACCCACGATGAGTGGGACAGGGTCACCGAGGTTGTCCAAGAGCGTGAACTCGTACCTTTCATCGATATGGCTTACCAGGGTCTGTCCTTGAGCGTGATCCAAGATATGTATCCCATGACTGCTTTGGGAGAAGCAGGAGTGAACTTCTTAGTCGCGAATTCCTTCTCAAAGAACTTCGGATTGTACGGGGAGCGCGTTGGAGCCATTCACTTCGCAACCAGCGATTCGGCTGAGGCAACGCGGGTACTCTCGCAGGCAAAGATCGTCGTACGCTCGCTTTACTCGAACCCTCCGACCCAGGGTGCGGCAATCGTATCCACCATCTTGTCCAGCCGCGAACTGCGCGGAATTTGGGAAAAGGAACTGGGGGAGATGAGGGACCGCATTAAGAAGATGCGCGCGGTCTTCCGCTCCGGACTCGAAAATGCCGGGGTTACCCAAGATTTGAGTTACATCACCTCGCAAGCGGGATTGTTCTCGTACTCGGGGCTGACTGTTCCTCAGATGCAGCGTCTGCGCAACGAGTTCCATATCTATGGTCTGGACTCTGGCCGGTTGTGTGTTGCGGGCTTGAATGCGTTCAACATGGACCGTGTCATTGAGGCGGTCTCCGAGATCATGAAGTCCGAGTAACACCGGGCTCAAGGTGAAAAATAAGTCTGAGCACCGTTAGACTAGTAGACGCACAATCCCCGGTTGGTCTTCCGGCAGGGCCCGCCTGACTTTGAATCAGGATTAGCGAAGTAGGTTCGACTCCTACCCGGGGAACAAAGCATCGACGCGAGCACAGCTCGCATTTGCCGCAAGTGAACCCAGGACACAACCCCCCGGTCATCCTGCCGTCAGGCAGGACCCCCGGCAGCCAACCTAGGGTCTGTGGTAAAGCTTGTCTTCCCCAAATCCAAGAGTTGACCCCCGGTCATCCTGCCAAAGGCAGGACCCCCGGCAGCCAACGTAGGGTCTGTAGTAGGGATTTTCTTCCCCAAGTCCATACTCTGGCCGCCGGGGGTCCTGCCTGGCGGCAGGATGACCGGGGGAAGTTTGTTCTCCAATCATCAAAGGTAGATACCTCATTAGGTGAACCGAATCCAATCTTGGGGATAGAATGGTGCCGTCTAGCTCTGGCCCCCGACAGATGACTAACATCACTGCGTCGAGGGCTCCCAGAGTTTCGGTAGTACAGATTCGAAAGTGCGGTGTATGGTGGTGGACTTCGACTCGTCCGTTGCAGCAGTCATTCTTTTAGCAGCCGGTGCTGGTACGCGGATGAAATCATCCACATCCAAGCTCCTCCATATCCTGTGCGGGCGATCGCTGCTCTCGTGGTCACTCGCAGCAGCCGAGGGTGTGGCACCACAGAAACTCGTGGTGGTTGTCGGCCATGAGCGCGAACAGGTAGAAGCTCACCTCGATCAGATCGCACCCAATGTCACGCGGGTCGTTCAAGAAGAACAAAAAGGTACGGGACACGCCGTCAGCTGTGCCATGGAGAAACTGGCCGATGCGACCGGCGAAATTGTCGTCACCTATGGCGATGTACCTCTACTCACCGGTGAAACCCTGCGCCGTCTCCTAGCCGTTCATCGCCAAGAAAACAACGCCGTCACAGTGATGACATCCATCGTCGACGATCCCACCGGCTACGGAAGAATTCTGCGTACCGGCGGTGATGTCACCGGAATCGTCGAGCACCGAGACGCAGATGCCACACAGATAGCAATCCGAGAGATCAACTCCGGAATCTATGTTTTCGACGCTGAGATCCTCCGCGCCGGACTGGCCTCCCTCCAACCCGACAACGATCAGAATCAGTTATACCTCACCGACGTACTCGGCTTTGCGCGTACCCAAGGCAAGAAGGTGGGAGCTTACATCGAAGCCGACCACTGGCAGACCGAGGGTGTCAACGACCGCGCTCAGCTAGCCACCCTGGCAGCCGAGATGAACCGGAGAATCATCCGCCACTGGATGCGTCAGGGTGTCACAGTCATCGATCCATCGACCACCTGGGTTGAAGCCGGTGTGTCCATGGAACCGGATGTCGAGCTATGGCCAGGTACGATTCTGTGCGGCGCGACCTCCATTGCTGCCGGTGCAGTTATCGGGCCGGATACTCGTCTCACCGACGTTGAAGTAGGCCCAGGCGCTCAGATTCTTCGCTCGGAAGCCATTCTGTCGATGATCGGTGCCAAAGCAACGGTCGGCCCCTTCTCGTACCTTCGTGCCGGAACTCAGCTTGGGAGCAAGGGCAAGATCGGCGGCTTCGTCGAAACGAAGAATGCGATCATCGGAGATGGAGCCAAGGTGCCGCACCTGACCTATTGCGGGGATGCTGAAATTGGAGATGGTACGAATGTCGGCGCGGGAACGATATTCGCGAACTATGACGGAACGAACAAGCATCGTACGATCGTCGGCAAGAACGCCTTTGTCGGTTCGCAGAGCGTCCTTGTCGCACCTGTGAATATCGGTGACGATGCTTTCGTGGCGGCTGGGTCGACTCTGACCGGTGATGTGGGCGAGGGTGAACTTGCTGTTGCTCGCGGGCAGCAGAGAAATATCCCCGGCTGGGTCGAAACCTTCAGGGATCGTACCCGTGCGAAGAAAGCTGCCACAATCAACCCCACTCCGATACCACCAGCGGTGCAGGAGGGGGATGGGCCCCTGGAAGCAGGGGCTGACACCACGCCAACCTCAACCGAAAAGGAGTGATCGTGGCAGACCTGACCAAGAAGGATGTCAAGCACTTGATGCTTTTCGCGGGAAGGTCGCATCCACAGCTCGCGGCCCAGATCGCGACGCTGCTTGGTACCGAGCTCGTACCGTCGAGGACTGTCACCTATGCTAACTCTGAGATCTATGTCCGCTTTGAGGAGTCTGTTCGCGGGTGTGATGCCTTTATCATCCAGGCGCACACAGCACCGGTGAATGATTGGCTCATGGAGCAGCTCATCATGGTGGATGCTCTCAAACGGGCATCAGCCAAGCGCATCACTGTGGTAACGCCGTTCTATCCCTATGCCCGCCAGGACAAGAAACACGCTGGTCGTGAACCCATCTCGGCGCGCTTGATTGCCGACATGTATAAGGCCGCAGGTGCGACTCGTATCATGAGCGTGGATCTGCACGCAGCTCAGATTCAGGGTTTCTTTGATGGTCCTGTCGATCATCTCTACGGTCTGCCGATCCTGGCTGACTATGTGAAGAAGAACTACAGCCTCGACAACTTTGTTGTGGTGTCTCCGGATGCTGGGCGCGTGCGTACCTCAGACATGTGGTCAGATCGTCTGGGATGCCCCCTGGCGATTATCCACAAGCGCCGCGATCCGAATACGGCTCACTCGGTTGCTGTCCATGAGGTCGTCGGTGATGTTGAGGGCAAAACCTGTCTGCTGGTCGATGACATGATCGATACTGCTGGTACGATCTGCCTGGCGGCTGAAGCCCTGAAGGTCCATGGCGCTGGAAAGGTCATTGCTGCGGCGACTCACCCGGTCTTGTCGGGACCTGCTGCTGATCGTCTGAATCGTTCGGCCTTCGAGGAGATCATCGTCACGAATACCCTCCCGATTGATCCTAAGATCAAGATCGACAAGATGACCGTACTTTCGATCGCGCCGTTGCTGGCTAAGGCCATCAAAGAAGTCTTCCTCGACGGCTCAGTAGCCGCCCTGATGAACGAGCAGTAATTCTATTCTGCTAAGCCATAGAGACGGTCGCCGGCATCACCTAAACCGGGAACGATGTAGCCCACTTCGTTAAGACATGTGTCCACTGCGGCTACTACAAGGGTGAAGGGGATGTCGAGGTCCTTGGTTACCTCGCCGATATGGGCGATGCCCTCCGGCGCAGCCAGCAGGCAAATGGCCGTGATGTCGGTGGCTCCGCGGTTGCGCAGGAACTGCACCGTACCGGAGAGTGAACCTCCTGTGGCGAGCATTGGGTCGAGGACATAGCACTGACGCCCAGACAGGTCTTTGGGAAGCCGCTCAGCGTACGTGAAGGGTTCGAGGGTGGTCTCATCGCGTACCATCCCGACAAATCCGACCTCAGCAGAGGGGATCAGCCGGGTCATACCTTCGAGCATGCCAAGCCCAGCCCGCAGGATCGGTACGACCAAAGGACGCGGTTTTGAAAGCTTCACGCCGTGGGTGGCAGCGATCGGAGTAATGACCTCGGTCGGCTCGATTCGTACCTCCCGGGTGGCCTCATAAGCAAGCAAAGTCACCAGTTCTTCAACGAGCTGGCGGAAAGTGTGGGATTTGGTGGACTGATCTCGCAGATGGGTGAGTTTATGAGCCACCAAGGGGTGTTCGATAACGCGGAGTTTCACAATGCTAGCTTCCCACACTTCGATTCCCTTGGGAATCACAACACCTTCCCAAGAAGGGGAAACCTATAGAAATGTGAGCAAAAAAAAGGTAACGTGTTGTTAGGCTGGTCAATCGGTATTGTCCGATTTGTGCTGACCTGCGAAAGACCTGCAATGATAGGTAGTGCCGAAGGTGTGTTAGGAGAGAA
>Ga0123356_10005060_pt1 | contig 13509 bp, 10 predicted proteins | sample TergutEmb28metaG_2_FD_92546 | JGI IMG/M metagenome (GOLD analysis project Ga0123356, IMG submission 92546) | Embiratermes neotenicus P3 segment gut microbial communities from Petit-Saut dam, French Guiana - Emb289 P3 | ecosystem: Host-associated > Arthropoda: Insects > Digestive system > Gut ...
AGTGAAGCGTATGCGTTTTAGCTCAATACCGAATCCTTGTTCAATGGTGGAAAACCAAAATAAACGAAACTCACCACTCATATAGTGAGTTAAGAGACAACTTTTACCTCCAATGGAAACAGGACTGGAAAAACTACCATAGTCAACACGCGTAAACAAGTAGTTTAACTGCGTATAGCCTGTCCAAGTTTTCAAAACAGGTGTCTGCTAAGGCTGAGGAGATGTGTGGCGTAGTTTTGCAGTTATCAGCCCCAATGTAAGTTCTATAGCTTACCTGTTGCCGCTACAAATATTTGGTTGCGGCTAAAAAAGACAAAGCGGTCAAGGAGGCGATGTTGGAACAAACACTTATGTCTTAGAACCTCAATAAGCAGAACGCATATATACAGGCTTGACTCCTAAGACTATGCATGTTTTAATGTCATTTATGTTGACGCATACATGTTAACATGTATGTTTGGCATTGCATTCTAAGGAGTTTTTTTATGAAAACAAATTTTAAACAAAAATTTAAACAACATTATTCACGGAGAGAATTTTTTGCTTTTTCTCTGATTTTTGTGCTGATGTTCTCTGCTTTATCTGTTGGTATGTTAACAGCGAATGCAGCAGATCCAGTATATGTTACAACTGAAACCGAACTCAGAAATGCCATCACTGACGCAACAGAACCAACTGTCATTGTACTTAATGCCGATATCCAACTCACAAGTACCCCCCTGAGTATTGGTACCGGCAAGGATATTATGTTGACAAGCAGTGGTGCTGGCTTTTTTAGGCTGATTGGTGCACCCGGAACAGACACAATCACAGTTACCGATGGCGGAGTATTGGAGCTTGGCGGCATTATCGTGACTCATACAAATGGTGTTACTGGTCGCGGCGTAGACGTTCAGGTCGGTGGCACGCTTAACCTGTCTGATGGCGAAATATCGAGTAACACCCTTAGCGATGCTATACTTAACGATACCTGCGGTGGTGGTGTATGCAACAACGGCAGTTTTACTATGACTGGCGGTGTGATTTCCAACAACACATCCGGGGATGGCGGCGGCGTAATAAACCTCAGGGGATGCGATTTTGTTTTGTTTGATGGTGTGATTTCCAACAACACATCTGTCTGGGGTGGCGGTGTAAGCAACTATGGTCTTTTTTTGATGTTTGATGGTGTGATTTCCAACAACAGAGCCCTGAATCAGGGCGGTGGTGTAAGCAATTATGGTCCTTTTGTGATGTCTGGTGGCGTGATTTCTAACAACATAGCGGACATTGTTAGCGGTGGTATAGACAACAATATCGGCGGCGACTTTACTATGTCTGGTGGTGCAGTCTCTAATAACACAGCTACCTATTGGGGTGGCGGTATAAGCAACTATTACAAATTTCTTTTATTTGATGGTGTGATTTCCAACAACATAGCACGTCAGGGCGGCGGCACATACAGTAGCGGCATTTTTGATATGATTGATGGTGTGATTTCTAACAACAATGCAGAATTTGGCGGCGGCATTTACCTTGTTCCCGTTGCTGACTCAAGTACTCCCAGTTTTACTATGACTGGCGGTGTGATTTCTGACAATACGGCTGTGGACGGTGGTGGCATATGTATTGCTATGGACGAAAGTCCATTTATTGCGCAAATCGTCGAATTGTTTAGTGGCACAATCTCAAATAACACTGTCTCAAACGATGGCGGTGGAGTTTGGGTAGCATACGCAAACCTGGACAAACTCTTTGTCTTTGATGGCATGGTATTTTCTAATAACCGTGCCTCGGCTGTATACAACCGTAACCCCCTAGACGACGCCTTATACCACAACCAAATAGGTCTCAACGTAGTCTGGACCACCCCTTTCACTCAAGGCTACAACAACTATGACCTAAGCTACACCAACGGCTACATCAACGGCTCCCCCTTCGCGCTATTCTACAACGTAACCGTAAACGATAGCCACGCACCAGCGACAGGAGCAGGCAGCTACCAAGCAGGCGATGCCGTCACAGTTAACGCTGGCACCCGACCCGGATACACCTTCAGCAACTGGACCATCAACCAAGGCAACATCACCTTACCCAACGCCCCAACCGCAACCTTCACCATGCCCCCAAACAACATCACCATAACAGCCAACTGGCAACCAATAGCTAACGAAAGCTCCTTTAGCGTCACCAAACTAACTAACCCCACCAATACCAACACAACCTTCAGCTTCGTCACCTCCGCAACCCAAGGCACCTTCACCCTAACCAACGCAGAAACTTGGAACAGTGGAAATCTGCCCCCAGGAAACTACACCCTAATCGAACTCGCCCAATCCGGCTGGGACCTAACAAACATCATTATAAACGATCCCACCAACAACTCCCACGTCGACCTGGCTACAGGTACAGTCCGCATCAACCTATCCGCCGGAGAAACCATAAGCATCATCTACCAAAACACCCAACAACAACCCCCACCAGGCACCATAAGTGTCACCAAAACCAGCTGCCCCACAAACTCCTCCCAAGCTTTCACCTTTGTCACCTCCATAATACCACCGGGAACCTTTAGCCTAACAGACGGCAACACTTGGAACAGCGGCCCCATAGCACCTGGAAACTATATTGTAACAGAAATAGCACCCGCAGGCTGGAGTATTGCAAACATTTTAATCGACGATCCCGCCGGTAACTCTACAGCAAATCTGTCTACAGGTACTGCAACCATAGATCTCCAACCAGGTAGCCACGTAACTATAGTGTATCAGAATATGGAGGTTCCTCCGCAGCCGGGTCTTATATCGGTTGTTAAAACTACCTGTCCGATTGATGTAGTCTCACGTTTTACGTTTGTGACTTCTGCTTTAGAGGGTAGTTTTAGTTTAGCTAATGGGGAAATCTGGAACAGTGATCCCTTAGTTCCGGGACGCTATATCGTAACAGAGATTATGCAAACAGGTTGGAAAATCACTGACATCATCATTGTTGATCCAACGGGCAGCTCTAGATCAGATCTCTCCACGGGAACCGCAACTATCGATCTCCAAGCAGGCAACCACGTAATTATAATCTACCAAAACACTCAACAAAAAACTCCCGACTGCACTCCTCACCCTAGCTGTTCGCCTTCTTCGTCTCCATGCACTCCTCACCCTAGCTGTTCGCCTTCTTCTTCGCCGTGTATGCCTAAGCATGACTGTTCTATGACGCAGTCTTCTTGTGGGTCTAAAGTTTATTGTAATGATTTCAACGACCAGCTCAATCATAACAACTCTTCGCTGTCTTGGAGTGATAGTTCAAGCATTCAAACCTCCGCTGTTCCGATCATAGAAGAAACCCCGGATAATACCGCCCTAGAAGCGAACAATACACCTTTGGAATCGAGTAACGCAGGTTCTGTGTCTACTGGTTCTCAGGAGACGCAAGCTGCAAGTGGTGGCTCCTCGGGATCATCTTTGGGTTCGAATGCTACCGTGTCGGATCAGGGTTTTTCTGGTGTTGATTCGTCTAGTGTTGTGGCTGAGGATTTGATGTCTGGTTCTGATTCGGAAAGTTTGGTTGTGGATGAGTCTGGGTCGTCTGTGTTGCAGACTGCTCCGGAGGGTCTAGTTTTGTCTGATTTAGGTGGGTTAGGTGTAGTTTTAGTGGTGCTGTTTGGAATCATATTAGTGATGGTAGCTATAACGGCAATCCATCTGCGACACAGAAAGAGTGCAAAGCTGCCCTTTAGTCCCATGTAGGCGTAAACATTTGGAAACAAGCAGGTTTCAATAGAACGCGCAGCATCACTGACTGTAGTGTGAGTTCAGAAAGCTGACGTTCCAATAAACCTCTACTTTTTTTAAACCCAAACAAAATCAGATTAATCAATGATGCTAATGATGTTGATCTCAGACATAGAGCCTCCGTTGTTTTGTGGGGATGGCTCTAAAAGCACTTCTAAGAGTGGTGTTGTTCATTTGTGGAATAATTCAGAGGTAGTTATTTTGGGCTGTTAAGGCTAGAAGATCTAAGCCTTTGGACTGGCAGATGATCTATCAAAAGGGTAAGCCGATCAAAACCTGTTGGTTTTTCGGGTTCTGGGTTTATCGGCGTATGGTTATCTTTTTCAGGAATTCAGGGCACCAATCGTAATTGTCATAGTAAAAGTGTTATCGTATGTTCAGGATTTCGTGCTGTCTACATATGTATGTAGCTATAGTCATGTGCTGCTCCACATTTCCTTTAGTTTGCGCTTCCAGCTTTCTACGCTTGAATGAATTACTCTTCCGGCGAAGTTTAAACGGACGAATTGTAGTGCAGCAGTTCGTTTGGTCGCCATGTAGTAATCAATGTTTTCCGGTTTCTGCAGTTCTTCATCAGACATGCGGATAACCTCACGTTTGAAATTAATTGCTTCCAGTGCATGGTTAATTTGTCGGGCAAAAACGGCAAAATCGCCGCCTACACGGTAAACAAATGTCGCACTGTCGACCTCAGCAAATTCAACCGTGGCAAACTGTCCATCTGGAGAAGGGACAATTAGCCACAGCAGATACGGATCAGGCATGGCAGTTCCGTTTTCCTTGTTTCCAGCGGTGTCGCCTGTTAAGATGGATAGATCGTCTGTGTTTTTTACGCTTTCATTCTTTCGGAAGCCTACCCATATTTGTGTGGGATCGCATAACTCCTTGAACGCCGTATAACTCTCATTCGCGCAGGTGGTGGCTATTTTGTTTTCCAATGCCCCCGTGAATGATGGTGCTATCCCAGCAAGCTGACCGATAGGAGCCGCTACACCGTGTGGCATGATTCTGGCAATTTGCGAAGCCTGTATAGTTGCGAGCGTAGGGTCGATTTCTTTGACCGCTGCCAGCGATTCCTCGTGCAGTTTACGAATTTGTTTTTCAACCGCATCCACGAATACTGCTGTGTCGTAACCTAATTTGGCATATGTATAAGCTTCACCTGTATCTAGTCGTAGGGTCAATTCATAATCGCCTTTATCCACAGCTGTTGTAAAACAAAGTGGAACGCGTCGCGCCGACAGATTGGGCGGTAGAGCAGTCACGTTGTTTTCGTACACATAAACGGGAACTACACTGTTTATCTTTACACCGTTTTCAGTAAAGCGATATTCGCCCTTTGCCGTTAGGATAGGGTTACCCTTAATGAACAGGGAACGTAGCACCGCCTTGTTGTATGCGGTACACAGTGTGTCATAAAACGGTTGACACAAGTTTCCCATGTGAGAAAAAGTGTATACACCGCTGTCTGCTTTGATAGCTACAATATAGTCTGTCAATTCCAGCGCGTTTATCTCGGCAAAGGTTATTTCTACAACATCAAATAGAGCGGTCACAGTTAGGGCGTTATCTTTAATCTTCAGCTTGACCGCTCCGTTTACAAGAGACGAAGATACCTGCGCCGTATATTCTCCAACTGGTTTTTGTTCTTGCTTAGGCGAACTGCCGCCCCCAAGAGATGATATGTCCACCTGTTTTACCTCCTGCTATATAGTGTAGTGGGTAATGTTGGTTTCTCGGTTAACTTTTTTGTTGTCGGAAACACATGTTGCAGTTACTTCTAAGTGATGTGCACCTGCTGTAGTTGTTCCCGGTGTCATTATCGTCGTAGACTGCAGATGGCTATTGAAAGTACTTCATAGAGTCATCCTAGTTTATTTCCGCATTCACTGCAGAATTTCGTGCTAGCCTGATTATCAAATCCGCAGGCAGAGCATTTATTCGTGGGTGCAGCTGCCGCTTGCAGATTCTCGCCGCAATTGTTACAGAAACGAACCGTCGGTGCGTTCTTTGCTCCACATTTCAGACACTCTTTTAAGGACATGCTTGCCCCACAGTTATTACAAAACTTGCCTGTCCCAGCAGGTTTACCGCATGTGGGGCAGATGGTTATCTTGTTTTCAATTTTATCCTGCCATACTGTGGCTGTTTGTCCAGCTGTGTCAATGTTACGCTTCATGGCTTGCGCGTGAGCTTGTGCTACATAGACCTCCTGACGGGGTGCACATTTCGTACAAAGCCCGGCATCCTCATTCCAGCATTGGTCGCAAACATGATTAGTGCAGTTGGGGCAGCGGTGGAAATGCTCTTTTACCTCGTTTTGTGCCCGCTCAAACGCCTGCTCATGCTCTTTTTGCCATTCGGGAGATTTTCCCTCGAAGTTCTGTGACATTATGTTGCCCCCACGTTCTGCAGTGGAACCTATTCGCTGTGCTTTGCCACCCAAAAAGCCCCCGACTAAACCCATACTCTGACCAAACAGGCCACTGGTTTTCTTCTTTTTGTAGGTAGCTGATTCGATAAAGCTGGATTTGTATCCATCACTACAGTTATCACACAAAAAAGTAAACTGGTGACCTGCATCGGTACTGTTATCTTGATAGTTTCTTGTAAATGCTTGAAGCATACTAATCATTTCTCCTTTTTCATTTTTTCGATTTGTTTTTTTGCATTTTTGATGGGTTTACCGCAAGCGGTACACTTCGTATTCTCGAAGAATTGAAAATTACCACATCGGTCACTTTCACAGCGAATCATTACCGATTTCCTGCAGACATCGCATTTCTCGCTCCCCACGAAAGTCTGACCGTTGCAAAAAGGGCATACTGCCATTAAGCTACGCCCGCACCCAGAGCATACGGCATTCCCGGGTGCAATCTGTTTTCTGCAGGATGGACAATGATATCCAAAAGGGCTATGGCTGGCACATTTGGTACAGAGACGACTATCCCGTTCTATTAGTTCGCCACAATGAATACACGGCTGTTTATATGTTGCCATATCATATTCCTCAGTTGCATACTACATTTATCACAAAAACACATACCACAGACTAATTTCGCTCCGTAGGGTGTACAATGTTTAGAATCTGCCAACCACCAACGGCGACAAAGCTTGCCAGCATTTTCCTTTTCCATCAGGTTTCCCCATCAACAGCACCTTCCGGAATTACTTCCTACTTTTGGAAAACACATCCAAAAATAGCTCAGGGAAAGAATATTTTTATGCCGCAAGTTTCATCAGGTTTCATATCTGTCTTATACTTATAAATTTTTCGTCCGACAAAACTTTCGACGTTTCCGAAAATAATTCCCCCGCAGTTGCTATCTGATACTTGAAAACCAGTAAGATCTCACCGTAGTTACTAGCGAAACCGCCTTTTCTTCTTTTTGATTGTTCCTGTTTAGGTTCAATCACATATCATTAAACAGTTGAAGGCACATTCTCAAACAAAGAGCTCAATCGTCAATTAAAAAGGTGATTATTATAAGCAAAAAATCAGGTAAAAAAGCGCCTCCATATTTTTATGATGGTCCTCCTCTTGGACAGCAGGAGCGTCTTTATGAAACCGATGACATCTACAATATAGCTGAACGAGATGAAATGCTAGAAGACGATGAGATAACCGGTGCAGAAGAGAGTTTTATGCTTGGGCGAGAATCGGAACCACCCAGTACAAAAGAGACCCGACGAAACGCCGTAAGCCACACAGACGAAGTTGCTGATGAATTGGCTAAAGAAGACGCCGAAGACAGTTAGCACGTGCCTGGTATATCACCAGACATATGTTCCAATAGCTCTGATCGTAGGGCAACGGTTTTTTATGCCCAAGTGTAGTTTACACACGCAAGTAATCTTTGTGACCGAAACTGGCCGTAACTACCTGTGCCTAATAGAAAGTAGGGCAAGTTACTTTTCGGGTTTGATTTTTTTCTGTTCTTTTTCTTCCTCTTTGTCTTCTTTGTCTTTAGTGCTCAGAGTGTAGTAGTATTCGCCAATGCGCTTTTGAAACTCGTCCATCTGCGACCCTTCCTTGTTCACACGCGGGCGGAATGTGGTATTGTCCCGTCGGAAGGTGATATCCATTTCTTTTAAGAATGTGTTCATGCCACCTCTTAGACTTGTGGGTGGATGAGCAAAACCGTTTTCGCCTGGTTTGCCATTAAAAACCATGAGGCTGTCAGCGATGAAGTCCTGTGTAACCACATCGTGCTCGACGACAAAGGCGGGGATGCCGTGGGCTTCTACTACGCGACGCAGCGTTTTAGCGACGTTTAACCGTTCTTCAACGTCGAGATAGGCACTGGGTTCGTCGAGTAAAAACAAATCAGCTTTTCGGCTTAGGCAGGCTGCGATGGCAACTTTTTGGAGTTCACCGCCGCTGAGTTCCATCACGTTGCGGTCCATTAAAACCTGCAGGCGTAGAGGCGTGGCGATTTCGGTTTTGTACCAAGATGAGCTAAAGTTTTCTTTAGCTACATTCATCAGTAGCTCTTGTACGGTGCCCTCATAGTCGGGGGCTATATACTGGGGTTTGTAACTGACAGTGAGTTTGCTGAGTTGGCGTTTATCATCGGTTTCTTCGATGCCTGCGAGCATTTTAACAAATGTGGTTTTGCCGATGCCGTTGGGTCCTAAAATGCCGATGATTTCGCCACTGCGGATTTCTCCGTGGTCAACGGTAAGGTTGAAACCCTCAAATGTCTTCACCATTTGTTCCCATTTAAGCAGGGGGGCTCCAACGTTTTCTCCAGCAGTGGGTGGTTTATCATGAAAGACGATGCTCTCTTTCCTAAACCTGATGTTTTCGTCTGGGATGTAACCTTGGAGGTAAATGTTGATGCCCGTTCGAACGCCGTGTACATGACTGACGACCCCATAGACGCCTGGTTCCCCGTAGAAGACGCATATTTGATCGCTGAGGTAGTCAATGATGGCTAAGTCGTGTTCGGCGACTATGATGGTTTTTTGTTGCTCTTTTAGGCTGCGAATAGCCCTTGCAACCACCAATCGTTGCTTAACGTCGAGATAGCTGCTGGGTTCATCAAAGAGGTACACATCAGCTTCTCGACTCAGGGCCGCCGCAACTGCCACCCGTTGCAACTCGCCACCACTCAAGACGTTAAGTGCACGTTCCCAGATGTTTTTGAGTTCCAACTCCTCAGCGATGACATCAAGCTGTTTACGTTCATCAACTTTATCGAGGAGATCGCCGACTTTGCCGGTGACGGCTTTGGGAATTTTGTCTACGTATTGGGGTTTACTGCTAACTGCGAGCTTTTTTTCGCTGAGCCTTGTAAAGTAGTCTTGGAGGCTGCTGCCGCGGTAGTATTGGATGATTTCGTTCCATTCTGGTGGTGTGTCGAATTTGCCCAAGTTGAGTTTGATTTCGCCGCTAAAAACTTTGAGTGCTGTGCTTTTTCCGATGCCATTTTGTCCTAGCAAACCCAGAACGGTGCCCGGTGAGGGCATGGGAAGCCGGAAGAGTTTGAAACTATTGGCGCTAAATCGGTGACTGCAATCTTTTTCGAGCTCATCAGGGAGGTTGACGATACTGATTGCTCTGAAGGGGCATTTTTTGACGCAGATACCGCATCCACTGCATAGTGCTTCGGAAATAATGGCGTGGTTGCCTTCCACACGGATGGCTTCTACTCGGCTGCGTATCATGGGGCAGTAATTTACGCAGAGCTGGTTGCATTTTTTGACTTTACATCGGTCAGTGTCTAATACAGCAATTCGCGTCATAGAGTAACGTCCAATAGTGAATTCAACTACATGGTTATAAATCTAAAACTAAAAAGCAATTAAACGTAATCGTTTAGTCTAACAATTTTGATGTGCTGTTTTGCTTTTTCAATTAATTGGTCTGGCTATTAAACGGTTGCATAAGCCTCTCCTTGTAGTTTTACCGTGAAATAGGTTGTGTAAGCCTAAAAATGTGGGAAGGACAACCTCCGTAGGTTGCCTTGCTATGGTTCGGCTTCTTTGGAGTATACGATATCTAATGTGACTGCGCCGTTTAGTCTAACCTTCAACATACCCATGTCTAAGGTTAAGTCTTCAAAACTCAGTTTTAGATCTGATTCTCTTCCGGCAAGCTTGTCGATGACTGCTAGCATAGTTTCAGCCATGTTGTGAGCCGCTTTTTCTATGGATTTTTCAGTTTTTGTTTCAGTCATATCGCATCATCATGGAATATGTGTTTTTAACCTTAATAGTCATTGCTTATCTGGCCCTCTTGTAGTTAGCGAAAAATTGTGCACCTTAGATATGGAAACAGAAATTTAAAAGGAGATAATATATTGGTCTGTTTAGTCTGCTGATTACCATTCTTCTTCTTCCCATTCTTCATCTTCACCTTCTTCCCAATCATCCTCTTCTTCAAAGATCACACATTTCACCTCCACATAAAACCGTTTTATGCTATCCTACTCTTGGAGAGGTTTAAGGATTTAGATTCGTCAAGTGTCGTTAAAGTAAAGCGTTATCTTGGATTTGGGTCATGAATGTGTTTGGTTTTTTGTACGATTTTTAGGCGCCCTAAGAAGTACCTGTTTTTGCAAGGTGGTCTGTACCAAAGTGGCCTCGGCTTAGATGTGGTAGAGCAAAATCGGGTTGTCCTGAGTTGGGCTGGTTAGATAACTTCAAATTTCTAAGCATGCATAGTTGAAGATAATGCATCAACGTTTCATATTCCATCTAGATATGGATCATTTCTACACTGCGGTTGAGGTGCGCGACAATTCAACGCTTAGAGGTAAACCCGTAGTCGTTGGTGCTGATCCAAAACTGGGTAAAGGTCGTGGTGTAGTGAGCACAAGTAACTATGAAGCCCGTGCTGCAGGTGTCCGTAGTGGTATGCCCATCTCGCAGGCTTGGCGGATCTGTCCCAACGCTGTGTATTTGTCGCCGAATTTTCCTCTCTACATCAAAACTTCAGTTGAAATCATGGCGATTGCTCGTCGGTATGCGGATAAGTTTGAGCAGTGGGGTATAGATGAAGCATTTCTTGATGTATCGGGGCGGATGGTGGATTGGGCCCAGTCTGCAGCCTTGGCGCGGCAGCTAAAGCAGGAAATCAAAGACGAGATACACCTTACCGCTTCAATCGGTGTTGGACCCAACAAGCTTGTTGCCAAAATTGCTAGTGATTTTAAAAAACCCGATGGCTTGACTGTGGTTCAAGATGCAGATGCCCGAAGATTCCTAGAGCCTCTTCCTGTGCGGAAATTGTTGTGGGTGGGACACAAAACTGAAGCTAAACTCAAAGCTTTGGGTGTTAACACAATCGGCGACTTAGCACGTTATGATCCAACAGTGTTGAGTTCTCTATTTGGGGTGATGGGTGTGCAGATGCATCTGATGGCCAGAGGCATAGATCGTAGCGAAGTTGAGGCACGGGTGGGTGTTAAGAGTGTAAGTCACGAAACCACCTTTGAAGAAGACACTGCAGACTCCGCTGTTATTCTCTCCGCTTTGGATTTGCTGTGCCAAGAGGTGCAAAAGGAAACTGAGGCACAAAAATTACTCTTTAAAACGGTCACCGTCAAAATCCGTTATCAGGGCTTTGAAACCCACACCAAAAGTCAGACTCTTTCGCGTTTAACTAATCGCGTGGAAGATTTAAAGAGAACTGCTAAGGCGTTGCTGTTGTCCTGTTTGGAGTCGGAGCGGAAAATGAGACTTATCGGTGTGAGGGTTTCAAACCTTGAATCCTGCGAAAAACAGCAAACCTTGTTTTAAACTTGCATTTCGAGTTTTTGTGTGTTTTTTGCGTAGCAGAACCCGAAGAGATTGGTGGCTATTGCTGGTACCTGGTTGGGTCAGTTATGTTGGCTTCTTGGAAGGCTTTTTTGCGGTTCACGCAGGCTTCGCATAGTCCGCAGTGGTGTTCGTTGTCGAGGTAGCATGACCATGTTAACTCAAAGGGGACGCCAAATGTGGTGCCTTTTTGGATAAGTTTATCTTTTTTTGTTTTGCTGTAGGGTGCTTTGATGGTGATTTGTTGGTCGGTGCCAAGTCGGGCGGCTTTTTCGAAGGTTTTGTAGAATTCGGGGCGACAATCTGGGTAGAAGGTTTCATCGTTGTTTTGAGCGCCATAGACGATGTGATTTACGCTTATGCTGATTGCGTATGCGACGGCTGTGGAGAGAAAAATGGCATTTCGGAAGGGTACGTTGATGGGGCTGCTGAATTCTGATGTGAGGGGAATGTTGCGGTTGACCAGTGAGGTGGTCGTGCTAAAGATTTCTTTAAGATTGGAGAGGTCGATGATTTTGGTGGTTGTTCCCAGTGTTTGGGCTATTTTTTGGGCTGCCTCTGTTTCTTTAACGGCTATTTGTCCATAGTTGAAGGTTATGGGGTGAATTTGGTATCCGTGGGCTTTTGCCCAGTAGGCGACAGTGGCTGAGTCGAGACCACCACTTAATACTACGATGCAGTTTTTGTTTGTGCTCATGGTTTGTTTGCTCCCTGGTTTGTTTTTGTTTCTGTTCCAAGTAGTCGTTGGATACCTATTTGTTTTAGTGCTTTGAATAGTATCCATCCGCCTGCTGTGGACATGACGAGGTTACCGGCAAACACGTATAGGATGCTTAGTGTCAGTGGTATGTTGTAGGGTGCAGATAGCATCCAGCCGACGGTTACTCCGAGTACGGCTGAGTAGGCTGTGGTGGTTGCAAGGATGGTGTAATCGTTTTTTGTGTGTTTGTAGACATAGTAGACTACAAATGCCATGATAAAGGAGGGTATTGTGTTTAACAGGTCGATTACGCCAAAAGGGGATGAGAGGTTTCCGATGAACACTCCTATAGTGTGGCCCAAAACCCCTGCGATGCCAAACACGGGAATTGCTCCAAGCATGATGTCTGCTACGCGTAGATTGAGGATTCCAAACGCTAAAAAAGATAATCCGGGTACATTAACTAGTACCGCGTACAATGCGGCGTATGCTGTCATTATGGCTATTTCTTTGGTTTGTAGTTTCAAATACTGTTTGCCTCCCTACTCCGGGTTTTATATTGGTTGGCGCAACGGGTGGGAAGCACCACTCACGCGCCAATTGCAGTCAAAACAACTAGCCTTAAAAAATGTTAGGGTTATCTCCTGAAGAATGAACCAAATAACCCTAATCCTATATATTCTGCAGACATCTCCTAGAATCTGTAGAAGATGAATTATAGGCTTCTATTATAACGTTTTTTATGCCAATACTATGATAATGCTTGCTGTATTTGTTGTGTATACAGCCTGAAGGTGCCTCACAATTGAAGTTATGAAGTGGAACAAAACAAATCTTAGAAAGCGAATTTTCATTGAAGTGCAACGGGAAAACCTTTTTGACCACATTTTTTATTGTTAACGAATTTCCTATGAAAAAGCGTGGTCAAAAAGGTTTTTTCATCGCACCTCTATGAAAGCTTGCTTTATGAGATTTATATAATTGAGTTGCCCTTCTTCTGAAGGGCAGCAACAATCAAAATAACAATCAAAAATATGAGAGTGTTAACTAAGTAACGTTTTTATGTTGGGGTGTGTTGTAGTTGTTGGTTTTGTTATGTTTTGTACAAAGTGCGGTAGTGAGAGTGTCTTTGAGTCAGGTTTTGTAAAAGGTGAGCAACGCTACAGATGTAGAACTTGCGGCAGACAATTTGTACCCACAAGACATCATGGAAAAAGTGAAACACAAAAACTAACCGCCATACTACTATACATAAACGGCCTATCACTGCGAACTATA
>Ga0123356_10005061_pt1 | contig 13508 bp, 10 predicted proteins | sample TergutEmb28metaG_2_FD_92546 | JGI IMG/M metagenome (GOLD analysis project Ga0123356, IMG submission 92546) | Embiratermes neotenicus P3 segment gut microbial communities from Petit-Saut dam, French Guiana - Emb289 P3 | ecosystem: Host-associated > Arthropoda: Insects > Digestive system > Gut ...
GAGGCTAAACCTATCGACAAGTTCTTGATTGCACCGCCATAGCCTGCGGATCCATGACCTTTGAAGTGCGAAAGAACGACATAATAATTATAATTTGGAACATTAACACCAACGATCACTTCTGTTAAGACTTCGCCAACGTTAATAGGAATACTAACTTCACCATCAGCATCCAAGAGGTCAAAGTCAGCCAGTTCCAAGAAACCGTGGTCTTTTGCCACTTGCAAATGTTTAGCATTGCTTGCGCGCTGTCCGCCAACGGCATTTGTCTCAACGATCGTTCCGCCAATAAGGCGCACAAGGTCGCCTATAAGCTCAGGTCTGAGATAATTGCTGTTAGGAGGCTCTCCTGTGTGGACTTTGATTGCAACATTTCCAAAAGGCTGAGCACCAAGAGCAGTATAAATCGCAACCAGACTCTCCGGAGTGATATGACTCGTAAAATAAACCACAGGGGGACCCGAATCGAGCTGCGAATCATCATATGGCTCATCCGGGATATTACCGTTTACAACAGAGTCCTCAGTTATAATCGGCTCTTCAAGTTCATTTTCGTTTTCTGATGCGGGGCTATCCTGCGATGCTTCAGGAGGAGCAACTAAAACGGTATCCAGCTCTCCAACAGTAGTACAACCCGTTACTATCGATATTATAAGAAATAAGGTGCATAGAATAATCATCAGCCTTTTCATTAATGTAACTCTCCTTTAGGTACAGTATGCACGGAATATAATCCGGTTACAGGATTTTGGTCATCGCTATCAACGAAGATGCCTTTGCCGGAACTAAGAACAGCGTATTCTTCACGGCGAATCTTGCGTCTAAGATGTTTTTCCGCTTCAGCAGCAACATGATCACGGCTCTTATCGTTGTTTTTCATAAAAGCGGGAGTGTTTTTTCCCTTGACCATGCTAAGCCAATCGCTGGTCAGGTTATCTTGTAGAGTGTTTTTGTTTATTCCCGGTAAAGCTGCGCAAAACTCATATATTTGTGAAACATATTCTTCAAGCTGCGTTCCATGGTTTGGTACATTTGCTCCCAGTGATTGCATTAGCTTAAAAGGTCTCTCTCCGGTAGTGGTCAATATATAGTCAAGCGTAGATAGAAAACGATTTTTGTTTCGGGTATGCTGTAATGCATTTTCCACATGTTTTAAAATCCGGAGATCTTCAACACTTAGCCACGGACTACTTATAATTTCATACGGAGGTTCAGGCAAGTACTGTAACTCATAAGTTTCCGCCTGTTTACGCAGCACGCTACCGTGCAACAGCTTCAGGAATCCAAGCTGTAAAGTGTGCGTTTTTAATGAATATGCACGGTCAAAACTATTCATGAAATCAATAAGCGCTTCATACGGCAGACCTGCAATTAAATCAACATGGATATGTATATTCCGTATTTGCATCAAAGTACGAATATTACGCTCTGATTTTTCCACATCCATTATTCTTGATGATGCTTTTAGCGCGGGTTCATAGAAACTCTGCAATCCGATTTCAAATTGTATACGTCCGGGAGGCGCAGACTCAAGCAACGACAATGTGCGATCATCAAACAAATCGGCAGCGACTTCAAAATGGAAACAACAAGTCGTATCCAGATCTATAACATACTCGAACAACTTATATGCACGGTCAGTGTTGCAATTAAATGTCCTGTCCACAAACTTGAGCGTCTTTGTACTTGACTGAGAGAGTGTGAAAATCTGATTCTTTATGGTATCAAGCGGAAAATATTGCACAGTACTTCCGGCGGACAGACAAAAAGAACACTGAAACGGACAGCCGCGCGACGTTTCGATGTAGGAAAGCCTGCCGGTAAGCGCATCAAAGAAGGCATCAGTGTAAGGGTCGATGGGTTCGGAGACAGGGGGACGGTTCGAGACAGGGGGACGGTTCTTCTGTCTCACCAGCGAGACAGAAGAACCGTCCCCCTGTCTCGAACCGTCCCCCTGTCCCATTTGCCCCTCAGCAAGCGTATCCAAAAACTGCGGGAAGTTATACTCGCCCTCACCTTGCAATACATAATTGGCACCGCGCTTTAGCCAAAAATCCACATTATTTGAGGCTTCAGGTCCTCCTAATGTAAAAACCGCTTCCGGTAATCGTTCACGTAACAGCTTTAGCAACTCCGGGAGCAGTGCGGCACTCCAAATATACGAAGAAATCCCAACAACATCCGGTGCGTGCTTTGCAACAACATCAACTATATCTGAGGTCTGCTGATTGATCGTTGCTTCGACAACGACAACATCATGTGGATGCTGAGCATACCTTGCAACACCGCCGGCTATAACCCATACAGAAAGAGAAGAGTGGACGTATTTCGCATTGATAGCTAATAAGACGACTTTTAACATCAAAAACACCAACTAAACAGCTTCAGGCATGACAATGAGCTTTAACACGGATAATAATCGACACCACTAAATCAACTCTTCACGCTTTCGCATCATCCAAAAAAAACCTGTCAACAAAGCGCCGCACTCATCCGCCAAAAGATCCCCAACTACCTGTGTCGATTGTCCGTAAGATTCCATAAATAGATTTATTACACTACCGCAAGACCCTGTCATTTCATCACGAGCACCATAATAAAGCTTACTTATCCTGGACATTATTATAGCTCCCGCACACATGGGACATGGTTCCAACGTGACATATAACGAGCATCCATTAAGCCGCCAGTCGCCCAGTGTCTTACAGGCATCTTCGATCGCTTCGAGTTCAGCGTGAGAAGTTGCTAACTTCTCTTTTTCCCGGCGATTACGCCCGCGCCCAATCACTGCTCCTTGAGGATCAACGACGATGCAACCAACCGGAGCTTCGCCATCCTCACCGGCTTCTCTTGCTAACGTAAGCGCAAGCTGCATATAATAATGGTCATGGTCTTTCATTTCGTTTCTCCAACTTCGCAATTACTTCAGTAAAGTAGTCCGGTAAATCAGCAGTCAGCTCAATAAGCTCGTTTGACGAGGGGTGCATAAAGCATAGCTTTCTTGCGTGCAGACATTGGCTTGACATACCTAGTTCCGGTTTTTTTCGCCCGTAAACAACATCTCCGAGAATAGGGTGTCCGATATATGCCATATGTACACGGATTTGGTGTGTTCTGCCTGTTTCTAAACGACAGCGCACATGTGTATATCCGATGTATCTTGAAAGAATTTCATAATGCGTAACAGCAGAACGCGAAGCTTTGGTTCGCTGAGTTCTGTCATTTGCAACATGTACGGCTTGTCGCTTTCTGTCGACAGGGTGACGACCGATCGGTGCATCGATAGTACCGCTGTCTTTTTTAACGTTACCACAAACTATCGCATCGTACTCCCTTGTTAAAGTTCGTGATGAGAGCTGAGATGCCAGAGAAACATGCGACCGGTCATTTTTTACTGCGATGACTAACCCGGACGTATCCTTATCGATCCGGTGAACTATACCGGGCCTCACAACACCGCCTATACCGGAAAGACTGTCGCCGCAATGATAGAGAAGAGCGTTGACGAGAGTACCTGACGGGTGCCCGGGAGCAGGATGCACAACCATACCACGAGCCTTATTAACAACGATCACATCTGCATCCTCAAAAACAATATCGAGCGGGATGTCCTGTTTTAAAACTACAGAAACATCCGGCTCGTTTTGAATAACTTTATATAATTCTCCCACTGAAGTCCTATGGTTCTTTCGTACAGGCATCCCGGCAACGGTCACGAAACCTAACTCGAGAAGCTTTTGCGCAGAGCTTCTGGTTAACTCAGGGACACTGGCGGCGAGGAATACATCAAGTCGCTCCCCGTCAATATTAGAACTGATTATCGTCGTCTTCAATGCCATATTCACGTAGTATGTCGTCAAGATCGTAATCGTCTATCGACCCGAGCTCAGACTCAAGATCATCCATGGAAAAAGAGGTATCAGGAGTCGTCTCAGTAATCGGCTCATAATCGTTGACTGAAGGTAAACCCGATTCTGAAGCATGTTGTGGATCCTGTGCATACTGAGATTCTTGCGCATACTGCGGTTCCGGTACATACTGCGGCTCCGGTTCATACTGAGGTTCCGGTTCATATTGCGATTCAGGTGAGTACCGCGACCCCTGTGAGTATCGCGACTCTGATGATTGCTGAGATTTTCTTGGAGACCGTGACTCCGGTTTTTGCTGCTGTCTTTGTGAATATCGTGGCTCAGGAGCATATTGTTCATGTGGAGATGAAAGATCTTGTTCAGATTGTGCGGATACTGCTGCATCAATATCATCAAACTCATCATAATCTGACTCATCGTGCTCCTCCTGATAATCATCGGAAGCGTATTCATGGGCTGTATTTTCCTCACTCCCTGCTCCAAACGATATAGCGATAAAGTGGATTAGGAATGTTATGAATCCCAGTGTTATAAAGATGTCTGCGACGTTGAAGATCGGAAAGTTGACAAATAGCGTTCTAAACATATCGACGACTTTTCCTTCGTTGAAGATGCGGTCAACAAGATTCCCGACGGTTCCGCCAAGCACAGCGGCAAGCCCTATTGTACCCCAGAAGCCTTCGTTATATCTAAGCAATATCATAATCAAGACGATTGCAGCACCAAAAGCGATTCCGGCGAGCAGCCATTGTTGACCGGATAGAATGTTTAGCATTGCGCCGTCATTCTCCCATCGGGTAAGTCCGATAACGCCCGGAATAAGTTCCGGACCGACCTCTCCAACCCTTAAAGTGCGCAGGATCCATTGTTTAAAGAACTGATCGAGTGCGACAATAAGTCCCGCAAAAAGAAAACATAGCATTTTGGTTACCTCCCTTGCTTGGAAACAACATCAAGACAACGTGGACACAGCTCAGGATGTTCGCTGCTATTTCCGACGTTTTTATCGTGTTTCCAGCATCTTACACATTTTAAATCGTGACTAGCACTAACTGCAACAGTTAGTCCCGGAAAATCAGTTCCGGTATGACCGGCGCCACTACCTTCTTCCACACTGACATCAGATACTATAAACAGCATTCTAAAGTCCTCGTCTGCGATTTTCTCAAACGCAGTGGCTGCAGTTTTGTTGAGAAACAGCGTTACTTCTGCTTCAAGCGATTTGCCAATCACTTTTTCGATGCGTGCAAGCTCAAGAGCTTTGTACACGTCAGAGCGTAAACGCAAGATATCTTCCCAAATAGCGGCCTTTTCCGCAGTAAGTGCATAGTCCTTATTCGGCTCGGGCATGGGATTGTAGAGGACGCTCTCCATCTCTACACCTCTATGATGTGGCATCAACGCCCAGATTTCTTCTGCTGTAAAGGCAAGAATAGGAGCAAGCATACGCACAAGCGTGTCAAGTATTAAATAAATAGTGGTCTGAGCACTGCGACGAGACAGTCCGAGAGCTTCGTCACAATACAATCTGTCTTTGATTATATCAAGATAGAAATTCGACATATCAACAGTACAGAAATTGTGAATAGCATGATAAATAGTGTGGTATTCATACTTTTCGTACGATAAGCGGACACTTTCAACGAGCTTATTGAGCTTTGCCAGCGCCCATCTATCCAATCCTGACAAATCATCTAATGCGACAAGATTATTAGTGTCAAAATCACCCAGATTGCCGAGTATAAAGCGTGCTGTGTTACGGATTTTTAAGTAAATATCAGAAAGCTGTTTAGCAATGTCTTTTGACATGCGAACATCCGCTCTGTAATCAGCAGACGCAACCCAAAGTCTAAGGATATCAGCTCCATAATCTTTAATGATCTCCTCAGGAGCAACGGTATTGCCAATCGACTTATGCATTGCCTTGCCTTCGCCATCTACAGTCCAGCCATGAGTAATGATTCTTCTGTACGGCGCAATGCCGTTTACTGCAATACTTGTTAGCATTGATGACTGGAACCAACCGCGGTATTGATCTCCACCCTCAATGTAAAGATCGGCAGGAAAGCTTAGTGAAGAGAAAACGCCGGAACTCATGACGCCTGCATGAGTTGACCCGGAGTCAAACCAGCAATCGAGAGAGTCAGAACCCTTTGAAAGATGCGTTGACCCACAATGCGGACATGTAAACCCATTAGGAAGAATCTCCGCGGCCTCCATCTCATACCATGCGTTTGAACCCTTATCGCCAAAAAGGTCAGCAACGGCATCAATAGTTTCGGTTGTACAAACAGGTTTTTCACAAGTATCACAATAGAACACCGGTATCGGCAGTCCCCAATGACGCTGTCGGGAAATGCACCAGTCAGAGCGCTCAACAAGCATTGCTATCATACGCTCCTTGCCCCATTCAGGAATCCAGGCAATATCTTCGCACGCTTCAACAGCGGAACCCTTCATAGCATCAACAGAAGCAAACCATTGCTCGGTGGCGCGGAATATGATCGGATTTTTACACCGCCAACAATGAGGATATGAATGAACGATTTTCTCTGCGACAAGCAAGGCGCCGCTTTTTTCTAAGTCCTCAACAATGAGATCATTTGCTTTTGAGTAATACTGACCTTCATATTGCAACGCTTCTGCTGTCATGACTCCGTGTGAGTTGACCGGCATTACCATTGGGAGCTGCGGGTATTTTCGGCACACATTATAGTCATCTACACCATGTCCGGGAGCCGTGTGAACACAACCGGTACCGGCATCAACAGTTACATGATCTCCAAGAATAACAAGTGACTCTCTGTCGTAAAATGGGTGTATTGTTGTTATCAGCTCAAATGCAGAACCCGGAAGTTTCTTTAAAATCTCGTACTTCTCGATTCCGGCTCTTTCAAAAACAGTCTCAGCGAGCTCTGCGGCAATAATAAAAACTTCACCTTTAACAGAGCAAACAGCATACTCAATATCCGGACCGAAGCATATAGCAAGATTGCCCGGTAAAGTCCATGCAGTCGTTGTCCATATCAGAACGCTGGCATTTTCTTTTCCAGGAATACCATCAAGTAAACCTTTATCGTCTTTTACCTTAAACTTCACATAAATTGCAGTACATGGAACGTCAGCGTATTCGATTTCTGCTTCTGCGAGTGCGGTTTCATCATTTGGACACCAGTAAACAGGCTTTAACCCTTTGTAGATATAACCCTTTTCATACATTTTTCCAAAAACTCGAACCTCTTCTGCTTCAAAAGAAGGAGCCATTGTCAGATATGGTTTATCCCAATCCCCGATTACACCAAGACGCTTAAACTGATCTCGTTGTCTGTCAACATAATCTGACGCAAAAGCCTGGCAAGCATTACGAAACTCAGGGATAGACATTTTCTTCCTGTCAAGCTTGTTCTTTTTGGTGATTGCAGTTTCTATCGGCATTCCATGGTTATCCCAGCCCGGAACATACGGTGCGCAAAACCCGGACATATTTTTATACCGAACAATAATGTCTTTAAGGATTTTATTTAAAGCATGACCAAGATGGATATCACCGTTTGAAAACGGAGGACCATCATGCAAAATATATGTGGGCTTTCCGGCATTTTTTTCCATTAAAGTCTCGTAAACCTTTTTATCATAAAAGGTTTTAAGCATTTCCGGCTCACGCTTTGGAAGACCTGCACGCATCGGGAAATCTGTCTTTGGCAGTAAAATCGTTGAGTTATAATCTTGGGACACTGTTTTATTATCCTTTCCTTACCGGTGAAGCGTTTATTTCATATACGCTTCACTAGGCTAGACAGCCGGGACATTGCCCCGACTGTCTTTTATCAACCAATTAGTTTATGTAACCAATAGTTATCTAGTCATCGGTGTCAAAGTTTGCTCCAAACTTAAGGTCGTCAAAATCAAACTTAGGTCTTGGGGAAATTTCCCCTTCATCATCAGATGAGAAAAGCTTGACAGACCCATCATCATCTTCAAAAAGAGAAGGTGGAGGCTCTAAAACTGGAGGAGCGTGTGCCTCTGCGGGTGGTGGTGACTCCACATCACCTGTCAACTGCTCTACAATAGAACCTATCTGCTCAGCAATGTTGTCTATTTGAACTTCCTGTGTAGAATCTATCGGGTTGGGCACTATGAGGGGCTCCTGAGGAGGGGTTGGGGCAGGTTTCACCTGAGGAGCCGCAGCTTTTGCAGGTGCGGATTGTCTGGCTTGACGGGAGGGCTTCATCGCAGCTTCCTGTGCAGTCTGATCCGCTTTGGTCTTTGACTTAGCGGCACGACGTACGGTTTCAAGTTTTTCGAGAAACTCTGCGTGCTTACGCATTATCGCTTGAGAGAGTTCAATGAACTTTGCTGTTTCTTTGGTTGCGACTGCAAGACGCAACTCCTCATCAGCGATTCGCTTAGCCGTATCTGTGAGCCTGTTCTTGATCTCGTTTTCAGTGCTTTGAAGCATTTCATCTTTAGTTCTATTTGCCTCAACGGTGATTTCCTCGCCCATACGCTGAGCAGTCAGTAAAGCCATTCTCATTGCATCTTCAGTTGAGCGGTACTCTTCTACCTTCTCAACGAGTACTTTTAGCTTCCCCTTAAGAATTGCATTTTCTTTGTACAGGGCACCGTAATCTGCGGATACAGCTTCGAGGAAGTCATCGACACCCTCCATGTCATATCCACCAAAAACAGCTTTAACAAAACCTTTATCGGTTATATCTTGTGGAGTAAGCATTAATATTCAATCCTTTCGCCATCATTTTCAAGAACACATCGAACGAAAATATGGTATCTAGCTACATTCTAAACTTGAGTCTAGAAGTACAGCCCATTATTTTCCAGTTCGTCAATCAAGTCGCCTAGTAAATCGACATTGTACGGTGTTATCAGATATGTGTTTACGGCAACTTTTTTGATTTTACCTTCCTGAGCGTAAGCAACCCCGCTAAGGAAGTCAACGAGTCGGCGCGCAATATCCTTATTTGTTTGCTCAAGGTTTAACACAACAGTATGCCGATCACGTAGATTATCTGCGATTTCAGCCGCTGCCTCAAACCTCTCCGGCTTAAAAAGAGCAACCTTAAGCTGTGCCGTTGCATGAATATTGACGACTTTATTATTACTGCGTATTTCGTCAAAACCACCGTAAGAACTTCTTGCTTGTGCAGGAGTCTTATTAGGAGGTAATGGCAAATCGTCAGACATCTTCTGTGGTTGAAAATCGTCGAAATCTTCCTCATCATCATATGGTTTTGCCAGCTTTTTCAGCTCATTAAATAATCCCAAATCAATGACCATTCCTTTCGTTGTTCTCAAGTCACAAAACGACAAAAAGGGTTTATCGCTTCGTGCATCAACTTCGGTTAGCGTTCACCAAATAACGCAGTGCCTATTCTTACCATATTTGAACCTGCATGAATTGCATCTATGAAGCTGTCGCTCATGCCCATGGAAAGCAATCGCACAGAGACATTATCGTATTTTTTTGAGCTCATGTCAATAAAAAGCTTAAACATTATGTCAAAATAGTAACAATTTCTGTCATTTTTCAAAGAAATTGGAGGAATTGCCATTAACCCGAGCACTTTTATCCCACCTGTTTGAGATGCAAGTGCTAAAATCTCCTCTGTTTGCTCCGGTAAAACACCGGACTTTTGAGGCTCTTTACCGATATTCACCTCAATGAGAACATTTTGGACAATCCCCATAGACATTGCCTTTTTTCCAATTGATTCAACAAGCGTCTTTGATGATACAGATTCGATCAAGTCACAAACACCCACGACCTTTGAAACCTTATTCGACTGTAGATGACCAATAAAATGTAACGGAGCTCCTTCGTATGCCGATTGCTCACACTTTAATAACATTTCTTGAACACGATTTTCTCCAACAGCATCTACTCCGGCTTTTATAACTTGTCGGATTTGGTCAACCGGCTTCGTTTTAGACACAGCGACGAGCTTGATATCATCGGGAGTTCTTCCGGAGCTCACTGCTGCTTCGCCGATGGCATCGCGTACTTTTTTAACATTTTCTGCAATACTTGTAATAGTAATCGTTCCTTCCTAATTTCTGAATCCTTACCTTAACTCTAAGATACAACCTTACCATGATAGAGATTGTTTGCTCTAACAATGATTATTGAGTCCACTCGCAACGGAGTCCCTGCTTCAGCACCGTCGCGGACGAGATAGCTGTCGCCAATTTCGCCGGGCGGATTAAGGATTTCCACCTTTACCTCTTCTGCATATCCGGATGTTTGTAAATATATGAATGTGTTTCCATCATCATCAAGGTGAATTGCCTCTTTAGGTACACGTATTCCGGTTATTACATTAACAACAACATCAGCACGAAGAGAGCGCATTGGTGCAACATCATGAATACCCCGATCACTTGAGAAAACTACAACACATAAACCGTCTTCGCTTCGACCAATACTCTCAACACGCATTTCAACCTCAGCATTATAAGCACCAAAAAACTGAACATTTTTCATTTGACCTGTTGCTAGCTGAAAAGCGTCTTCAAAGCCCATGACAGCAACATAATACCACTTAAACTCTGTAATAAGTTTAGCATTGCCATGCACAAACAAAGGTGTTTCAAAAAACGAAACTAAATCAGCCGGAGACATTTCAAAAAGCATGTCCGGGTTTATATGTTCAAAACCATCAACAACATGTGAAAAAGTGCCGCTCATTTCTGCATTGATAATCCTTGCACCGGTACTTTTGCCCTCTAACTCCCTAAGCCTGCTTTGTAACAAGTGCAGGTCCGTTTCGTGTGCGAATATACTCGTATCGATAAATAGAGAGATTTCGTCCAGTCTTCGTAAATCATGACTATGAATAGCAGAAGACAATTGCAGTACGGCATTAAAACTTGCGTCATCATTTGCTACACCGAGGGATTCCAGCTGAGCGATTTTTAACCTTAATGAACGAATCTCGCTTGCTGTTTCGAGTGCAGTAGTGCTTAAGTACTCAACAGCAATAGCCTGCCCCGCTGCAACCTTTTCACCTTCTCCGACTATAGGAAGGGCGTTGACACCGCCTTCAGTCAGAACGGTTTCAGTACGAACGATATATCCTTGAGCGGATAATGTCTCTTCTACCGCATAACTGATCGCTTCTCTGGTCACATATGTGTTTGCTAAAGCTCGATACAGGTAGACACCGATATAGCAAGCAACGGCGAGGAAAAGCAAGCCGGTTGTTAATCTGATAAAAAAATCACTTCGCTTCATAATTACTCAATTCATTATTAGAGTTGTTATCTCTCTTACTGCGCTTTCAAGATCCGGAACACTTTCCCTGATTAACCACTTAGCAGCAGGGTCGCGTCTAATCCATGTGAGTTGGCGTTTACCATAACGCCGGGATTCCATCTTAATTTTATCAACAGCAGCGCTTATATCCGTCCCGTCGACTATAGCGTCAGAGAGCTCTTTATACCCAATAGCCTGCATTGATGTGCTGCTGCGCGAGACATTCAAATCAAGAAGCTTTTTAACTTCCTGCTCCAGACCCATCGACATCATCTCGTCAACACGTCGGTCGATTCTTGAATAAAGAGCGGTCTTATCTTCATACATAAGAGCAAACTTTACAGAATTATAACGCGGTGGAAGATTTAGTGACTCAATATCGTGCTGTGAAATAGGTTTCCCTGTTGTCAAAAAGGTTTCAAAAGCTCGAACGATTCTCTTTTTGTCGTTTGCATGTAGCTTATCGGCGCTATCGGTATCGATTTCACGTAGCTTCACCAGCATAGCATCTCCGCCAATAAGCTCGTACTCATCTTCAAGCTTTCTCCGCAAATCATCAGAACCTCGCGGAAGGAACGTACGTCCTGCAAGTAAAGAATCTATATATAAGCCGGTGCCGCCAACAAGAACAGGCTGCTTTTTTCGCCGGAAGATATCATCTATACACACAGATGCATCCTTAACATAGCGAGCAACGGAGTAATCCTCGAAAGGAGTAACACAATCAATCATATGATGTGGGACATCTCGTTTTTCACCTATTGTCGGTTTCGCCGTACCGATATCCATATGCATATACACTTGCATAGAATCTGCAGAAACTATCTCTCCGTCAATCAGCTCGGCAAGCCGCACTCCGAGGGCGCTCTTGCCTGTTGCTGTCGGTCCTGTTATAACAATTATCTTCTGTCCAAGGCTCTCCGATATGTTCATCTGCCAAAGCCCTTATCAAGTGTGGATTTAGTTATCTCAAAAGCAACAGGGCGTCCATGCGGGCAATGTGATACCTCGCCTGACATGACTCTTATTGCAAGAGCTTCAAGCTCACGGATACCGGATGAACGGCCGGCTTTGATTGCTGCTTTGCAAGCAATTGTCTTAAAAATGCTATCATGTCGCACAGGTTCCGCTATACCACTTTGCTTGAGCTTTAAACAAATTTCAGCGAGAACGGACTCCGTATCGCTAATGTCGATTTCTGCAGGAATATACCTGATAGCGACTGCATCTTCACCAAAACTTTCAATAGAAAAACCTAATCTATCCAGAAACGATACGTTTTCCAACAGGAGAGAAGTATCCTCATGTCCGAGGCGGCATATGACGGGGGTAATCAGAGCTTCAGACATAGACTCAAAACTCCCGCTTTTTAAGGCATCAAAATGGATTCGCTCATGTACGGCATGCTTATCGACAAACCATATGCTGTCTTGATATTCAATGATTATATATACATTTAAAGCTTCTCCGATGACACGAATTGAAGGCGCAGTCGAAAAATGAGATGGTTGAAGAAGGTCGGGTGATGACTTATATACCTTAGCAGGTTCAGAAACATATGATTTCCGAAAATCATCAGCGTGTTTGGTCTTAAAACCGCCTTCTTGTGGCTTTTTGACCCCAAGTTCTGTACTTGCATGTAAGCTAATATTAGCTAGCGGTGTTCTTATCTCTTCTCCATTCACCCTTTTACCAATTTTGTCCAACGCGCCCAAAGCTGCGTAATAAACACCGTCGAACGCCTGTTTATCCGAAACAAATTTGATTTCGGTCTTAGCCGGATGTACATTGACATCAACATCACTTGGCTTCGTTGTAATATATAGAACACATGAAGGAAATCGACCTGCCGGTAGGATGTTTTTATAGGCTTGTTCAAGAGCTGATTGCAAAAGAATTGAGCGGATGGACCTGCCGTTAACAAAGAAAAACTGATAACTTCTGTTCCCACGTGCAGCAGAGGGTGATGAAACAAACCCGTTTACAGAGACATCCTCATATGAGGATTCTGCACTTAAGAACCCAGCATCGATGTCCCTTCCAAGAAGACTGTAAATACAGGAATCTACACGCGAATCCCCGGGAGTATGATACTCGGTTTTGCCGTCTTTAATGAAGCGAATAGAGACGTCGGGCCGGGAGAGTGCACACCTTAAAACGATCGAAGCGATACTTGAGCTTTCGGCACGGTCAGACTTCATAAACTTCTTCCGCGCAGGTGTGTTGTAGAACAAATTACGCACAATAATCGTAGTCCCCTCAGGACAACCAACAGGGGACATATCGACAATCTCGCCGGCTTCTAAAGTTAACGAAACACCTTCATTAGCACCGGATTCACGAGTTAATAGCTCTATTCGCGAAACCGC
>Ga0123356_10005062_pt1 | contig 13508 bp, 8 predicted proteins | sample TergutEmb28metaG_2_FD_92546 | JGI IMG/M metagenome (GOLD analysis project Ga0123356, IMG submission 92546) | Embiratermes neotenicus P3 segment gut microbial communities from Petit-Saut dam, French Guiana - Emb289 P3 | ecosystem: Host-associated > Arthropoda: Insects > Digestive system > Gut ...
CACCGCAACTTCGGCTGTGATCCCCGTGCGCAGCGCCGGGTCTAGATCCGGCGCGAACAGCGAAGAATGATTCGACGGCAGCGAGGTTGCGGCGGCCTGGGCTTCGGCGAACTTCTCGGGATCGGCTCCTCCCAGGCTGAAGTAAAAGCTCGGAATACCGTGCTCGACGAAGACCGAAAAGTCCTCCGAGCCGGTGAGCGGTCCTTCGACGACGACATTGTCTTTGCCCACTGCGGCTTCCAGCGTGCCTTTGAGCCGCCCTACCACAGCGGGATCGTTGTAGACCGAGTCGGTGCTCTCGTAGTGCTCGATCCGAGGCTCGCGCGGCGCGCCAGCCGCCTCGGCCTCCGCCTTCGTGATGCGGGCGATCGCGGCCAAGACGTGGGTGCGTACGTCCGCCTTGTAGGTTCGCACGGTCAAACCCAGCTCCGCCTCGTCGGGGATGATGTTGTTCTTCGCGCCGGCGCGAATGTATCCCACCGTGACCACGGCCATGTCCCCGGGCTTTATCTCGCGCGAAGGAATGGTCTGGAGGGCCAGGATTGTGCGCGCCGCGATGACAATCGGATCAATCGCCGTTTGCGGCGCCGAACCGTGCCCGCCCTTGCCATAGATCGTGATGCGCAACGAGTCTGCATTCGCATCATAGATCCCAGGCGCAATGGCGACCTTTCCCGCGGGCTGCATGTTGTAGACATGCAAGGCGACGCCCACGTCCGGCTTGGGAAACCGCGTGAGGAAGCCGTCGTCGATCATGGCTTTGGCCCCGGTGATCGTTTCCTCGGCCGGTTGGCCGATCAGCATCATCGTCCCGTGCCAGGTGTTTTTGCTGCGCGCCATGATCTCTGCTGTGGCCAGCAGGGAAGCCATGTGCACGTCGTGTCCGCAGGCATGCATCACTGGGACGTCGTGCCCGGAATCGTCTTTTGTGTGCACCTTGCTCGCGTAGGGAAGGCCGGTTTTCTCTTCGACCGGCAGGGCGTCGAGTTCGGTACGCAGCATGATGGTTGGGCCAGCGCCATTCTTCAGGATCGCTACAATCCCGGTTCCTCCCACATGATCGGTCACATCGTAGCCGGCGCTGCGCAGGCGCGCTCCAAGCTTTGCAGCGGTCTGGGTTTCATGCGACGACAATTCCGGATTCTGGTGCAGATCGAGGTAAAAGGCCTTGGCTTCGGGAAAAACGCTTTCCACTTCGTTGCTGGAAGACCGAGACTGCGCGCAGGCAAATGCCGTGAGCAGGGCGAACCAAACAAGCTTCGATGGGGTCATGGGCGGCGATCATAAACTGCGCCCATGAAAAGCTGCAAACTCTGACAGCTTCAACGCTTCCGGGATGCCGCGGAGGCGGAAAAGTTGCCTGTGGAAATTCTTGAATTCCCCGCTTCCCTCTTTTGTACCGGGTGTACAATTCGCCTTACAAGCACTTGGTTGCGCAACTTCGTATAGCAAGGCCGAGGCGCTCATGAACGTTCACGTTAGTTATCGTCTTCCTAGTAAATATCCTGCCGTTGAGAAGGACGTTCAACATCAAATCGAAAAGCTGCAAACCCGGCTCCAGATTTTCCGGCCGGAGTTGGTCCACTTGAAAGGGATGGTGGAAGAAATCTCGGCCCGCGAAGGAACCAGTGTGTCGCTGAACCTGCGTCTTCCCTCAGGTCAGCTGGCTGCGCAAACCAAAGCGCAGACGGCCGCGGCGGCGGTGAGGGCAGCATTCGAAGACCTGCTCGAGCAGGTCACCAAGCACAAGGACATGCTGCGCTCCTCGCACCGGTGGCAGCGCTCGCGCCGCGGTGACACCACCCGCCAAACAGCTCCCATGCGGGAGATTCCCTTTGAGCAGACGCTGGCCGCCGTGTTTCCTCCGACGATATCCGCAGATGACATCCGGTCCTACGTGAACGCCAACCTGTCGCGCCTTGACCGCTTCGTCGAGCGCGAAATCTATTTTCGCGAAGTGCAGGATGGGATGCTTCCGGACTCGGTCTCGAAGGACGAAGTGATTGCCGAAGCCATCGCCTCTGCGATGAGCGACGGCCAGGAGAAGCCGGAAAAACTCGCACTCGAGCCGTGGCTCTACCGCCAGGCGCTGCGTGCGCTCGACGAACTGTCGCGGGCCGAAGAGAGCAACGGGAATGCCGTCCATTTGGAAGACTCCGCACGCCGTCCGAATGTGAAAGCCAGCGACGAACCGGAACTGCAGTTCCACCAGCCCGACGAATCCATCACCGGAGAGATGGTCGTCCCCGACGCGCGTTTGGCCACTCCGGAGCAGATCATGGCGTCCGACGAATTACTGCGCCTGATCGCGTCGGCGCTGCGCGATCTCGGCTCCGCACCGCGCGAGGCGTTCATCCTGCATGCCATGGAAGGCTTCAGCCTGGACGAGATTGTAGCCATCACTGGCCAACCCGCGGAGCGGGTTCAGACCTACGTTTCTGCCGCGCGCGACCACTTACGCAAAGCGCCGGGACTGGCCATGCAGTTCAAACGCCGGTTGGCTTCGACCGGCGCCGCTTAATCCAAGAATACAGTCTGGGAGATTATTTATGATTACTCGGGACCAACTTCGAGAGCTGGCCGAATTTCAAGCTGAAAAAGCTTGTGCCGTCAGTTTTTATTTCCAACCATCCACGCCGCGCAACAAGGCGCACAAGGAAGATACGATCCTCATCAAGGATCTTGCCCGCGAAGCGCTGCGCCAACTTGAAAGCCAAGGGCTAAAGGACGACGCCAAGGCGGATATCGAGCGCGTCCTCCGTTTGTCGGGCGAACTTCGCAACAACGGGACGCACGGCAAGGCCGTTTTTGCCTGCGCGGCGCAGAATCTTTGGCGTGAATATGGAGTGCCGCCAACTCTGCCAGGGACGCAGATGTTCGTCGACAAACACTTTCATCTCAAGCCTCTGGCATACCTGCTGGGTGCTTCGCCGCTTCTGGGCGTCGTGCTGGTGGACCGGCACCGTGCGCGCATCTTTGATCTACGCCTCGGCGAATTGACCGAACGCGAAGATCTGATTCACCCGCTGCCGCGCCGTGGGCGCAGCGACGGTTTCGCCGGATACGAGGGTGGCCACGCCCAGCGCCGCGTTGAGGATGAAGCCCGGCAGCACTTCAAGAACGTTGCCGAAACCCTGAAAGAATTGCTCGAGAAGGGACTATTCGAGAAATGGATTCTGGCCTGCCAGGATGCCCACCGCTCGCTCTTCGAACCGCAACTACACGCCTATGTCAGTCAAGCGCTCATCGGACGTTTCCATGCCGATCTCGCGCACGCGACCCGAGATGAGATCCGCACGCATGCGCAGCAGATCCTGGAGAGGTGGAAGAGCGACCGCCGTCGTGAAATGGTCAGCCAGACTTTGACCCAGGCGCGCAGCAATGCGCGCGGCGTCACCGGATTGCGCCGCGTCCTGCGCTCGCTCGAACTTGGGGAAGTACAAACCCTGCTGATCGGGGAGAATCTGCAAGCCCACGCGGTCGAGTGTTCGGGATGCGGCCACATCGACGCTCATCTCGTCAGCTACTGCCCGGCGTGCGGACGCACGACCCAGGAGATCGTCGACGTTGGCGAGGCCATCCTGCCCCGGGTGATTCGCCGCGACATCGAGACATTCTTCGTAAAGGACGATCCTGAGTTCGATAAGGTCGGCAACGTGGCGGCTCTGCTCCGCTTCCGCTCGGAAAAGGTGCAGCCCATCAGCACCCACGTTGCCGACGGGCTCGGGAGAGCCGGCGCCGAATATCCCGGACGCCTGCGGAGATTCGCCAGACGCTAGCCCGGAGCAAGAATTTTCTTCTCCCAGGCGTCATCCCGAAGGTCCGCGCTTTCCCCCTAGCGGGCCAGGGAGTTTGTGTGTCCCGCGACATCCCCCGCTCGCTCGCCAAACGGTTCCACGCTTGGCCGAGGAGCTTGCGCAATTCCAACTGCGCTACTCCCTCGGTCGACGTCCGCATGAATTCCGACGCGGCCTCGTGATATCCTTCCGCCTTTCCGTCCCATTGCGCCGGGCGCGAAGTGCGGCTCGTGAACGTCTGATTCGCCCCAGCCAGCGCACCCGGACAAAGCTTTCAGACCAGGGGGCCCCGTGACATCATCGCGCCGTGATTTCGTAAAGAATTCAGTCTTAGGAGCAGTTGCTGCCGGCGTAGGAGTGCACTCGTCGAATGCGGAGTCACTCGCCGCCAGAGGGCAGGCTGCGCAAGGCGATTCGGCGAAGCGCCCCATCATCATCTGTGCACAGAACGGCTATGCTTACGTGGAGGCCGCATATGCATTCCTGAAGAGCGGCGGCGACACGCTCGATGCCGCGATCCGCGTGGTGAAGGGGCCGGAGGAAGATCCCAACGACGACTCCGTCGGTCTTGGCGGCTTGCCCAATGAAGAAGGCGTGGTCGAACTTGACGCCTGCTGCATGCACGGGCCGACACGCCGCGCCGGGTCGGTCGGCGGCGTGCGGAATATCGTGAATGTTTCGATGGTGTCCAAAGCCGTGTTTGAACACACCGGGCATGTCATGCTGGTTGGCGAAGGGGCAGAGCGATTCGCGGTTGCGGTCGGCTTCCCGCGGGTAAATTTGCTGACCGACCGTTCGCGCAAAATCTGGCTTCTGTGGAAGGAGTATCACTCGGATCGCGATTGGTGGGGGCCCGGCATGGCGGATCCGCACTGGCAGCCACCCGCGCCGGCGTCGGGGTCCAAACCGCAGGCCGAACTGTGGCGTGAGCGAATCGATCGGCTGAAACAGCGTGCCGCGGATCTGGGCATCGAGCCCGCCTTTCAAATGGCCGCCGTCCACCGGGTCCTGTTTCCTCCCACGGGCACGATTCACTGCTCCGTGCTGAATGAGAAGGGCGAGATGTCGGGGATCACCACCACCAGCGGCCTCGCCTTCAAACTGCCCGGCCGTTGCGGCGACTCGCCCATCATTGGCGCGGGATGCTACACCGACCAGGATGTAGGCTCTGCGGGCGCGACCGGGGCCGGGGAAGAGAACATCAAAGTTGCCGGCGCTCACACCATCGTCGAGAACATGCGACGCGGAATGTCTCCGCAGGAGGCAGGCATGGACGCGCTGAAGCGCATCGTTCGCAACTACAACAACGACATGACCAAGCTGCGCTACATGGATATGACGTATTACATGCTGCGCAAAGATGGCGCCTATGCCAGCGTGTCCCTGTGGGAAGGATATTCCGCGGGCCATCCGCACAGCTTTGCCGTCGACGATGGCACACTGCGGTCAGAAGTTTCGACGCCGCTGCTCAAGGGATATTCACAGGAGTGGCCGCCAATCCCGCCAATTCCGGAGGAGTTGAAGAAGAACTCGGAATACCTGAAGTGATCGCGGGGAGCAAATGGGGATCACGCTATTTCCAAACTGCTCTAGAACCTCACCTTAATGTCCGGGCTCTTCTCCAGGTGAATGCTCTCGACGAACCGCACTTTTCCTGTTCGCAGCGTCATGATCACCGATGATGTCCGCGTGCCCTCGCCGAAGAAGCGTACGCCTTTCAGGAGCGCGCCGTCGGTTACCCCTGTGGCAGCGAAGATGATCTGCTTGCCCGGCGCGAGGTCTTCGGCTTCGTAGATGCGGTTCTTGTCTTTGATTCCCATTCTTTCGAGCCGCTCTTCCTGCTCGGGCTTCACCACGAGTCGGCCGAGCATATACCCATTGAGGCAGCGGATGGCGGCTGCGGTGATCACTCCTTCCGGCGCTCCGCCTGATCCCATGACAGCGTGTACGCCGGTTCCAATGACCGCGGCAGCGATTCCGGCCGAGAGATTGCCATCACCGATCAGCCGAATGCGGGCGCCAGCGGCGCGGATGTCTGCAATCAGCTTCTCGTGACGCGGGCGGTCCAGCACAATCACGACGAGGTCTTCCACATCGCGATCCAGGCGTCGCGCAATGTTCTTCAAATTGTGAGACACGGGAGCGTCGAGATAGACCGCGTCCTTGCACGAAGGCCCGACAACGATTTTTTCCATATAACAGTCGGGAGCATTGAGCAGTCCTCCGTGCTCCGATGCCGACAGCACCGTGATCGAACCGGGCGCCCCAGTGGCGCACAAGTTGGTACCTTCCAGCGGATCGACCGCGATATCAACCTCGGGAACCTCGCTGCCGTCGGGAAATTCGGCGCCAACTTTTTCGCCGATATAGAGCATGGGGGCCTCGTCGCGTTCGCCTTCACCGATGACGATGGTCCCGCGCATGGGGATCGAGTCCATGGTCTTGCGCATGGCCTCGGTGGCCACCTGATCACTGAGTTTGCGTTGCCCTTGCCCCATGGTACGAGCTGATGCAATGGCGGCCACTTCCACCACGCGCAAAAATCGCGACGCCAGGTCGCTCTCAATGTTTTCTCCGAAGCTTCGAGCCTTGCCTTCGCCACGAGTTTGCGTTGCCATCGCTAATTCTCCCGGCGCTAAAAATTGGTCACGCGCCGGGTTGAGACTATAGCGCACTCGACGGGGAGAAGGGAACTGAGGCAACTACCGAATCGATATTGTGGGGAACAAGCCGGGTTCGAGCGGAGACTGAGAGCGTGCCTCCACACTCGAGTGAGACTGGCGCAGTGCGGACCTCGATTCGCCCAGATCCCACGCAACCTTCGTGATGATAACGAGACATGGAAACGGAACAGTAGCTGTGATAATCGCGGGTTAACGCCAAATGATCAGCAGCAGGAGTGGAGGGTGGGCCTTCGCTGTTATGGCTGCCACAGCTGCATGGCGCCCTGAGGAAGCGCAGCCAGCACTCGGTCGAATGCGTCTCGATCGTGATTTGGTCTCAATGCGCCTGATCGCTCTGTGTGTTTCAAGCGTGCTCTTGATTCACTAAAAAGCGTATACAAACAATGCTATTTTAGAACCGCACACCACCCTCGCAGTGACGCGGGCCTCGCGATCGCGTGTCCTGCGCCAGCTCGGTTGCTCGACGATCACGGTTGCCCGGTCTGACCACACAAAACTATAAGGGCGACGTGACTATATTCTTGCAGTTGCACCCCGAGATTGAATAGTAGGCGGCGGGTGCTGCAAATCTTGCCTTGATATAGACTGAAAATATATATCTGGCGCTTAGGATGTAATGGGAGAATTAGGTCGCGATGAAAACTGCCAAGCTATTCAAAAACGGCGACAGTCAGGCTGTTCGCCTACCGAAGGAATTTCGCTTTGCGGGGGACGAGGTACTGATCAAGCGGGTTGGCAGCGCGGTCGTGCTCCTGCCGAAAGCCAAATCCTGGGCCGCTCTGGTCCAAAGCCTGGACAAGTTCCCGGAGGACTTCATGGCCGATCGCGAGCAACCTCAAGACACCGAGCGGCGGGATTCGTTGTCGTGAAGTGGATGCTGGATACCGACACTTGCATCGCAATCATCAAGAAGCATCCGATTGCCCTCAAGAAGCTGCGAGGCAAGTCGATCGGTCAGGTTGGTATCTCGTCGATCAGCTTAGGGGAGCTCGCGTTTGGCGCAGAGAAGAGCAGTCGACCTAAGGATGCACGCGCCGCTCTGGATGAGTTTCTGTTGGCGTTCGAGATAGCCGCATTCGATGAGCATGCCGCAATGAGATATGGTGAGGTGCGAAGCTCGCTAGCACGGCGCGGTAAACCCATCGGGCCGCTCGATACACTTATCGGAAGCCATGCGCACGTGATGGACGTGATACTGGTGACGCACAATACGCGAGAGTTCGCGCAGATCGAAGATCTCAGACTGGACGATTGGATTGAACCATGACTGCTTCGGCTCAGGTCCTGTGCTATCGTCAGAGGATATTTCGATTGCCGCGTCTCGGTCGCCTACGGTGATGGGATCGCCCCCCCGAGACCCGAGGGAGTCTTCTGTTATGCTCTGGACTTCCACCTGGGCCAGTGTTCTCGAGGGCCAAGCAAAAAAGGGATGGTTTCAGTGTGCACGATGTGTTCATGGCTTCAACGGCACCCAGGAAGCGGTGAAATGTCTATCGTGCGAATGGCAAGGCCTTCTTCCGCGCGCCCTCTTCGGCACCGGCAACCCTGAGGGATGCCCTCGACGACTCCTGATTTGGCTTTAGCGTACACACGCCCGAGTCGCTCGCAGCCGCTATTGATGCACCTACAATGCAAATACTGAGGGACAATTCAGGGTGCCCCCCGTAGAGGATGCGGCGCAGGAGGTCCCGTCTGATCATAGAAAACTCACCATTACTGTAGCACCGAGCCGCGGCTCGCGTGGTTCTTTCCCCCGGCCTTGTCAACGCTGCTCCCATACTGGAGGTGCCGTTAACCCTGCAACAGACCGCCGCCGACGCTGATGACAGCTACGCGCGACACAAATGGAAATGGATCAGCAAGAATTGTGATACGGTTTTGCTATTGATTCCCGCCTGAGGTTTCAGCGCTTGCCTGGGGCAGCGCCGCTTTCTTGGGGCTGCTCCCTCCCGAGGCAACGTTTTTTGCTCAGGAATTGGAGGGAACTTAATGAAAATTCTGCGTCATTGGGCCCCTGTGCTAATCTTCCTCAGTTCTGTTCTCGCCCAGACACCTGATACTGCTGGCAAACCTGCCCAGACTGCGCAAACTTTCTCGCCAATTCCCGGGCTGGACAAAAGCCTTATGGATACCAGCGCCGATCCCTGCGTGGATTTTTACCGGTATGCCTGTGGCAACTGGTCGAAGCTGCATCCTATACCCAGCGATTCCCCCAACTCGGACCAGTTCTACAACCTCGAGCAGTACAACCGCCAGGTACTGCGCGGGATTCTTGAGAAAGCAGCTTCCGGCGGCGCGGATCGCGATGCGGACACGCAAAAGATTGGAGACTACTACGCGAGCTGCATGGATGACGAGGCCATTCAGCGCAGAGGGCTCGCACCGCTCGAAGATGAACTGGAGCGCATCAACCAGCTCAGCAGCAAGGATCAATTGCCCGAACTGCTGGCGCATTACCAGTTGATCAATGTGAACGCGTTCCTGGGATTTGGATCGCAGCCCGACTTCTCCGATGCCAGGAAGATGATCGCCGCGGTCGAGCAGGGTGGGCTCGGACTCCCAGAGAAGGACTACTACTTGCGCAGCGGCGACAAAGACAAGGAAATTCGCGATCAGTATGTGCAGCACGTCGCCAGAATACTCAAGCTGCTCGGGTCGAGCGACAAAGAGGCCACGAGCGATGCGGCGGCGATCATGAGCCTGGAAACAGCCCTCGCCAAGGAATCACTGGACGTTACCGCGCAGCGAGATCCGCACAACATTTATCACACGATGCCGAACCAGGATCTGCAGGCAATGACCCCCGTGCTTAACTGGAACCGTCTTTACGCGGCCAGTGGGTCGCCCGGGTTCGAACGGATTAATGTCGGCGAGCCCGCGTTTTTCAAGAAGATGAACGAGGTGATCCAGGAAACGGATCTGGCCACGATCAAAGCGTACCTGCGGTGGCAGCTGGTGGCCTCGCTGGACGGACTGACCTTACCCAAGGCTCTGGACGATGAAAAGTTCGATTTTGACTCCCGCCGGCTATCGGGAGTTCCGGAGCAGGAGCCGCGCTGGAGGCGGTGTGTGCGCAGCACGGACGCGGCTCTGCCGGAAGCGTTAGGCCGAGCGTACGTGGAGCAGTATTTCCCGGCAGCGAGCAAAGAAAAAACGCTCGAGATGATTCACGATATCGAGGCCGCGATGGATCGCGAGTTTGGCTTGCTGGATTGGATGAGTGACGCAACCAAAGCGAGGGCGAAGGAAAAATTGCATCTGATTGCCAACAAGGTGGGTTATCCGGACAAGTGGCGCGACTATTCGAAGCTGGAGATTGTGCGCGGGGATGCCTTTCAGAACAATGTACGGTCCCTCGAATTTGAGTCGCGGCGGCAGTTGGCGAAAATCGGAAAGCCAACCGACCGCGAGGAATGGAGTACGTCGCCTCCAACGGTAAACGCCTACTACCGTCCCACCCGGAACGACATTACCTTCCCGGCCGGCGTGCTGCAACCAGCCTTCTTCGATACCAGGGCGCCCGCAGCGGTGAACTATGGGCACATCGGGATGTTCATGGGGCACGAAATCACTCACGGTTTTGACGACCAGGGGCGGCAATTCGACGGATACGGAAATCTCCACGATTGGTGGACCAAGGAAGACGCCGAAAAATTCAAGCAGAAGACCGAGTGCTTAGTCGATCAATATGGCCAGTTCAGCGTGGGCGATACCAAGCTCAACGGCAGACTGACCTTGGGGGAAAATACGGCGGACAACGGAGGTTTGCGGCTGGCGTTGATGGCATTCCTGGCCCGAGCGGGCGAGGACAAGATTGATCTCGACAAAAAGTCCGAGGACGGTTACACGCCCGTCGAGCAGCTGTTCCTGGGATTCGCCCAGAATTGGTGTTCCGAATGGCGTCCGGAGCTGGAGCGATTGATCTTGACCACGGATCCCCACTCGCCTTCGCGCTTCCGGGCGAATGGAGTGCTGGTCAATATGCCCGAGTTCGGAAAAGCTTTCTCCTGCAAAGTGGGACAGCCAATGATGCCGGCCAAGACCTGCAGGGTCTGGTAAAACAGGCCTTTGAGTTGCGGAAGCCTGTCCATCACAGTGCTTACCAAGGATTGAGGCTGACTTCCAGCTGACCGGCTGCGGACACTTCATCTCAGAAACGAACAGGTCCTCCAGTGGAAGCGTTTACGAGTTGTCGCTACCCTAGTCAAATCAGTGACTTAAAAACTGCGACGTGGCTCGCAGATTGCTACCACCATCGAAGGGCGAGACAGTATGCCGACATTTCTGCAGGATCTTCGCTTTGGACTGCGCCTGATGGGGCAGGCGAAAGGCGTCACGTTGATCGCCGCGCTCTCTCTGGCGATCGGCATTGGGGCGAACACAGCCGTCTTTTCCGTGGTCAACGCGGTGGTCCTGAATCCGCTGCCGTACCCTGATTCCAATCAGCTGGTTTCACTCTTTCAGGATCGCCAGGGCTTCCACAACGCTTCTATTCCTTATCTGAACTTTCTCGACTGGCAGCGGATAAACCGCAGTTTTGTCGCCATGGCGGCTTACCGCAACACCGGTTACAACCTGCTGGGGCGCGGCGAACCTGAGCGCGTGCATGGGGAGATGATTTCGGCTGGGTTCTTCGAAATCCTGGGCGTGAATCCGCTACTTGGCCGCTCGTTTGGGGCGGATGAAGATCAACTCGGGGCCAATCCGACGGCAATGATCTCGGAGCGCTTGTGGCGGCGGAAATTTGCGAGCGATCCCAACATCCTGGGTCAACACATCATTCTGGATGACGTCAGCCGCACGATTGTTGGCGTCGTTCCCAACAGCTTCGATCTCAAGATCCAAAATTTTCAGGAGGAACTGCTGAATGACGTCTACACGCCGATCGGGGAATTCAGCGATCCGCGCTTTCGCAATCGCAACCAGGCATGGGGAACCGACGCGATCGCACGGTTGAAGCCCGACATCACCCTCCAGCAGGCGCGCGGCGATCTGGATCGCGTGGCTCAGGATCTCGAACAGACCTATCCCGACCAGAACAGCAAGACTGGCATCACGATGATTCCTCTTCGCGAAGAAATGATCGGCGACGTGCGGAGAATCCTGCTCGTGTTGCTCGGCGCCGTGGCATTCGTACTGCTGATTGCCTGCGTGAATGTAGCCAATCTTCTCCTGGCGCGCTCGAGCTCACGCCAGCGGGAATTTGCCGTGCGCGTGGCGCTGGGAGCTTCGCCGGGGCGGATCATTCGCCAACTGCTGACGGAAAGCGTCCTGCTGGCACTGGTCGGCGGCGCTTTCGGTCTTTTCCTGGCTTCATGGGCCATGCGGGGCGCGTTGGCGTTGGTTCCGCACAGCCTGCCGCGCGCCGAAGAAATCAGCATCGATCCACGAGTGCTGCTCTTTACTCTCTCGATTTCCTTTCTGGCCGGCATAATCTTCGGACTGGTGCCCGCCTGGAAAACATCCAATCACAACGTTGACACGACTCTGCGCGAAAGCGGACGTTCGCTGGCGGGCACCCATGCGCGCACGCAGGGCGTTTTTGTTGTGGTCGAGACGGCACTGGCATTGGTGCTGCTGGTGGGCGCGGGACTCATGCTGCGCACGCTGTTTCATCTTTGGAGCAGCGACCCTGGGTTCAACTCGCGCAACTTGATCACCTTCAGCACCGCGGCCGGCGAGGAACTGAGGCAGCGATCGCCCGAAGCGATTCGAGCCTACTACCGCGAGATGCATGACAGGATTGCTGCGATCCCAGGAGTGGAGAGCGTTTCGTTTGAGGGCAGCTCGCAGCCTATGCAGAGCGATTCTGAGGATTGGTTCTGGATTTTGGGAACACCCAAGCCGGAGCATTACGCTAGCCTTCCATGGTCGCTTATTTATTCGGTCGAACCTCAATATCTCAAGGTGATGCAGATCCCGCTTAGGCGTGGACGCTTCATCACCTCCGGGGACACGGAACATTCGCAGCGGGTTGTGGTCGTGGATGAAAGTTTTGCGCAGAAATACTTTGCCGCCCGCGATCCCATCGGTCAGTACGTCGACCTCGATCCCGGCGACGTCGAAGGCAAGCGGCCGCCGGCGCAGATCGTGGGCGTGGTTGGACACGTGAATCAGTGGGGCCTGGACCAGGACGGCAGCGATAAGCTGCATACCGAAGCCTACGTGCCTTACTGGCAAAATGACGATAAATCGCTGCTTGCCGGAGCCCGCTTCAACACCGTTTATGTGCGCACCCGCCAGCCGGGAGTCCCCAGCCTGGAGACGCTGCGCAACCGACTGCGGGCATTCGATAGCGGACTGGTGGTGCATGACGGAGCTACCATGGATCGAGTGCTCGCCGATTCGATTGCTGCCAAGCGCTTCTCGATGAAGCTGCTTGCGGCATTTGCAGGCATCGCAATGCTGCTGGCAGGCGTGGGAATCTACGGAGTGCTGTCCTACCTCGTGGGACAACGCACGCGCGAGATTGGTGTGCGCATGGCGTTGGGCGCGCAGCCACTCGATGTTCTGCGCATGGTGTTGACCGATGGTGCGCGCATGACGGTGATCGGTATTTGCCTGGGACTGGTAGCCGCTCTGGGATTGACCCGCCTGATGGCCAGCATGCTGTTCGGGGTGAAGCCGACGGACCCGCTTACCTTTGCCGCGGTCGCCATCTTGCTGGGTGCGATCGCGCTGCTGGCCTGTTTTGTACCGGCACAAAGGGCGATGCGCGTCGATCCTATTGTGGCCTTGCGCCATGAGTAGCCTAGCCTCTGCTCAAGACGAAGCGCTGGCCGACGTCGCCCCTGGCTGAAGAAGCACAACCGCCAATACACGCAGGAAGGTTAGTCGCCATTTTCATGGCAGTTATTCCGCCAGTTTTAAAAGCCCAGCGGCTTCGAGGCAACTCTCAACTACGACTTTGATCCGGTTGAAACCAGGCCATGCGGGAGTCTAAGCTTTCCCCTAGCGCAGGAGGGTTAAGATGCGAGATCAACAGATACGTGCGGCACTGGATCAGCATTGGGCGGCCTCCGATGCC
>Ga0123356_10005063_pt1 | contig 13506 bp, 5 predicted proteins | sample TergutEmb28metaG_2_FD_92546 | JGI IMG/M metagenome (GOLD analysis project Ga0123356, IMG submission 92546) | Embiratermes neotenicus P3 segment gut microbial communities from Petit-Saut dam, French Guiana - Emb289 P3 | ecosystem: Host-associated > Arthropoda: Insects > Digestive system > Gut ...
GTGGTCTTCGTCGCCACCGAGCATGACAGCGTCTACGCCTTCGATGCCGACGCGAGTCCGTGCGTACTCTACTGGCAGGTGAACCTGCTCGACGGATTGCACGGCGGTACCTCCGGCGAGACGTCGATCCCATGGTCTGACCTGGGCTACTGTTACGGCGACATTTATCCGGAGGTCGGGGTCACCGGGACGCCGGTGATCGATCCCACAACCAATACCTTGTATCTGGTCAGCGCGTCGGCGGTGACGGGCACGGTCTCAGGAACTTGTCCGGCTTCCCAAGGTACGTTCTATCAACGGTTGCATGCTCTCGATTTAGCGGCCGGAAATGAAAAGTTCAGCGCTCCCGTCGAGATTGCGGCATCCGTGGCCGGAACGGGTGACGGAGGCAGCCAGATCGTATTCAATCCGCAGATGGAAAATCAGCGACTGGGCCTGGCCTTTGCCGGCGGGACGGTATACATCGGCTGGTCGGCTCACGAAGATGCGAGTCCGTGGCACGGATGGCTGATCGGCTATAGCGTCGTGAACGGCGCCCTCGAGCAGGTCGCGACCTTTTCGAGCACTCCCAATTCGCAGGAGGGAGGCATCTGGGCCGCTGGCGGCGCGCCGGCTGTGGATGAAAACGGTAATATCTACATTTCCACCGGAAACGGCACATTTGATGAAATTCCGCCTCCGGAGAACGATTACGGAGACAGCCTGTTGCAACTTCGACCAACCCAGGGCAACACGTCGAACGGCAAAGGGTTGAACATCGCGGACTATTTCACGCCCGAAGACCAGTACTGTCTGAGCGGCGGAGACCTCGATCTTGGTTCGGGCGCGCCCATGATCCTGCCCGATCAGACTTCGGGCCCTTTGCCGCATCTCGTGGTCGAGATCGGCAAGGATGGCATGGTCTACCTTATTAACCGCGACAACATGGGGAACTACCAGGCGCCGCCGACGAGCAACAATCCCTCCTGTCCGGAGCCGGATGTAAACAGTCAAATCGTCCAAACATTCCAGGGATCGCCGTCCGGCTTTTATGGCACGCCGGCGTTCTGGCAGAACAATCTTTACTTCGCCGGCAGCCTCGATGGCGCCGGAGGAGATTACCTGAAGCAGTTCGCCTTCAACCCGGCAACGGGGCAATTCAACCCCAGCTGGACGTCGCAGTCGGTGCACGATTTCAATTTCCCGGGCGTTACGCCTTCCATTTCGGCCCAGGGAACGTCCAACGGAATCGTGTGGGCTCTGGACGAGAGCGCCTACGGTTATGCCAACCAGAACGCGGGCGTCAATTGCTCCAGTGCTCCCCGGGTTCCGCCTTCCGCCTGCTTTGGGCCGGCCATTCTGTTTGCCTTCGACGCCACCAGCCTGAACGACCTCTGGGACAGCACCATGGCGGCGAACAACCGCGACCAGGCGGGCAATGCCGTAAAATTTGTTCCTCCGACCGTGGCCAACGGAAAGGTCTACGTCAGTACTCGCAGCGAAGTGGATGTTTATGGATTCCTGCCGTAATCGCCCGAGGATGGGTCGAGGACTCGCAACAGAAACTGGATATCTTTATGCCGGCGAAGCCACAGGCCGCTCGCGTTTTTCAAGAGGTCCGCTGCAGTTTTCGTTATAGCCAAGGAGCTTTTATGCGTCGATTCTTCACGGTGCTTCTGTTTACGGCATTCCTGATCTCTCCGGCTCTCGCCCAAACCGCGGAAAAACCCGGCCTGAGCCAGCAGCCCACTCTTTACGTCGTCGGATACGCGCACCTCGACACCGAGTGGCGCTGGGAGTATCCCCAGGTCATCGACGAATACATCCGCAAGACGATGGAGGAGAACTTCAAGCTGTTCGACAAGTATCCGCACTACGTTTTCAACTTCAGCGGAGCCAACCGCTACCGCTTCATGAAGGAATATTTCCCGGCCGACTACGCGAAGCTCAAAACCTATGTTGCCGAAGGCCGCTGGTTCCCGGCCGGCTCGTCCATGGAAGAGGGTGACGTAAACGCGCCCAGCGCCGAAGCGATCATCCGCCAGATTCTCTACGGCAACGAATGGTTCCGCAAAGAGTTCGGCAAAGCCAGTGCCGAATATATGCTGCCGGACTGCTTCGGATTCCCTGCGTCTTTGCCGACCATCCTTGCGCATTCCGGAGTCAAGGGTTTCTCCACGCAAAAACTCGTGTGGGGATCGTCGGCCCCCGGCGGCGGCCCGGAATCGATCGAGAAGACTCCCGAAGGCACTCCGTTCGACGTCGGGGTGTGGGTCGGTCCCGACGGCGAGAGTGTTCTCGCAGGGCTCAATCCGGGTAGTTACGGCAGCAACATCAACACCGACCTCAGCCAGCAGCTGAAGCCCGAGCCGCCGCGACCCGCGCTGGCCGATCTTGAGGCCAAGATCGGGGACCTTCAACGGAAGCTGCAATTGACTCAGCAGAAGGGCCAGCCCCTCGATCAGAAACAGGTTCAGGAATTCGTCAACCTCCGGGGAGAGCAAGAGGCACTCACCCGCGCGCAGAGTGAGCGCGAGTTCAACCGCTATCAGAATGACTGGGCCGCACGCGTTCTTCACAACGGCAAGGTGAGTGGTGTGTTCACCGACTACCACTACTACGGCACCGGCGACATCGGCGGAACTCCCCAGGAGGAATCGGTCAAGCGCCTTGAAGCGATCGTCACCAAGGGCACGGTCGGCATGCCTCCTGAAGGCCGTTTCTTTTCGCGTACAGCGCAACATACCGAGTGGCCTGCGGTGGAGGTTGGCGAGGGGCCCGTCCACGTAATTTCCTCGACCGCCGATCAGATGTTCCTTAACATCACCCCCGCCGAAGCAGCAGGACTTCCGCGCTACACCGGTGAGATGGAACTCACCAACCATTCGGCGGGCTCTCTTACTTCGCAGGGGTATCAGAAACGCTGGCTGCGGAAAGAGGAACTTCTGGCCGACGCCGCGGAAAAATCTTCGATCGCCGCCGAGTGGCTGGGAGCGCGGCCGTATCCGCTCGATCGTCTGAACAATGCCTGGACTCTGGTGATGGGCGGCCACTTCCACGACATCGCGGCCGGCACCGCGACCCCCCGGGCCTACGAATTTGCCTGGAACGACGACGTGATCGCCATGAACCAGTTCGCCGACGTGCTCACCAGCGCCAGCGAAGCCGTCGCCGCCGGGCTCAACACCGAGAGCAAAGGTGTACCCGTTGTGGTCTTCAATCCGCTCAACATCACCCGTGAAGATCTGGTCGAAGCCGCCGTGGACTTTCCCGGCGGAATGCCGGCGGCGGTTCACGTCGTCGATCCCGGCGGCAAAGATCTGCCGGCTCAAATCGCGAATGGCAAAGTGATCTTCAGCGCGACCGTGCCCTCGGTCGGCTACGCCGTATACGACGTCGAGGCAGGCGCTCTGGAATCGGCATCCTCGCTGAAGGTTTCAAACGACGAACTCGAGAACCAGTACTATCGTGTGAAGCTCAATGCCGACGGCGACGTTCGGAGCATCTTCGACAAAACGACCGGCCGGGAGCTGCTTTCGGCGCCGGCCCGCCTGGCAATCTCCTACGATAATCCCGAACAATGGCCGGCCTGGAACATGGATTGGGACCAGGAACAGGCCCCGCCCAAGGCCTACGTTTCGGGTCCCGCAGAGATTCGGGTTGTCGAGAATGGTCCCGTCCGCGTGGGTCTAGAAGTCAGGCGTGAAACCGCCGGATCGCGCTTTGTCGAAACCATCAGCCTCTCTTCGGGAGACTCGGGTAAGCGCGTCGAGTTCGGCAACGTCATCGACTGGAACACGCGCGAATCGAACCTCAAGGCGACATTCCCGCTGACCGCATCAAACGGGGTTGCCACTTACAACTGGGATATCGGCACAATCGAGCGCCGGACTGCAGAACCCAGGAAATTCGAAGTCCCTTCACATCAGTGGATCGATCTTACCGACGCCAGCGGAGAATTCGGCGCCACGATCCTGACCGACTGCAAGAACGGTTCCGACAAGCCCACCGACAATACCATCCGCCTCACTCTGATTCGCACACCGGGCACCAGGGGCGGCTATGCCGATCAGGGCACGCAAGATATCGGACATCACGAGTTCACCTACGGTATTGCTGGCCACGCCGATGGCTGGCGCGAGGCACAATCCGACTGGCAGGCCGAGCGGCTGAATGCGCCGCTCATCGCTTTCACCACCTCGAAGCATGAAGGAGCGCTGGGCCGCTCGTTGTCTCTGCTGAGTGTGAACAACCCGCGCATCCGGGTTCTCGCACTGAAGAAAGCCGAGCAGAGCGACGAGATCATCGTGCGTCTGGTCGAACTCGACGGCAAACCCCAATCCCACGTCCGCATCTCATTTGTCGCGCCCATCGCGGCAGCTCGCGAGGTCAATGGCCAGGAGCAGCCGGTGGGCCCCGCGACCCTCGCCGAGGGCTCGCTCGTAACCTCATTTGGCGCCTACCAGCCGCGCACTTTTGCCCTTCGAATCGCTGCTTCGGACGAAAAGATTCCACCCGTTCGCTCTGTCCCCGTGGCGCTGCACTACGACGTTGCCACCGCCACCAGTGACGGCACGCGTTCCCAGGCGGGATTCGACGGCCAGGGCAACGCTCTCCCGGAAGAAATGCTACCCCCCGAAATCGCATTCAACGGAGTCCGGTTTCAGCTCGCCCCGGCCAAAACCGCTGCGGCAAACGCTGTTACTCCCAAAGGGCAGACGCTTGATCTCCCGGCAGGGAACTACAACCGGGTGTACATCCTGGCCGCCTCTGCCGAAGGTGATCAGAAGGCCACGTTTGAGGTTGCCAGCAAGAAAGTCGACCTCGACATTCAAAACTGGGGCGGGTTTATTGGCCAGTGGGACGACCGCCTCTGGAGTTCGAAAGATACTTCCCGTGACAGCTACGGCGACATGATCGGCCTGAAGTCCGGCTTCATCAAGCGCGCCGACCTGGCGTGGTACTCGGACCATCACCACAATGCAGCCGGTGAAAACATCGCTTACTCGTATTCCTATCTGTTCGGCTATGGGTTTGACTTGCCCGCGGGCGCAAAGAAAATCAAACTGCCGGCAAACGACAAGGTTCGCATCCTCGCGATCTCGCTCGCCGAAGAGAATCCCGCTATAAAACCGGTCGCACCGCTCTACGACGTGCTGCCTTCATCGAACGCGGGTCCCAGCGATTTCACACTCTCGGCATCGACCGATAGCGTCTCCATCCCGCAGGGCAAGAGCTCCACGGCGAGAATCATCGTCATGCCACGTGGAAGTTTCAATGGCAGCGTCACGCTGACTGCCTCGGGAGTACCAAAGGGCGTGACCGCGTCATTTAATCCGGCCAGCTCGGCCGGACCGAGCATCCTGACGTTGACAGCCGAGCGCACCGCAGCTCCCACAACTGCCAATGTCACCGTCACGGCCAGGTCGGGCAACACATCGCACACGTCAACACTTGCCGTTACGATTATCCCAGTCATCACGGGAACGGTGCCGGTTGATTTGGCGAGTGTCTACAACGTCACCGGAATCTACAACGACGACTCTAAATTTTCTCCGGAGTCGGGCCTCGACGGCGATGGCTCCGCCTTCTCCGAGCAGTTATTGGGTCATGAGCAGGTGGGGGATGGGGTTGTCTTCCGTCTCGGTCCGGCCAACGCCCCCGACGTAGTTACGGGCAAGACCGTCGTTCTTCCCACCGGGAAATTCACGAGCCTCAAAGTGCTTGCCGTCGGAGTCAACGGCGATCAGGAGAGGCAGACCTTCACCGTTACGTACGGTGATGGCACGTCCTCTTCGTTCATGCAGAACCTCAGCGACTGGGCCGCGCCTCACAATTTCTCCGGTGAATCGGTCGCGTTCGGCATTCCCTATCGGCTGGTCGGTGACGGGTCGAAGGATTCGCGCACGTTCTACGGCTATGCTTACTCGTTCGATGTCGACGGTACCAAGACAGTGCGCAGTCTCAGCCTCCCCAGCAACCCGGACGTGCTGGTCTTTTCCGTAACACTCGTGCCGGCGAAGGACTAGGCAAGCCCGAAATACCTGGCAGCAGGAAATTTGTATTGCCGGGCAGGGAACGGTGGTTTGAGAGCTGGACAGGCGAACCAAATATGGTTTTGCCGTTCACTCTGGATCCGGTTCGGCAGAATTTGCCGCCCTCGCGACGCCGGGCCTGCCTGGTATTTCTGACAGTGGGGAAGCCCGAGCCCGCTCCATGGCATGCGGGTTTTCCAAGATGAGTTCCGGTGGGTCCACTGCGTGACCCGCCGGCCCGTTGAAAACGACGCTCGTCTATGCCACGATTTCGGCTCAACCTGATGAATCTGCGAGTTTACAACGCTATGATTCTCGGGGTATCAGTGTTCGCGTGGTTCCGCCCATGTCAGCAACAGTTCAGCGGGTGAAACTCCGAGGGCAGCGTGTCGGGTTTGGAACCCTTCTCCTCGCCTTGGCGGCTGCCGGAAACCTCGGAGCGCAGGTACCGCAACGGCCCGTTGAAGCACCACCTGTGGGTCCGCAGCCGTCAAAAACCGTGGCGGCGTGCTGCCGGCCGGAAAACCCGTCGTCAGCAAAAAACGACCATCCCAGTTTTCCCGCGGTGCCACCCGACTCTTCGTCCGCTTCGCGACTTTTGTTCAACCTGACGGACCCGCACACGAAGTTCAGGCTCGAGCGACTGATGTGGATCCTTCGCGACAACCGCCACGAAGGATGGGTGCGGACCGCTTATCCGGACCCCGTGACCGGGCGGCCGCTTATCGGTGGAGGATTCAGCCTGGACCTGGACTCGACCGAGCATGGGCAGCGCAATCCCCGCAATCCCTTTACATTCGTCGAACCTTCCAGTTCCGAATTGTGGCAGGCAGCGGGACTCGACCTGGCGGAACTCGATGCCATCCTCGATCAGTTCCATCAACGCCAGATGGCATGGGGAGACACCAGGTTTCGCCAGATGATCAGGGCGCACGTTTTACCCCCCGACATCAGCGAGGAGGAAGCCATACGGCTGTTGCGTATTTCTGCCCTGCAGGCAATCCACAACGCCAGAGCTTACTCGGTCGACTTCGATCACATGAACGCCTCGCAGCAGATGGCGCTGACCCAGCTGGTCTTTCAAATGGGAGTGAACCTGGAGGAGTTCGCCACATTCCTGAGCGCGATTAACGTCTACAACACGGACAGCCATACCGGGCAACATGGAGCGGCGCTGAGCAAAGTCGACTGGAAAGCCGTGCAAGGCACGCTTGTGCGCAGCGACTGGGCGAGGCGTTATACCGATCGGGCGATTGCGGTGATCGCGATGTTTGACCCGAATTATGCCGGTGGACCAAGGCGGGCCGAACGCCGCGTGCGATTCTGGATCCATCCTCCCGTGCATCATCGGAGAAAATCGCAGCGGGAACTCGCGGGGAACTCGTCGCGCCAGCCCGGGCCGGGACGGCGAACGAAACGGAGTCAGGTTTCAAGTCCTGCCGGGCCGCCGCACTCGCGATCGTAGAGTCCGGTGGAACGGCTGCCGAGACTTGTGGGGCCTGGTCTCTTATCTTCTTATCTTTAATATAGCCCGCTTTCAAACCGTGCTCCGGGAGCGAAGGCAGTGGTTGGCTGGCACCGCCGGGCAGCTGGCAAACCGCCATAAACGGACTAGAATTAGCTTAGCTTTGATTTTGTTACGCACTGCCGTCAACGACCCTGCCGTCCACGCGTGGGGAGTGTCGTTGCCAGTGCGCCAACGTGAATCAGGAAGCGCTCCGGAAACGGGAGAAGCGAATGTTGGCTGCGACTTTTGCCAGTTCACCGTGCAGCAGCGAGCGCCATACTCATCCGAGGGCAGGACGACCGGGCCTGTCATGATCGGATTAGCGTTCAGGCAACAAAACCGTCGCACAGAATTTGCGGCAGGAAACTGACCGCGAAAGCAATCAGCAGATGCGAGATTTCGGTTCGAGTCTACGGCGGGAACGGGAACGGAGAGGGATCACCCTCGAGGACATCTCTTCGTCGACAAAAATCCGCCTGTCCTACCTGCAGGCCATCGAACAAGACCATCTCGACGAGCTTCCCAGCGGTCTTATCGGTCGTGGATTTGTTCGCGCATACGCCCGTGAAATTGGCGTCGACGAAGAAGAGACGATCGCCGCGTACGTGGCGAATCGTGCCGAGAGCGACATCCAGCTTCCCCCGCCGCCGGCGTCAAAACTCGCATTCAACCGGTCCGGCAACCTGGCAACGCGTCTTCCGGCGTGGGTCTTCGTCACTGGATTTCTTGCGATTGGGGTCGGATTCGTTGTTTTGGGAGCGTTGCGCAACCACTATCGCCCGTCCCGTGAACTTTTGGCCACGCAAGCAGTTTCTGACGGCTCTTCGCCCGTGCCTTCCCAGGGCGTGACGGGGGAGTCCTCAGCCCCCGGGGTCGGGAACAAGGGAATTCCCTCCGTCAGTCCTGATCGAGAGCAGAATCAGGGGGAGCCGACCTTTTACGCATCCAATGCCGCGGCGGGAGCCGGTGGTGCGCTAACCCTCGTTATCAATGTCCGGCAGGACGCCTGGGTCTCGATTATCGCGGATGGTCAACGCGTCATGTCCGACACTCTGGTGGCGCCCACGGAGAAAGTCGTAAAGGCGCGCAGCCAGATTGTCATCAGGGCGGGGAATATTGGCGCGGTCGATTTCTCGTTTAATGGGGAAACCCTCCCCATACAAGGCGCATACGGCGAAGCCAGAACGCTGCGTTTCGATGCCCGTGGTCTCATGGCGCCAATTCCCAAGCCCGTTTCCCCGGACCCTCCCGCCATCCCGGCCAGCCAGAACAGCGATCAAGTCGATGATTGAACCGAATCTTTTCGCTAAACTGCGCTCGTTGTAGCAGACGCCGGTGTGCGGTCTTCCAGACATTCGTGGGATGCCGTTGTTATCGCATTTGGCATCCGGCCCTGTTGGTGTCATCATTGGAGACTACCAAACGGTGAGTGGGGGAGACTTTGACCGACGGCTGGCGGAGTTGCCAGCTTCACCGTAAGGGATGCTCTTCCCAGGAGCGTCGTTTCAATCGAATTTCGAACACGCGCGAAGCGGGGGTTTCCCAGGGACAGCTCGCAGTCCCGCAACGCCGGCGGGGGCAGAATGCCAACCGATCGAGAATCAGTAACGCGTCTTCTCCGGGAGTGGAACGCGGGTAACAAGAGTGCTCTCGATGAGCTGATACCGGTGGTATACGATCAGCTGCACCGGCTCGCGGCGAAATGCATGGCTGCCGAGCGCACGGATCATACGCTCCGCACGACGGCCCTGGTAAACGAAGCGTATCTCCGGCTGGTCAATGCGGACGTCGAATGGCAGGATCGGGTTCATTTTTTCGCGCTCGCGGCGCGCATGCTTCGCCGTATTCTGGTCGATCATGCGAAGGCAAATCATCGCGGCAAGCGCGGCGGTGGCGCGGAAAAGATCGAGCTCGATGAAGCGGTAATGATCGGGCCACAGGTGGGAACCGGAATCATTGAGCTTGATCTGGCTCTCGAGCGGCTGGCGGAACAGGATCGGCGGAAAAGCGAAATCATCGAATTGCTTTGTTTTGGAGGTCTGACCTACGAAGAGACCGCCGCCGCGTTGCAGATTTCTCCCGCAACCGTTCACCGCGAACTCAAGATGGCGAAGGCATTCCTGCATCGCGAGTTGATGCAGCATTCCTCGAAAGGACTATGACGGCTCCATCCGATCGCTGGCAGCGTTTGGAAAGCCTGTTTCACGAAGCCTCCGGTTTGGAACCGGGAGCGCGTGGGGCTTTCCTCGAGGAACGCTGTGCCGGAGACCTCACATTGAGGGAAGAGGTCGAGTCTCTGCTGGAATCGGCCGACCAGCCCATGGATTTCATCGAACGCCCCATTCGGGACGCGGCGCAAAGTGTCGTAGAAAGCCGGCGTCCCTCGGTCCTGCGACCGGGAATGAAATTCTCTCGCTATGAAGTGATTCGATCTGCGGGTGCGGGCGGAATGGGCCAGGTCTATCTCGCGCACGACACGCAGCTGCGGAGAAACGTTGCGTTGAAACTCCTGACCCCGCACCTCACCCGCGACCCGCGGGTAGTTCGCCGTTTCGCGCAAGAGGCAAAAGCCGCTTCGGCGCTGAATCACCCGAATATTCTTACGCTTTACGACTTCGGAGAAGTGGACGGGGTCTATTACATCGCCTCCGAGTACGTTGAGGGAGAGACCCTGCGGCAGCGCATCCGCAAGGAGAAGCTGGGGGTTGCTGAAGCAGCCGGCATCAGCGCACAGGTCGCGAGCGCTCTGGTCGCGGCGCATGAGCGCGGGATTGTACATCGCGACATCAAGCCCGCAAACCTCATGGTGCGCAACGACGGCATTGTGAAGTTGCTCGATTTTGGCATCGCAAAGTTGTCCGATGAAGCCGGATCGCGACGGGGCGGGGATACAGTTCAGTCCGTTAGCGATGCGGGCGCGGTGCTGGGAACGGTTCGCTATATGTCTCCCGAGCAGGCGCGCGGGCAAGTGGTCGATGCCCGGAGCGACCTTTTCAGCCTGGGAGTTGTGATGTACGAAATGCTGACCGGGCAGGCTCCGTTTCAGGGCGAGACAACCAGCGACGTGATTGCCGAAATTCTAAAAAGTGAACCGGTTCCCCTGACGACGGCGGTGCCGGGCCTGTCGCCACAATTCGAGGCCATCGTCGAGCGGGCCATCCGCAAGAACCGCGACGAGCGCTACCAGTCGGCGGCCGAGATGCTGCATGACCTCGAGGAGTTCCGGAAGGAAACCGAGTTTCAGGAGAAGCTGAAGCAATCCGGCGTACTGGCGGTCGAGGAAGGCCCGCTGGTTTCTGCCGGCGAAACCACGCGCCACGGGGGAACTGTTTTGGCCGCGGTGGACGCGGGGCGGAGGAAATGGCTCAACCTGGTGCTGGCGCTGGCACTGTTTGCACTTTTGGCAGCAGCCATAGCGCTTCGGAGCCGGTGGCAGGGGCATACTGTCGAAAACCCGCCGCGGGAGTTGGCGGTTCTGCCTTTTCAGAACCTCCGCCCGGATCCCCAGACGGATTTCCTCGGGTTTTCTCTGGCTGACGCGATTATCACCAAACTCGGTTATGTCAATTCGCTCGCTGTTCGACCGTCCTCGGCCGTGCAGAAATATCGCAATCAGGCGGTGGACCCGCAGAAAGCGGCTGACGATTTGCAGGTCGGCACGCTGCTGACGGGTGGATACGTGCGCGACGGTGACAAGTTGCGGATCACCGCTCAGTTGATCGACGTCAAGGCGGACCGGATCCTGTGGCGGGACACCATCGATCTCAAGTACGACCAGCTGCTGACCGTGCAGGATACCGTCTCGCGACAGATCATCAGTGGGCTTGAGGTGACTCTGACACCCGCGGAAAAAGAGAGACTGCGGCCGGAGACGGCAGTCAACGCCCAAGCCTACGAGTGCTATCTTCGCGGCGTCGACCTTTACGCGTCCGGCGGGCTTCCGGGAGCCATCCGGATGCTCGAGAAAGCGGTTGCGATCGATCCAACCTATGCCCCCACGTGGGCGCAGTTGGGGCGCGCCTACACCACCAATGCCTCGCTTCAATTCGGTGGAAGGGATCAATACTCCAAGGCGCGAGCTGCTTACGAAAAGGCCATTGCCCTGAATCCCAACCTGACCGACGCGCGCATTTTTATGGCCAACCTGCTGACTGACACCGGCCGCGCGGACCAGGCGGTTCCTCTGATTAGAAGCCTCATCGCGGAGAATCCGGGAAACGCGGAAGCACATTGGGAGTTGGGCTATGCCTATCGCTTCGGCGGAATGCTCGAGGAATCGGTCACTGAAGCCGAGCGAGCCCGGCAGAACAACCCGGCGGTCAAGCTCAGTACCGCGGCCATGAATGCCTATCTTTACCTGGGTCAGTATGAGAAGTTTTTACAGAGTCTGCCTTCGAATGACTCGGTCATTACGATCATGGTCTTCTATCGCGGATTCGCCGAGTACCACCTGAGGCACTGGAGCGAAGCAGCTCGTGATTTCGACCGTGCCTACCAGTTAGACCCGACGGTGCTTCCGGCGAACGTTGGCAAAGCCCTGAGTTATGACATTCACGGAGAGCGAAAAAAGGGACTCGATCTTCTGCACACAACGGAGAAGCGAATCCTGGCCAGTGGAGTTGCTGACGCTGAGGGTTTGTATAAGGTATCCGAGGCCTATGCCCTGCTCGGCGACAAGACTTCGGCACTGCTGATGTTTCACCGGGCAATTGAGGGAGGATTCTTCCCTTATCCCTATTTTGAGCACGATCCGCTGCTCGACAACCTTCGTAAGGAACCGGAGTTCGAAGTACTCATGCGCGAAGCCCAGGAACGACACGAGCAGTTCAAAGCGAAACTCTTCTAGCCGCTCGAGCAGTCGAGTCTCGTCCGCGGCCGTTCCCGGCGATTCAGCCATTCCACGGTGAAGTACGGTTTCGCCGATCAGGCTCACATGATCCGGGAATTCCACGCGCTCCTCGGCGAATCCCCCACAGTTTGGAGCCGCCGTTCTGGTTTGCCGATTTGTTCAAGACAGTGATCGTCCCGGAGCTTACTGTGTTCCCCCAGGAAGGAAATAAAGGGCGGCTCGGGAGAGTGTGATTACACGCCTGCGCCTCTATAACTCAACGTCTTTAAGGAGGCCTCAGTGCTTAAGCAGACATCGTTGCGTGGACCCGCCTTGTTGGTATGCACCTCGATGACGCTTGCGGCTGCTATGTCCGCAAGTGGAGCGAAAACCTGGAGGACGCGGCGGCTTGCGGAACCATCCCGAACAGCTCCTCTCTTCGATTTTCACAGCAGCTTTTGGATCAATCTCCATCAGGTCCTGTTGCACGAAGGGCTGCTCCGCGAAGGCAAGCCGGACCGTCGCCTCGAAAGCGGCACACCGCTTTCAGCGCCTGATATGGACAAACGGGACGAGGCTAATTGGAACGCAGCAGTAAATTTCTATGCCGCTAATTTCGGAACCCGCCCGCAAGTCTTCGATGACCAGCTCATTCAGATCAATGACGATCTCGCCAGTCAGCCGGAGGACCAGGCAAATCTCAACCCAACAGGCGTGCCGCCGGACGTAGCAGCAATTTTGCGCAGCGCAGCGCCCATTTATCGCAAGTACTGGTGGCCCGCTCACAATCAATCCAACGAAAATTGGATTACATCGCAAAAGGAACGAGTGCGAGACCTCGGGCCGAAACTTGCCGCAGCGATGACAAATGATTTACACGAGCAGTGGCCCGCAGCGCCGATTCGCGTGGACGTTTGCTATTACGTTGCGGCAATTGGCTACGCCTACACAACGTTGCTGCCGCATACGACGTTTTCGAGCAGCGATCCATCCACCCAAGGGCTTAGCGGGTTTGAACTGCTCTTTCACGAGGCTTCGCACACTTTTGCCGATACCGTGAGGAACGCTCTCGCCACCGAATGCCGCGCGCAGCATAAAGATTGCGGCGCCCCTCAATCGGGACTTTCGCCTCTTTGGCATGCCCTGCTTTTCTACAC
>Ga0123356_10005064_pt1 | contig 13506 bp, 5 predicted proteins | sample TergutEmb28metaG_2_FD_92546 | JGI IMG/M metagenome (GOLD analysis project Ga0123356, IMG submission 92546) | Embiratermes neotenicus P3 segment gut microbial communities from Petit-Saut dam, French Guiana - Emb289 P3 | ecosystem: Host-associated > Arthropoda: Insects > Digestive system > Gut ...
ACAGCTCATCCCCACGATGCGTTTCATTTCGGCATCGCTGGGCGTGGAATGTAACTATTGCCATGTTGCCGGCGGGTTCGACAAGGACGACAAGAAGACAAAACAAATCGCTCGCAACATGATGCGAATGGTGTTCGCAATCGACAAAGATAATTTCGGCGGCAGCCGGCAAATAACGTGCTATTCCTGCCACAGAGGCTCGCCGAAACCCGAGGCCACCCCAGTCGTTGCTACCCCAGAGGAATCCAAACGGGAAGCGTCTTCAGGTAATCTCGCGGGAAAACCGGTTATTAACTCGTATTCCGCGGACCAGCTAATCGACCGTTATGTTCAAGCACTCGGTGGAGCAGATGCCATTGAGAAAATCACCAGTCTGGTCGAAACAGGCACTACAACTCAAGGTGGACAATCGGCCGCTATGGAGGTGTTCGACCAAGACCCGAACCGGCGCACCGTGATTCGACATTTTGCTGGCGGAGACGCGGTCACGATTTTTAATAGCGCCGAAGGATGGTCTAGCCTTCCAGGCCATCCGCTGCGCGAAATGCATGGCGATGATTTAGACGCGGCCCGGATCGATGCGGACCTGCACTTTCCCTTGCACATCCGGGAGATCTTCGGCGATGAACGCCTGGAAGATCCAGAGCAGATTGGCGAGCGTACGGCGTATGTCATCTCGTGCCTCAATGTGGACAAACCACCAACTAGGCTTTACTTCGATGCGCGAACCGGGCTGCTGCTGAGGCTCTTGCGCTATACGTCATCGCCACTCGGTCTGGTTCCGACGCAGATTGACTATAGCGACTACCGAGAAGTTGGCGGTGTGAAGGCTCCTTTTCGGTTGAAGGTTACGAACCCGGATGGGAGTTCGACTACTCAGATCAAACAGCTCCAGCAGAATGTTTCGATCGATAAGAACAAATTCGCCACTCCATCGCCTTCAGCGTTCGAGATACCTCGGACACCCTAGCGCTTTGGCGCTGGGCTGCGCCGGGATCGCCTAAGAGCGACTGTGCGACGCGCCTGTTTAGTTGGCGAGGGGGACTCATCTGGTGTCACAACCGGGCATGTTGGTGGTGAAATCATGATCCCAGGTTACGGCAGCTCTCCTCGTGCCAACGCGGTGCTGATCGCAATCTCGTTCGCCATTTCAGCAATGGCAGCCGCCTCGCCCCAGTGGGCTTTCTGCGCCTCCTCTTTCTGCGTGCAGCCCTCATCCCCGCCCCAATCGGACGGGCCGGTCGTGCGGTCCGAGGTTAAGCTGCAGACGGTCAACGTACAAGTGAAGGATAAACAGGGAAACCATCTGCCGGGACTCGAGGCACGCGACTTCACCGTACTTGAAAATGGCAAGCCACAAAGGATTGCGTTTTTTGACGCGGGGAATGGGCCGGTAACAGTTGCCGTGCTCGTTGACTCGTCCAGCTCTATGGTGACCAGAGGGCCGCTTGGGTCAGCGGCGGAAATTGCAGCGGGCTTCATGCGTATAGCGCGGCCCGGAGATGAAATCTGGGCGATGGATTTCACGGAAGGAACGGGTCCGTTCGAAAAGATCACGCAAAAACAGCTCAATTCAGGGCCAGTGAACGTACCCATTGCGGGCGGGGTCGGGTCGGCGGTGTACGACGCAATTGCGACTGCCGTATGTCACCTGCAGCGTTCGCGCAATCCGAGGCAGGCCATTATCGTGATCACGGATGGTATTGATGAGCACAGCCGGCTTAGTCTGGACCAGTTAATTGATCTTATGCGCTCGCAGCCGGTTCAGCTGTTCCTCGTCGGATTCCCAAGCCGACCGGCGTTCCGGTCTTTCGGCGACACCCAGCCGAAAGTCACGCTAGTGACGGGCCATGACATCGACAATCCCGACGCCATGTTCGATCGGCTTGCGAAGGAAGCTCGCACGGAGACATTCATTCCGAAATCGGAGGGCGGATTGCAGGACGCGCTGAAAGCGGTGTTAAATCTGTTGGAATCGGAGTACACACTGGCGTACTACCTGCCGAGGACCCCCGGCAAATTGCGAAGGATCGAAGTCAACGTAGACCGACGGGGAGCGCGAGTGCTCAAGAACCGCTTCATGGTATCGAATTCGGCCCGAGCCGAGCTCGTGCATTATGTGGAAGGGACGTGCGCGGTGTCGCCGGAGTTTCACCCGTATCCGTACGACTCGCACGTAACGGAAGCGCCGGGTGGCATGGTGTATCGCGATGATTTTTTGGACCCCCGCAGCGGATGGCCACAGCATCCCGGCTCGCATTACATTTCCGGCGGATACGAACTGTCGACTCTCGAGCAGACGGGCGCGGACATCACGGGCGAGATGTCGACCAGATCAACGTCCAGCCTTAGCACCTATCGAGACAACGTGGTCGCGGCGTATGGGCCTTCCTGGCGCGACTTTCGCTTCTCCGCAACGATAAAGCCAGCATTCGAACGGTCGCCCGGTGGGGATGTTCATAGACAATTCTCGCATCCCGTCCATTCGGTCGCAGGCCTGGTTTTTCGCATGAACGAGAGGGGGTATTATGCGCTGCTGGTCAGTCCCTCCACCGAACGCAAGAAGAGCCTTGCCGTCGCGATCGTGGCTATGACATTTCAGGGCGACTCTTTTGCGGACGCAATGATCGTGCCATGGACCACCGTCGATCAGACATCACTCACGGAAGTGAAACTCGCGGTGCAAGATATTGCTGATGAAATCACAATTTTTGTGGACGGGCGGCAAGTGGGAGTGACGCACGATGACAGTTTCGCTCGCGGATATGTGGGATTTACGGTATCGGCGCCCGCACACGCCAGCTTCAGCAACTTGCTGGTTGAACAGCGTTGAAAAGTTCGACTCGTGCCTGCGTCTGTGCGCCCCGCTCCATCCGTTACAGCGCGTCTTGTGGGGTCCGAACCAGCCAGAGTTCAGGTTCCGTTCGAAGACATCTCCCAAAGTCCCGGCGCTCGGGATCATCGCACCTGAGGTTCAAGACTGATTGCCAAGACCAAGGCGCTTTCGTTGTCAGGTAAGCGTAAGCTGCGGACGGCCTTGGTCGAATCGAGCTCCAGCGAATAGGCATACAGGTGAAAGGCACGATCATCCTTTTGCCCGTTGCCCGCTAGCCGATAAGGCATGGTGACGCCCGGAAATTCGCCCGGGAAATCTGAAGAATCATACCAGTCGCTCATGCTTTGGGAAAAGGTTGATTGACTGCCATCGACGTAGGTTACGGTGAATGGTTGATCCTCTTGCGCTCCGCCGACGGCGGTACCCAATATGTTGAGACTCAGGTAGTGCCCAGGCGGCAAGGCCACAGTTTTGCTGGTGACGACATCGAGGCCGTTGGGCGAGCCGAGCTTAAAGGAAACTCCATTCCAGGCCTGTATCGTTCCCAGCAATTGTGAAGAATATGCGAAGCCCCCTCCATCCAAACTCGCTGACGGCGGAAAGGTTGATCCGTCGACATAGATTCCGTGCGCGTTGTACGTGGATGTTAAGTCGACCGGCAGGGAGGCGCTTTTGCGGGTAATCACATTTACCTGCAATGGCGTTGAATGCGAACGCCCTGCCCAAGCTCCCGTAATTGTGAGGGTTGCGCTCGCCGGGCGCGCCGAAGGATCTGCCGACAATATCAGGGTAGCGTTGTCCGTCGTCGTCTTGGGCTCGAACTTGGCAGTAACTCCAGGGGGTAGTCCGTCGAGAGTTAGGGCTATGTTCTCGTGAAAGCCATATAGCGAAAAACTGTTGATGGTGACTTTTTCCGCGCTTCCCTGCGGCAGGGAAATTTTATTGGTTGGGGTCGATAGCGAGAAATCCGCTTCCCCTTTCTCGGCCGGAGGGAGCACATCGTAAAGCGGCTGCGCCGGAACCACAAGAGGGTTTTCTTCGACAGCGGAGATGGCGAACAGGCGGATGCGGTCATTGTTGGGCAGCTTGAGGCTTCTCGCTCCTGGATGCAGACTGACTGTGTAAGCGAACAAATAGGAGTAGCTGTAAGGAACATTCTCGCCTCGAGAGTCGTGATGATGGTCAGAGAACCAGGCCAGATCGGCACGTTTTATGTAGCCGGGTTTGAGGCCGGTCATCTCTCCGTAGGCGTTGTTCTGTCCGCGGCTCGATTCGCGGTTCGACCATTCCCGGTCATCCCATTGACCGATGAAGCCCCCCCAATCCTGGATGTTGAGCTCGCTGCTTTTGTCGCCGACCTGAAATGTGGCTTTCTGGTCGCCATCCGCCGATGCGGCGATTATATAGAGGCGATCGAAATGGCCTTGAGGCAAGCTGATCTGCTGACCTTTGGCAACCACTGCGTTCGGAACACCTGACCTGGCAGGCGCCAGCTGGAAATCAACCCCACCAAACCTGATCTCGGAGGGCACCATTTCGGCCGGCAGTGCGTTTCCCTTCCCGTCAAATCCTTCACCTGTGTGTTCGCCGTTAGTACTGGCAGCCGCAAGATCATAGTCGAGCTTCACCGGCACAGAGCGAACACCCCCGATTTTGTTCGGCGGCGGTGCCAGCCTAACCGCAAAAGTTCGCGGCTGATAGGCGCTGAAGGATGTGACTAGCGTTCCGCTCTTCACCGTCGCCGGGCCAACCGGCTGCTCCTGACCATTCACCTCGCGCGCTCCGGCGATGGCCGATGCGAATGAAACGTTGACGTTCGTCTGCGGCTTGCCATCGAGTTCCACCAGCCGGACGACGAACTCGTCGCTCTGCTCGGCTTTCTTCAACGCCAAAACGCGAATGCGAGGATTACTGACCTTCAGGATGGAGAATTCCCGGCCCAGGGAGCCGCCGTGCTTTGACGTCTGGAACGCGATCAAAGGATCGTTCAGGCGTTGTCCTTGCCAGTCCGTCTGCGCCTCGCGCCAGCCCGAAGCATGCCCGGCGAGACCGTAAACGAATTCATGATGTCCGATGTCCTGGGTGCCTTGATCGTGATAGCCGCCGCGAGTGCCGGGGGTGCGGATTAACGTGAGACGAACCGTATTATCGTTCGGCTTGTCTGAACCATTCTTGCAGTCGGTCAAAATCGTGGTGCCAAACTCGCCGGTGGTATCGGTCAGATCAATCCATTGATGTGAAGGCACCTCGAACTTTTTCGGCTCGGCGGTGGGCCGCTCGATGGTGCCGATGTCCCAGTTATAGGTTGAGACGCGATTCGAAGCGGTGAGGGGAAATGTGGCTTTCAGGTTCGACTCTTTGGTATTCCAGTCGATGACATTAGCAAACTCCACCCGCTTTCCGGCCTCTCCTCGAGAAAGCCGGATTGTCTGCCGAAATCGGGAGCCGGCGGTCTCTCGTGAAACTTCAATTGCAACCCGTACCGGACCGTTCTCCACCACTCGAATCTTGGCCGGACCTGAGACGTAAGCCCTAGGCGGGGACTGCTCCTGGTCCCAATCCATGTTCCATGCAGGCCACTGCTCAGGATTATCGTAGGAAATTGCCAGCTGCGCTGGTGCCGACAGTAACTCTTTGCCGAGCGATTTATCGAAGATGCTCGCAACATCGCCGTCAGAGTTCAACTTGATACGATAGAACTGGTTTTCGAGCGCATCTTCGGAAGCTCGAAGTTCCGAGGCCTCTCCTGCAGTTGCCGGTCCTGGCTGGACGTCATAAACTGCGTAGCCGCTCGAGGGTACCTTCGCGGCGAAGAGAACTTTGCCATCCGAAATCTGTGCGGCAGCTTCTTTTCCGTCCGGACCCAATACGTGGACGGCCTTCGGCATTTCTCCGGGAAACCTCACCTCAGCCTCGACCACGTCTTCCCGTGCGACGTTGAGCGGATTGAAGATGACGACCGGCACGCCTCTAGCTTCGGTGTTCAAGGCCGCGGCTACGCCTTCCGTGGCGCTGGTTAGGATCCCGGCAAACTGATTCAACGCGACCACGTCATCGTTCCAGGCAAACTCATAGGCCTTAGGGGTTGCTGTGCCCGCTGCAATGTCGTGGAAATGACCGCCCATGACGAGCGTCCATCCCTGGTTCATTTGTTCCATGGGGTAATGCCGGGCACCCAGCCATTCCGCCGCAACCGAGGCCTCCTCAGCCGCTTCCGCAAGCAATTCCTCCTTTCGCAGCCAACGCTTCTGGTATGCCTGAGAAGTCAATGAACCGGCGGAATGATTGGTAAGCTCCATCTCCCCGGCGTAATGCGGAAGTCCCTTGGCTTCAGATGGATTGATGTTGAGGAACATCTGCTCGGCGTTCGCAGAAATAACCTTGACTGGCCCATCGCCAACCGCCAGAGGCGCACCGGGCGGGGATGATGGATCGGAAATCGGCAGATTGGCCGTGCCTTTGGTGACGATGGCCTCCATCCGCTTCACCGAATCCTCATCCGGGGTTCCGCCGATGTCTCCGGTACCATAGTAGTGATAGTCGGTGAACACTCCGCTGACCTGCCCATTGTGCTGGACGCGGCTCGCCCAATCGCTTTGATAGTGCTCCAGTTCCCCCTCCCGCTGCGCCTCGCGTAAGCCGTTACGCTGCATGCGCAAGGTGTAAAATTCACGCAGGTCGTTAGGATCAATCTTATTGTTGCGGTCCTCTTCTTGAAGTTTTTGTCCCGCCGCTTGCAGTTTCGGCTGTATGTCCTCAAGTGCCGGATTGGGCGGGAATAAGGGCAGCGGTTTGCTGAGATCGCTCTCAACTCCTCCGCTGTAGCTCCCGGGGTTTATACCCGCGAGCACGCTTTCACCATCGGGTCCGACCCAAACCCCAACGTTGAATGGCGTACCTTCAGGCGTCTTTTCGCGCGATTCCGGACCGCCGCCCGGAGCGGATGATCCCCACACCAACTTCTGCGTTGAAAAGCCCTTCACCCCAGAGTGTGCCAGGATTGTTGGGAGGGATGCCGGAAAACCGAAACAATCGGGCAACATGTATTCCGCACTCGCTTTGCCGAACTCCTTCCGAAACCAATCGTTGCCGTACAGGATCTGGCGAATGATTGCTTCAGCGCTGGGCGCGTTGACGTCCCCCTCCTCCATCGATGAGCCTGCCGGGAACCATCTGCCCTGGTTGACGTACTGCTTTAACCGCGCGAAATCCTCAGGAAAGTACTCCTTCATGAAGCGATATCGGTTGGCGCCACTGAAATTGAACACATAATGAGGATACTTTTCGAACAAACTGAAGTTGCCTTCCATGGTCTTGCGAATGTACTCGTTGATGACCTGCGGATACTCCCACCGCCACTCCGTGTCGAGGTGGGCATATCCAACCACGTACAGGGTGGGCTGTTTTCGAAGATCGGGGGCCTCAGTGGTTTGGGGAAAAGCCGACACACCCAACGTGGCGGCGGCGATTAAAGCGGCGAGAGCCGAGGAAAAAAGCTTGCAAGTTTTGAGAAAGCTGGATCGGATGTTTGCCGGTTGAATCCTTTGGTCTCTCGTCATTTCGTCCTCAGGCGGCGCTCCCAAGCCGGGCAATTCAGCCGCTTCGTTTTGTTGGTTTTTCAGAGCGTGCCGCGACTAAATTCGCACAACGTTGCGTGGGAACACTTCCACCCCAGCGCGAACCCCAGGCGCACGGTCGAGAGTTTGCGTGCGATCCCGGGAGGTGTCAATGCACTCGAATGTCATCTCTTGATCGCTATGTAACATTATGAAAATAAAATAGATAGCTCGTCTTGTTCTCGCTCAAATGCGCGGAACTGCCGTTGCCCGTCATTTGGTTATGGTGGTGATTGCAACAAAATCGAAACCGCGATGGTTGGACTGATCTCAGCAACCTGCGTCAGTTCATTGTCGGTGCAGATCATGTTCTCAGCAAGATCGAGAGGATCTGAACCCTTTAGCGTACAGTTTTCCAGAAAAGGTCCCGTGGCCTCAAAGGACGTCTCTAAGTGTCACGGTCACCTTGCGGCTATCAGTTCCATGCTGGATGGTCAGGTGGAGTTGGGTGCCTGACGGCTGGAGGAACGCCGGCTGATTCATATCATCGTCGGGGGTTTTGCCGTCGATGGCGGTGATCACGTCACCATCTTCGACGCCAGCACTCGCGCCGGGACTTTCGGGTAATACGGTCATCACTTGCAAACCATGGCCGAAGGAATCGAATATGAATCCGGCGCGATTGAAGACTTCGGGCCGTGCCGAGGCTACTGTTGGTTCGAAATACACGTGGCCGCGCATGCAGTCGAAAACCTCAGTAAAATTGCGGAGAATGTCTTGGCCGATATTACCGGCGAAATCTCTTTTGTCGGAAGGATCTGTGCTGAAGCGCCCGATAACGCTGGGCACCTGAACATCGCCGATGCGCATGGTATTGACGCGCGCAAGATACGCTCGCGGTGAAGGGCCGGCCAACCCGCGTCCGTTGTAGGCAAGAAAATGCGGAACTAATACCTGAAGCAGGTTGTTGTTTACCGTGAAGTCGGTGAAAATCATGGTTCCCGACTCATTGCCCGAATCGAGCTGAAACCATCCGCTTGCATCTCCGATGGAAGCCTGGACCAGCAAGGCGTTTCCGTCTCCCTGGAATCGAAGAGGCACTGCCGTGCCGCGGCCGGAATAATGAAAACGCGGACCATCGTAGAATGTGAGGCGCTCGTGTTCGTAGTCGATCCTGACAGCCAAGCGCCGTAGCAACTCGTAGCCGACTGCGAGTGTGGGAGCACTGTCTCCCTCCGGCATATCGATAACATAGAATGTCTGATCGCGAACGAGGAGATCCCCAATCTGGAGGGTATCGACATGCGTCTTGTGGGCTTGAACGTTTGCGGGACTGGAAGTTCCGAATTCCAGTCCTTTTGCATCGGGCTTAAGGCCCAGCTTACAGGCAAGGTTCGTGGATAGGATGTTCACCGATCCGGTATCAAACAGTGCCTTAAACGGTCCTTTGCCGTCGACCGTCGCTTGAAATATGAGTCCGCCTTCAGGGGACACCGATACTTCGCCCGAAGGGGGCATCTGGTAATCCTTGCGGAAGGGAATGGCGAAAGCGGCCGCATCAAGATACTCGCGCGGCGTGCGGCGAGTCCATGCGACCGTGAGTTTCTCGCTTCCAGCCGGCTTCCTTTCCTTAAACGGCATCAGGACGCCGTTGACAGGGCGGTAATCGCTCAGCTCTTTGGGGGTTTTGCCCTCAACGCGGTCGAGCAGGCCCGTTTGGCGATTCATCCAAAGAATGAAGCCGCTTCCGCCAGGAACTTGGAAGCGGAGGCGATCCCAAGTTGTCGATCCTTCGCCTTGCGGGGCAAGCACGGTAACAACCGCGCCGCCAAACTCCGGCCGCCAATATGCACGGCTGGTCAGATACCGGTCGTCGATGCTGTCAGGGCTGTCCAGATTGGAGAGTTGAATGTCTCCGTTCGCATCTTCATGCCAGCTTTGCATTGGGCCGTCGCCATCCGCTTGTTTTTCATCGAGAGCCGGGATCTCAACTTGGGACACGTTGGCCCCGGTGCGCAGGTCCTCGGCGTAATGCAGGCTTCCAGTCTTACCAGCTACGGTCGCCGTACCCTCCGAGTCGCACTCTTCATAGCGCTGCCAAGCGCTGCCGCCAGTGGCTTGATAGAAGTGACGGAGAATTACTTTAGCAGACGGCTGGCCCTGCGCCCAAAGTGCAAGGTCCCAATAGAAACAAAATAAGAAGACGGAGAAGACAACACGCACAGGAAGCGAGCTAACGTCCGAACCATTGCCTTGATGGCTTCCCAGCATAGAAGACGCAATTCCCTCCGCGGATCATTCTATTCCGCAATAGATTTCCTCAACCATCTCAAATTGCTCTTGACCTCCAGGTCGTCGGCGTTCGGGCGGCAATACCATCCGCCAGCCCGGCAGACTCTCGCCGGGCGCGACCACGCGCAATTTGCCGCTGCAACTCTCACTGCTTGAGGCTCCCTGGCGCAACCCGCAGCAAATAACTCTCTACGATGTTCCCGGTCTGCTTGCCGAGACCCGCCCATTGCTGCGGGGCGCCTGCAGCTGCAGTCTAGGAAATTTCGAAGCGAAACAAGTCGTTCAGCGGCAGAATCTAGTCGACCTTGAAATCAGCTGTGCGCCAGGTTGTGATTCCTCCGGCTGAATCCTGGGCGCGCACCTCCAACCGATATGCACCTCCGGGCAGTTGACGGATGGGAATGGTCCGCGCGATGCGAAACACTTGAGTGCCGGGATCTCTGTAAGATGCTGCGTCCACGGGAGCAAGTTCTGCCTTGACCGTGCCACCGGCATCAAGAATTCTCATCTGGACCTTGACACTTGTCGCCGGATTTTGCGCCAACACTGGCTCATACACCTCAAAGTAGGCAAAGAACTGGCTGTCCTTGGCAAAGCTCGTATTTCCCGCAAGGTTGAACTCAATGCGTTTGCTCACCAGTGGAACGTACCGGGGTGCGAAGTCTGACGCTGCCGCTTCCTTGGCGGCAACGTCGGCATCCCGTAATCGCTTACAGAGGGCCACGGAGCTCAGCGTCAATTCTTTTCGATCGTAGGGAGTAAGCACGAGCGGCGTCTCTGTCAGGCCGAGATTCCACCCGTCGCTGAGAACCACCTGGAGCTTGTACTCGCCTGGCGGAAGGTCAATCTGGGTTTTGTAGCTGGTTGGAATCCAAAATGGGTCGGAACTGTCCAGAGCGGTCTCTATCGAGGCAAGGTCCGGCTTAATTTCACCTGCTGCATTGCGGAAATTTGAAGCTGAGGCCAGTTTGTCATTTCCGGAGTCGCTGTCGCTCGAACCCAGACTGAGGCTTGAATGTGCTCCGTTGAGCTGACGTGGAATCGCGCTCGATAGGTTTGTAGTGCCCTTCTCCCAGGCAATAAACTTCGTTCCCCCCTGGTCGAAAGTGGGCCAGTATGACGGATACAGAAGGTCGCTGAAACGCGCGGCAACGCTTCCATCGGCCCTCAGAACGTTGCCCACAATTGCAATTCTGGCGTACAGCGTCCAATTCGACGTATCCCATTTGCGATAAAGATCCTTCCACGGAAACTCCACGCTAACGTTTACACGTGATTCGTCTCCGCTCGTATGGAAAGCCGTTGCCTGAAGCGACAACGGTATTTTCCCGCGCTTTGGCGAAGCCAATTTGTGTTCCAGTTCTTTCCCCAGATCGGTCCCGCCTAAAGGATCAACCGGGTTTTGCCCGCTGCAGTATTGGTCGCGCGCGAATACCAGCAAATTCGGGCGGGTGACCTCCACCCTGATTCGATGGCAGCTGTCCTTGGCAATACCATGTGGCACAAAACTTAGGAATTGAAATTCCCGGTTGATGACCGGCACTCGCTTAATTGCGCTGAGTTCGCTCAAGTCCCAGATCCCGCGCGGCGTGGTCGACGATTGCATGTGCCACCCGAAATTATCTCTGACCAGGGTCCACCAGGCTCCGAAGTTCATGCTCAGGATCTGCTGCTCGGCGCCGTCCTGAAATAGATGGAAATCCTTGACCGTTAGGCCGTGCACCTCGGTCACGTCGCAGTCGTTCGGCAAGTAGGGTTCCGTGGCTGGAATCTTGAAGAAAGTGGCTACGTCGGCGCGAGCGCACCCTAACTCGTTTTTGGGAGCTTGAGCCATTCGCGTTGGGTCGTAAACGAATACGGGAACGAGAACCAGGTTCGATTCGACGGTCATTGAAGGTGGAATGGTGGCTGCCTGCCCGGAATCGGAAGACGAACGCTCCGTTTGGCCGAATGCAACCAGGGTTGCTGAAATGCCGAAGCAAATCGCGATCAGTGTGCATCGACGCGAGGAAAAATACGGCGGGGCGGGAGCTTTTGTGTTATACGCCACGTCCGGCATTGTACAACCTGGAAAGAACATGTCCAGTCTTCCGGATGGTGCAGATTGTGCCGTTTTCGCGCAGGAAGGTGCATGTGTCGCCGACTATCGGCGATGACAAGATGGGCGCTGAAGATAAGGCGACCGTTAAAAAATGAGCCACGCTACAGTCATGCCGGAGACCCGGGCAAAGCCCCCGCTTGGGCAAGGTTTCCCTAGCGCAGCTCTTTTGCCTGACCGGTGCGCACCGACTCGCGAGCCGCGTCGAGAATCTCCATCACTCGTACATTCAGCCCCGCCGAAAGCGGGTCCTCGATTGGCTGATTGGTCCTTATGTGGTCGATAAGGTAAGCAATCGGATTGCTGGTCTCATGGGAAAGAGCACCGAGTGTAACCGGCTCTCCGTCGATCGCCGTCGGAGTGGCTGCGGCAGACGATAGACGAAGGAAGAGCCCATCGCGGGTTGAAAGAAGACCACCCTTGGATCCGAAGACATAGGTTCGATCCATGGTGTAGGGCCAGTCCCAGGACGGCTGAATGGTGGCGCTACCGTCGGGGTATTCAAGGACAATGGTCGCATCATCGTCCACTCGGTTGTGCTGCTCAGTTTTTAGCTTAGCGGTGGTAGCAAACACCCGAGTCGGCCGGCCCTTAAGCCAAAGTGCCAGCTCCGCACCGTAGCAGCCGAAGTCCATGATGGCGCCGCCGCCATTTTTTGCGGGATCGTACAGCCACTCGGCAAACTCACGGGAAACGCCAATCTCCCTCGGGCCCTCGTGACCGTACACGACGCTGATTCTTGAGATCGCCCCAATGTCGCCCGATTTGACCCGGTGCAACAGTTCATGCGTGGACGGGGTCCAGACGTTCCAATAATTCACCATGAGGTGAATATTGGCCTCTTCGGCCAGGTGCTGCATCTCCCTGGCCTCGGCTGCGTTCCCTGCCATCGGCTTCTCCGTCGAGTAGTGAATGTGCCGCCGGGCGCACTGGCGCAGAATCTCGAGATGCCGGTCGTTTTCGGTCGTGACGAACACCGCTTGCGGCCGGGCCTGGTCGAGCATCTCCACGTAGTCGGAGTAGAACTTTACCGTTTGCGGCACCTGCGACTTGGCCTTTTCGACGAGATCCGGGTGATTGTCGGCGATACCTACCAGATCTGCCTGCGGCTCATTTTGTATGTAGCGCAGGAGCTCCCAGACGTGATCGTGATTGAGCCCCACAATGGCGATCCGGGTTTTGGCCGCCTGTGAAAATGACTTGAAAGGGAATGCGAGATGCTGCGCAAAACAGAGAACCAGGGATGCGGTGTAAATCTTTATTCTCATTTCGTCAAACCTCCGCCATCGACAACTGTAGGGTTCGCACCTCGTGCGAGGGAATTTTACCCGCACGGTGCTGATTTCAAACGAACCGGGGTACATGGGCGCAAAAACCCCATTTTCGACTGCCACGCTGCCTGTAGGCCAGCTCCATCCGATCGGCATCTGAAGCTTGTGGCTCGGGAAGGAATCTAGAGCCTGACCTCGTTTTGCCTTGCTTGCCCGTTCAAAGAAGCAAACCATCCTCCTTGTCCGCATGAGATCGGACTACTCCGGAGATCGCGACCAGCACAGGCGCAGTCGTTGGTTAAGCTGACCGTACGTTCGATCGGAAATATCCGCCCCGTCTTTCTAATGTGCCCCCTGCGAATCTGCCCCTGGTTCGGCTTTGCCAATTGCAATCGTCGAGAGATTCGCGCGCTGGAGTTGCTGGTTGAGCTTCGGCAGCTCGGTTTGTTTGAA
>Ga0123356_10005065_pt1 | contig 13506 bp, 14 predicted proteins | sample TergutEmb28metaG_2_FD_92546 | JGI IMG/M metagenome (GOLD analysis project Ga0123356, IMG submission 92546) | Embiratermes neotenicus P3 segment gut microbial communities from Petit-Saut dam, French Guiana - Emb289 P3 | ecosystem: Host-associated > Arthropoda: Insects > Digestive system > Gut ...
AGGTATAGAATATAGCTATGCTTTTGAATTTAATTTCCCTGTAAGCTATAACCCAGAAGGGGAATTATTTAGAATTGTAATAACTGATTTTATAGAAGAAATTCAAGGATTTTCGGGATTATGCTTTGAAAACGAACTGCATGTTGTTTCTGAAAATAAAGTTGGATTATTTGCTTTTATTGATATTATTGATGAAATAGTAGAAATAACTACAGATTCTATAACATCATGTATGAATGAATTTGGCGAAAAACCTGAACCATATAGTAAAGTTACCGATGAGGAATTTTTGAAAAATTTTAATAATGCAAAGGATTCAATAGTATCTAGTTATTATAAAGAATTATTAGATAAGCATTATAATTTATTATACAGTTTTATTTTTAATCCAGCGCATATAAATGAAAGTAATTACATGGAGTTAGAGCCAGATGCAAGATACTGCTTAATGGCATTCGTGTTACCTACAATTATTTTTTCTAGAAAACCAAATATAAGGGATTTTAAATTATTTAAAATATAAAGGCAATAATATGGACTACTTACTATACTTGGGCTTTGCTTCATTTTTATTTAATATTAATAAAAACGAATTTATTGCACAATATCAAGGCAAAAGACATATAATTTTTTTTCATAGAAACGAAGTTACAAAAGGTATCAAATACGAACCATACCAGGTAAAAAGGCGTAGCAATTTAAATTGTGGTGAATTATTAATTAATAATATTAAACTATTTGAAAAATTTGGACATGATGCTGAAAATATTAAATTAGACTGCCAAAGGGTAATATTATCCACAGCTCCAACGGTTACCGATCACTGTAGACCATGTTTTAGGAAAGAAGTATGTGTAAAAATGTATAATGAAGAAGAATTAAAATGCTTAAATGATAAAAAATAGGATTATATATCAATGTCTAACGAGCTCATAAACATATTCAACAAAACAATTAAATAAAATAATTCTATTTTTATTTTATCTTTATAATAATTTACTGAAAATAATGTAATATGAATAAGGCAAATACTATATGCCAAAACCCATATTATAACACTTAATGTATGCATTTAATGACCAAAAGAAACCAGAAGGATTGGGTTTAATACAGGGGATTAGAGAGCGTATGCAACCCAGAAAACTGTCCCTGTGTCCAAATAACGACTTGACAAAAACAAGAAAAATGTAAACAATGGGGATATGACAAATACTCGATATTTGTCACATAAGAAATGGCAATTAAAATTATTGGAACAGGGCGGGCTATTCCGCCAAATAGAGCAAGCAACGATGATTTGGCAGCTCAAATGGATACCACCGATGAGTGGATCAAGTCCCATACGGGGATAAGCTTTCGCCATATTGCCGATGAGAATGTCGCCTGCAGCGATTTGGCAGCGGAAGCGGCAAAAAATGCGCTTGCTTTTGTCTCAGGTTATACCGGGACTGACTGTACCCAAAGGGACAAAGTAGCCGCTGAAATAGCCGGAACTATCGATATGATTGTTCTTGCAACAGCCACGGCGGACCATTTTGGTACTCCATCTACGGCTTGTATCGTACAGCACGACATTGGAGCGAACGGTGCAGCAGCCATGGACATAACTGCCGGTTGTACCGGTTTTGTTTACGGCCTTGAGACTGCTGCGGGACTTTTGAGTATCAATAAACAGCGTAAAAGGGCGCTTGTAATTGGCTCGGAAATACTGACCAAAATGACGGATTGGAGTGATAGGAGAACTTGCGTTCTTTTCGGTGACGGCGCCGGGGCGGTGGTAATTGAAAAAACTGATGAGGAGAGCGGCAGCGGTCTAGACCGCAGTAGCGGTCTTATACAGACACTTTTATTTGCTGACGGTTCAGGCAAAGAAAGCCTTGTAATGCGGCGCGGCGGTACTCGTAATCCCTACAAAAAAGGGGAAGTTATTGATGCGGGTATTCACATCGAAATGAACGGGCAGGAGGTTTACAATTTTGCAGTAAAAGCGATTACTGATGTAATTTCTGCCCTGATGGAAACAAAAATCGAAGGTTTTGGAAACATTACTATTGATGATATAACGTGGATAGTTCCACATCAGGCTAACGCGCGGATTGTAGCTGCCGCAAGAAGAAGGCTGCGTATTCCGGCAGAAAAGTTCTATATGAATATTGAGGAATATGCCAATACTTCGGCGGCAACCATTCCTATTGCGTTAGACGAAATGAATCGAAGCGGAAAGTTAAAAAAAGGGGATTTAATTTTAACTGTAGGATTTGGCGGCGGTCTTACCTACGGCGGAAATATTATTATATGGTAAGGAAAAAATGAATATAAAAAAAGTTGCATATTTATTTCCCGGACAGGGAGCGCAGTATTCCGGTATGGGTCTGGATTTACTTTCGTCTGATACTGTAAAATCACTTTTTGATACAGCGTCAGAAATTTTCGGCAAAGATGTAAGAGAGCTTCTTCAAGCAGATGCCGACACTCTTAAGCGCACCGATGTTTCCCAGCCGGTCATTACTGTCGCTAATCTTGCAGCAGCAATTTTCCTCGGCGAAAAGGGTTATGCTCCATCAACTTGTGCCGGTTTTAGTCTTGGAGAATATGCTGCTCTTGTGTGCGCAGGAATAATTGATACAACGGATTGTTTGCGTCTTGTAAAGGTTAGGGGAGAAGCGATGCAAAAAACCGCAGATCGCTTGCGGGAAGAAAGCGGCGGCGACCCTTCTGCCGCTCCTGGCATGGCTGCTATTGTCGGCCTGACACCGCAGCAGGTGGAAGAATTAATCGCACAGTGGAAGGAAGCGGGATTGAAAGATTTGTATGCTGCTAACATCAACTCGCCTAAACAACTTGTGGTCAGCGGTACTGCCGCTGCATTAACAGAAGCGGAAAAGCGTTTTAAGGAAGCGGGCGCAAAGCGTGTTATTCGCTTGCAGGTTGCAGGTCCCTTCCATTCGCCGCTTATGGCTGGCGCACTGGAAGATTTTGAACCTGTACTGGAAAAGATTACATTTAGAGATCCTGTTATTACAATTTTTTCCAATGTAACCGGTAAAAAGATTTCTTCCGGTGCCGAGGCAAAAAAACTAACCGTTCAGCAAATTACAAATCCTGTTTGCTGGGTAGAAGAAGAAGCTGAAATTGCAGCTAGCGGAATCGAAGCCTGCTTTGAAGTTGGTCCGGGTAAAGTATTACAGGGCTTATGGAAAGACACAGAAAGTCAGATACCAGTTTTAGCTGCAGGTACAATAGAGGATATAGAAAGAATAAAAGCATAGCTTTCAAAAAATCTGCGTTAATCCGCGTAAATCCGCGGATTATGTTAATTTTATTTAGGAGAGTTAAACTATGAGATTAAATGGAAAAAAAGCGCTGGTTACAGGCGCATTAAGGGGAATCGGTAAAACGATTGCCGATTTATTTATCGCAGAAGGCGCAGAAGTTTGGGGATTGGACTACAAAACTCCGGAAGATCTTTCAGCCAGAGTAGATGCGGCAAAAGGAAAACTTCATTGGGTGCAATTGGATCTTTCTGTATTAACATCAATTGATGAAGTGATCGAAGGCGCAGTAAAAGAATCGGGCGGTTTTGATATTCTTGTTAACAATGCCGGTATCACAAGGGACAATCTTTCTTTCAGAATGTCCATGGAAGAATGGCAAAAGGTAATAGATGTTAATCTTTCTGCTGCATTTTTTGTTTCCCGCACAGTAGCAAGAGACATGATAAAAAAACGTGCAGGCTCAATTATAAATATGTCGAGTGTTATTGGCATTCACGGCAATGGCGGTCAGGCGAATTATGCTGCAAGTAAAGCGGGATTAATTGGCATAACCAAGAGTCTTGCCAACGAAGTAGCAACTCGCGGAGTACGAGTAAATGCAATTGCGCCAGGTTATATCGAAACAGATATGACTGCTGCAGTTCCCGAAGAAATAAGAAAAAAAATGCTTGATGTTGTTCCATTAAAGCGGGTAGGAAAGCAGGATGATGTTGCAAAAGCTGCGTTGTTCTTTGCTTCTGATGATTCTTCATATATTACAGGGCAAGTCTTGCCTGTAGACGGCGGAATGTTTTTCTAGGGGTGAGTTATGAAAAGGAAAGTTGTAGTAACAGGAATGGGACTTATTTCTCCCATCGGCAGCAATGTCGAAGATTTTTGCGCTGCTTTAAAAGCCGGAAAAAGCGGTATTGGGCCAATCACTTCTTTTGATACTACCGATTTTGATGTAAAAATAGCCGGAGAAGTTAAAGATTTTGATCCAAGTCTTTGGATGGATAAAAAAGAAATACGTAAAATGGCTCGCTTTACACAGCTTGCCGCCGCCGCAACAGCGCAGGCTCTTACCTCTGCCGGTCTTATGGGAGAAGTTGATGCAGAAGGCAAGCGGCCTGTAAAGTGCAATGCTGAAAGAATAGGTATTGTGATTGGCAATGGTCAGGGCGGATTTGAAGTTGTAAGCGAATCGCATAAAAAACTTTTTAACGATGGTCCCAAAAGAGTGCTGCCGCTTACTATTCCCATGATGATCCCTAACGAAGCTGCCGGAAATATTTCTATGATGTTTGGAACAAAGGGACCGGCGTATACTCAGGTTACAGCTTGTGCCGCCGGTACAGATGCTTTAGGGCAGGCGCTTGATTTAATCCGCAACGGCCGCTGTGATGCGGTTATTGCCGGCGGCACAGAAGCGGCAATTATTCCCTTTTCTGTCGCCGGTTTCCAAATGTTAAAAGCGCTTTCTACAAAACGCTGCAATGAACCGGAAAAAGCTTCGCGTCCCTTTGATGCCGACAGAGACGGTTTTGTAATTGCGGAAGGTGCCGGTATTTTAATCCTTGAAAGCGAAGAACACGCAAAAGCGCGCGGTGTTAAAATTTTCGCCGAACTTGCAGGGTACGGCGCAAGCGCCGATGCGTTTCACATAACATCACCCGATCCGACAGGCAGCGGGGGAGCAAATGCGGTAAAACTGGCAATCGCCGATGCAGGTCTTAAACCGGAAGATATTCAGTATTACAATGCTCACGGAACATCCACTGAAATCAACGATCCTACAGAAACAAAAATGCTTAAAATCGCTTTTGGAGATCATGCTTACAAGATGAAGGTTTCCAGCACAAAGAGTATGCACGGCCATTGTGTCGCTGCAGCCGGCGGCATTGAAGCTATCGCTTGTATTCTTGCGATCCGTGACGGTTTTTATCCGCCAACAATCAATCTGGATAATCCTGATCCGGAATGTGATTTGGATTATGTTGCAAATAAAGTGCAGTACGGCGAAATAAATGTTGCTGCTTCCGGTTCGCTTGGTTTTGGCGGACACAACGGAGTCGTAGTGTTTAAGAGATATGATTCGTAATTTACTCACGCAGAGGCGCGGAGACGCAGAGAAATATTTAAAGAGGATAAAGAAATGAATGAGATTGAAAAATTATTACCGCATAGGGAACCTTTTCTATTTGTAGATGAAATAGTCGAGGCGACAAATGAAAAAATTGTAGCAAAGCGTATATTTGCAGAGAGTGAATATTTTTTTAAGGGACATTTTCCTGAGTATCCTGTGGTGCCGGGAGTAATTCTGGTTGAAACAATGGCTCAGTCAGGCGGCGCCGGTTTAAAAAAACTTGGCGTACTTGGCGATGATGCTCTGTTTTTCTTTGCGACTGTCGACAAAGTAAAGTTCCGCCGTCAGGTTCGCCCCGGCGACGAACTTCGCTCTGAGATTGAAAACCTTCGGGTTTCGCCCAGAATGATCAAGCAGCGTGGCAAAGCTTATGTAGGCGATGAACTTGCCGCCGAAGCCGAATGGATGTGTCTTGTCGCTGATAAATGAGGAAAGAGTCCGCGGATTAACGCGGATTAATGCGGAAGAGAGGAAGGGAGAATAACTAAAGTGAACGTTAAACCAATGATACGCAATAACATCTGCCTCAACGCTGATCCTGATGGGTGTGCTGTTGTAGTGCAGAAGCAGATTGAATATGCCAAGAAAAATTTATCACCAGCAGAAAATACACCAAAACTTGCACTGGTTGTCGGTTGTTCCATGGGTTATGGTCTTGCAAGCCGTATTTGCGCAGCCTTTGGATATGGCTCCGTTACTGTCGGATTGTCTTTTGAAAATGAACCTACAGAAAAACGAACCGGTTCACCCGGCTTTTATAGCAATGCGGTATTTGATAATGAAGCGGCAAAAGCGGGACTTGTTTCTTTAACCCTTAACGGCGACGCTTTTTCTAATGAGATGAAAATAAAAACAGCCGAAGCTGTAAAAAAAGCTGCAGCAAAAGCGGGAATTCCTGCGAAGATCGATTTGTTTGTTTATTCTCTTGCTTCTCCTGTCAGAACAGATCCAAAAGACGGCGTTATGTACAGATCAGTAATTAAACCAATCGGCGCTGCTTTTTCCGGTAAAACTCTCAATATGATGGACGGAACATTCGGTATTACAGAAGCAGAACCTGCAACACAAGAAGAAATTTTTAATACCGTTAAAGTTATGGGTGGAGAAGATTGGGAACTTTGGATGGAAACGTTGGAAAGCGAGGGATTATTATCGCCGCAAACACGCGCTGTTGCATACACCTACATTGGCCCTGAATTATCATGGGCAATTTATAAAAACGGAACCATTGGCAAAGCTAAGGAAGACCTTGAACGCGCCTGCATCGATATTAACAAAAAATTTACGGTACAGAAAAAAATAAACGGCGCTTGGGTCTCCGTAAATAAGGCGCTTGTTACAAGATCAAGCGCAGTCATCCCGATTATTTCGCTGTACATTTCTTCCCTGTTCAAAGTAATGAAAGAGATGGGTTTACACGAAGGCTGTATCGAACAAATTACTCGCCTTTACCGTGACCGCCTTTATACGGCGGACGGTTCAGTGCCGGTAGACAGCGAAAACCGTATTCGCCTTGATGACTGGGAAATGCGTGATGACGTGCAAAATGCCGTTGTAGAAAAAATGAAAATAGTAACTGAAGAAAATGTTTTTGCAGAAACTGACATTACGGGATATAAACATGACTTCCTGGAAGCTCATGGATTTTTGGAAATAAATTAATTAGAGAGGAAAATTATTATGGACGACAAATTTTATTTAGCAATGGTTGATAAGTTCAATTCATCCAACATTGCAGAGCTGGAATTTAACGATGGCTCAACTCGTTTTGTATTGCGCAAAGACGGCGCAGGCCAAACAAATAAAGAAGCGCCGCTGCAAGTTTCGTCAGCGCAGGTTTCTGAGGATCAATCTGTCAGGCTTGGAATTTCTTCCGGCGACGGAGAAAAGATCAATAGTCCCATCGTGGCAACATTTTATTCTTCTCCCAATCCCGATGCTCCGGCTTTTGTAAAACCGGGATCGAAAGTTAAAGCGGGACAAACACTTTGTATTCTGGAAGCTATGAAGATGATGAACCATCTTGAAGCAGAATTCGATTGTGAAATTATCGAAATCCATGTTAAAAGCGGAGAGCTTGTAGAATACGGACAGGAACTTTTTACTGTTAAAAGGAACTAAGGAGTTATCATGATACGGCGCATTCTTATCGCCAACCGCGGAGAAATTGGAGTACGGGTTATTCGTACCTGCCGCGAAATGGGTATAGAAACCGTAGCGGTTTATTCCAGTGCGGACAAGGATAATCTTCATGTGCGGTTGGCGGACAAGGCTGTTTGCATAGGACCTGCTCCTTCTTCAAAAAGTTATTTGAATAAGGAAACCATTGTCATGGCAGCGAAGAGTACCGGCTGTGAAGCCGTTCATCCCGGGTTTGGATTTCTTTCGGAGAATGCTTCATTTGCCAAACTTGTTCAGGATAACGGCCTTATTTTTATCGGTCCCGATCCTGATGTAATCGAACTGTTAGGTGACAAGGTAATAGCAAGGGAAACGGCTCAAAAGTACGGTCTTCCGGTTACACCGGGAACCGGCGCTGTAAATTCCAAAGATGGCAAGGCGGTAGAAGCGGCAAAAAAGCTCGGCTTTCCTGTAATAATTAAAGCTGCCGCAGGAGGCGGAGGCAAGGGTATGCGCATTGTCCGCAAACCTGAGGAGCTGGCAGAAAATATCAGTATAGCAAGCCGTGAGGCGGAATCAAATTTTGCCGATGGAACTGTTTTTATAGAAAAATATCTGGAAAATCCGCGCCATGTAGAATTGCAGATACTTGCCGATGGAAATGGAAATGTTGCAGTTCTCGGCGAACGGGATTGTACGGTGCAAAAAAATCACCAAAAATTGATCGAAGAAAGTCCCTCGCCGGGTGTGACGGATAAAATGCGCAAAGCAATGGCAGCGGGAGCGGTTCCGATGTTTAAGGAATTAAAATACCGTGGAGCGGGAACAATTGAATTTCTTGCGGAGGGAGATCAATTCTATTTTATGGAAGTAAACGCCCGTGTTCAGGTTGAGCACCCTGTAAGCGAATATGTTACCGGTATCGATATTATCCGCCAGCAGATTCTTGCCTGCACAGAAGGCCGTATGGAGATAAATCCAAAAGATATTAGTTTTAATGGCTGGTCTATGGAATGCAGAATCAATGCCCTTACTCCGGGAAATATTACCCGGCTGGAAGTTCCCGGCGGTATCGGAGTACGCTTTGATTCATTTTTATATAACGGATGTTTTGTTCCGCCGCATTACGATTCAATGATTGCAAAACTTATTGTTCACGGTACAGACAGAAAACATGCACTTGCCAGAATGGACAGAGCTTTGCGTGAATTGGTAATCGAAGGAATCAAAACCAATGTAACAAGACAGCGTTGGATTATTAATCATCCAGTTTTCCAAAGCGGTAACTTTGGAACATCATGGTACGGAGAAATAGAGAAGGAAGTTGAAGATGGCAGATAAACAAAAAGAAGAAAAAAAATGCCCGCAGTGCAGTATTTCCTATAATGAGAAGGAAGTCAGCGCCGCACTTAATACATGCCCTGGATGCGGTTTTCATTATAAGATGGAACCATTGCAGCGGATTGCTTATCTGGCTGATGAAGGAAGCTTTGTAGAGTTTTCCGCTGGTCTTAGTTCACTTAATCCCATAGATCTTTCCGGCTATGAAGAAAAGTTGTCAGAAGCAGAAGCGAAGGCGCAAATGAAAGAAGCTGTAATTACCGGAACCTGCACAATAGAAGGAAAACCTTTGGTTCTTGGAATTATGTCTTTTAATTTTATGGGCGGATCTATGGGATCGGTTGTAGGAGAAAAAGTAGCAAGGGCTCTTTTAAAAGGAGCAAAAGAAAAATTGCCTGTGTTGATCTACACTACATCCGGCGGCGCGCGAATGCAGGAAGGAATTTTTTCGCTTTTACAAATGGTAAAGACATCCAGCGCAGCCGCGGAACTTTCCAATGCAGGTATGCCGTATTTTGTCATGCTCTGCGATCCTACTACAGGCGGAGTTACCGCGTCTTTTGCCATGCTTGCTGATGTAAGTATGGCCGAGCCGGGCGCTTTGATCGGATTTGCCGGCCCTCGTGTTATTGAAGGAACGATCAGGCAAAAACTTCCTGAAGGATTTCAGCGAGCGGAGTTTCAGCTTGAAAAAGGATTTGTTGACGCCATCGTAAAGCGAAGCGATCAGAGAAAAATGATTTCAACTTTAATTGACCTTCACAGGAGGCCATCATGAATGATCTTGAAAATAAAATTAATGAAATAAAAAAAATGATAAGCGAGTCTGGCATTGAAGCTGGTGATGAACTTACAATGCTGGAAGAAAAAATCCGTTCGCAGTCAAAAGCCGAAACGGTATGGAAACAGGTAGAACTAGCTCGTCATCCCGACAGGCCGTATTCGATGGATTATATCACAAGAATTTTTGATAACTTTATTGAGCTGCACGGCGACCGTACGTTTGGCGATGACCCTGCTATTGTCGGTGGAATTGCTTTTCTTGATTCCAGACCGGTTACGATTATTGCGCATCAAAAAGGCCGTACGCTTAAGGAAAATGTCTGGCGTAATCACGGCATGGCGAACCCGGAAGGATATCGTAAAGCCCGCCGTCTTGCCAAACAAGCGGAAAAATTCGGCAGACCCGTAATAACTTTTATTGACACTTCCGGCGCATATCCCGGATTGGGAGCGGAAGAGCGGGGCATTGGTGAAGCGATTGCCCAAAACTTACGGGAATTTTCTCAATTAAGAACACCGGTTATTTGTATTATCGTAGGAGAAGGGGGATCAGGCGGAGCGCTGGGGATTTGTGTTGGAGATAAAGTTTATATGCTGCAAAATGCAATCTATTCGGTGATAAGCCCGGAAGGCTGTGCATCGATTCTTCTTAGAGATGCTTCAAAAGCTAAAGATGCGGCTACAATGCTCCGTATTACTTCAAACGATCTTCTTGAATTCAAGGTTATTAACGGAGTTATTCCTGAACCTCCCGGAGGCGCCCATACCGATCCGGCTTTGACTGCAAAAGTTATCAAGGAAATCCTTGTAAAAGATCTAAATGACATTTGCTCAAGAAATCCGGAAGTTTTGGTGCGTTACCGAAATAAAAAGATCAGGAAGATAGGTCACTGGAACGAAGTTTCATCTGACGATATGGAATAAGTTCCGGAGTTTTTAAATTTCTACTTTTTTTATAGCTTTTTTATTATCAACTTCAAAAAATTCTACGGTAAGCGGCTCGCCTTCAATGCACTCTATGACAGCGAAGGTTTCACCTAACCTGCTGCGTGAACGTCCTATACTGCCTGGATTGATCAATGTTATGCCGTCAACAATCTTATAGAATGGGGCATGACTGTGTCCGAATAATACAACGTCAGCATCTGATTTTTTTGCGGCTGCAATTAGTGAATGGTAGCCGCTGTAAAGAGAGTGACGGTGGCCATGGCACATAAAAAATCGATGTTCAGCAAGATCAAAGACAGAAGTTTCCGGCGCCTGGATTCCGTAATCGTTATTCCCGCGGACAATTTTCCAATCGCTGTAAAAACCCGTCGCTTCTGCCGCTGTGCGCAGGTCTGAAAGACCGTCTCCCAGACATACAGCAGCGCAGATTGTTCCGTTTGGCGGTATATGATTTTTTGCCCAGTCTAAAACCGCTCTTAAGATTGTGAAATGACCGTGAGAATCGGAAAACACCAGAAGTTTTTTGCTGCTCATGTCTGCCTTAATGATACTATAGTTTTCCGGATTTTTTACATTAAAATATTAATTTTAGCAGAATAAATAAGCCGGAATGATCGGACTTTCGGAGCTATTGTACGGATTTTGAAAATCTGACATATTTTCTTCCTGAGATGACTAATTTACAATATAGATTATTATATATTTCTGGAGTTGTTGCGCCTAGAACTTACAAAACGGGAAAAATCGTTGATATTTTTTACGACAATAATCTCCGGATATATTTCTACACGCCGCTGGTTAACAAAATGACCTAAAATATCTCTGGCTTCGTTAGCGCTCATTCCTGCCCAGTGAGCTACGCCTTCAATAGTAATTTTAAATTCGCGCCGCTCGCTGGATCTGTCAATGTCAGATTGTGTTTCATTAAGCATAAGAAATACATCGGCAATTTTAGCCTGAGGTTCAGGAAGCGTAAGAATCATGAAACGTCTTTTGGAATCATAGATTCGTTTACAGAACATTTTTAAAAGCTTAAGTGCAATCTGCGGGTTCCCAAGTAAAAGAATTTCAAAATTTTGAGAATTAAATTCCAGCACTTTTACTTCGTCAAGCGCAATTGCAGTAGCTGAACGCGGAGAATTTTCTAAAATTGCCATTTCGCCGAACATTTCTGAAGGTTGAAGAATATCCAGCGTTCGTTCAATTTCTCCAACAAGTTTTACAAGCTGTACTCTGCCTGACTGAATCAAATAAAATGTATCGCCGAGTTCAAATTCGGAAAAAATAATTTCTCCCTTAGGAAATGTCCGGGAAAACCTGCCAAATGCAGCCATGTCCATAGTCATTTTTACGCTCCCAGGGCGTTTAACGCCCGGTTTGCTTTTTCAATAGCAGCGTCATCTGCGCTCATAGAAACTATTTTTCTGTAAAAAGCTATTGCTTGATCTTTTTTGCCTGTTTTTTCGTTGCATTGACCTAAGAGATACATTGTTTCTATTAATTCGGGATGTTTTGGATATTTTGTCAGCATATTTGTAAAATATTTCTGGCTATCTTCAAATTTATTCATGAAGAACAGGCAGCGTCCGATTTCAAAAGAACTTTTCATTGTCCAATCAGGATCCACATCGGTATCCACAATTAGCTTAAATGACGTGAACGCTTCCTGGTATTTTCCCTGAGAGACAAGATTGACGGCTTCATAATAAGCTTTTGCCATTTTATCCGAATCTCTCTGTGAGACTTTAGCCGGTGCATCTGGAGTATTGCCAGGTGTTGGCTTGCTGACCGTTACGCCGGGGCCTTTGCCGTCTCCGTAACGATTCAAAGCATCTTCCGCTATTTCAAGATTCTTGGAAGCCTGAATTGCATTTTTACCTGAAGGATAAAATGTCAAATAACGGCTGAATACATGCTTTGCATGGGAAAAACGTTTATTTTTAAGATAGAATTCGCCAACATTGAACAGGCTGTCGGCAGGCGGATGTTCTTCCTTTGCCATTACTTTTGATACCTGTTTATGGACACGCCTCATCTGGTTGGAAAAAACTTTTAACATCTTCATTATTATTCTTGAATTTGCAGTTGCTACGCCTTCAAACTCCGGTACTGTAAAGCTCATTACAGTTGAGTCTGCCAGGACAACGGCATTTTCTTCCCTGGGATAATGCCCCAGTGCAGATTTTACCCCGAAAAATTCTCCCGGTTGGACTGAATCCCTTACATCAGCTCCTGTTTCGATGTCCTGAGAAACAAGACTTATTTTCCCGGTCTGCAGAATATAAATCTTTTCTGCCGGATCTCCCAGGAAGTAAATAAGAGAGCCTGTGCGGTATTGAGCTGGTTTTGGCATTACGCGCTTTCCTCGATTGGCTCAAATGGCAGATAATCCAGTTCTTTGTTAAAACCGATTTTTTTTCTGACTTCTTTATAAAGACCTGAAGGGTCTCCCTTTACAAACATTTCTTTTTTTTCAACTTTTATTTGTGTATATCCTTCGGGAAGTTTGCCGTCAAAAATATCAATAAAACGCATCTCGCCGTATATTGGCTTGCCCGCTAATACAAGTAATTCTATATCTTTCATACCGGCATTAACAAGGTTTTCATACGGGTCATTATTTTTTGCCGTTAAAACAAGAATATCACCTAACTTGCCTTCTTCCAGGCTGCCGGTTTTATCCTGCATCCAAAATGCTTTTGCCGAGTTTATTGTAACCATCTCAAAGATTTTTTCTGCCGGAAGATCTTCGCCGTAAAGTTTTCGGTACAATTCTCTGTCAAATTTTATTTCGTCAAGAAGATTTGCAGAACCTGTTGCTGAAGAATCTGTTCCGATTGTAACATTAATTCCTGCTTTTATCATTTTGCGGATTTTTGCGGTTGCATTAAACATGAACATATTGGAAAAACC
>Ga0123356_10005066_pt1 | contig 13506 bp, 11 predicted proteins | sample TergutEmb28metaG_2_FD_92546 | JGI IMG/M metagenome (GOLD analysis project Ga0123356, IMG submission 92546) | Embiratermes neotenicus P3 segment gut microbial communities from Petit-Saut dam, French Guiana - Emb289 P3 | ecosystem: Host-associated > Arthropoda: Insects > Digestive system > Gut ...
AGGTTCATCATCGAGGCGATCTGGTTGATCGGCTGAGTGAACTGGCGGGAGTACTGGATGAAGGCCTGGACATTACCCAGCGAAATCTGCCCGGAGGCAACCCGCAAGCCACCCACAACGGCAATCACAACATAGCCGAGGTTCCCGATGAAACCCATGACCGGCATGATGATATTCGATAGGAACTGGGCGCCGAAGGCAGCTTCATAGAGCTGAGAATTCTCTTTCTCAAACTCACTCTCGACCTCAGCATGGCGGCCAAAGACCTTCACCAGAGCATGCCCGGTGTATGCCTCCTCGACCTGGCCGGTCAGGGCACCAGTGTGAGCCCACATCGCTGCGAACTTCTTCTGAGAGCGCTTGGCGATCTGCATCACCGCAATGATGGACACCGGAATAGTCACCACAGCCACCACGGTCAGAAGTGTAGAAATCGTGAGCATCATGATCAGCACGCCGATCACCATCAGCACCGATTGGATCACTTGTTGAAGGGTCTGCTGCAGAGACTGAGAGATGTTGTCGATGTCGTTGGTGACACGGCTGAGCAGTTCTCCGCGCGGTTGGTGATCAAAGTACGACAGGGGCAGGGTGTCGAGCTTGTTGGCGACCTGATTCCTCATCGCGAAGACAGTACGTTGGACGATTCCGTTAAGGATCCAACCCAGGATGATCACCACCGTGGCGGACACCACGTATAAACCGATGGCGAAGAAGATGACCGAGGCAAGAGCAGTGAAGTCCACACCTACACCAGGGATAAAGTCGATGGCCCTCAGCATGTCCATCATCTGCGGCGAGATGTCTGTGAGATCACTGCCGGACTGCTGACTGATGAAATCGAGCAGGGCAATAACATCATCCTTGGTGAGGTTATTGGGATCGCACTGCAGTTGGGCGCAGAGTTGGGGCAAAGCAGCTGCAAGCTTGGGGTCTTCCAGTGCTTTGCCAACGGTGAGACCGATCACACCGGAGAGGATGGTGTCGGTGGCACGGCCAAGAAGCTTAGGTGCATACACATTGAGAGACACACCAATGATCCCCATGATCAGGACAATCACTAACTTGAATCGTTCAGGCTTAAGATAACCCAGCAGCCTCTTCAAGCTGGGAATGAAGTTGATGGCCTTCTCTGCCGGAGCTCGTCCCATGCCGTGTCCCATGGGACCACGTCCACGGCGCTGCGGGCCGAACTGGGGACGCTCGTTGGCGACCTTCTCCTTTTTCTGGGAGGTCTTCTCACTCATGCCAGTGCCTCCTCTGCTGTCATCTGAGATTCAACAATCTCTTGGTATGTGGGACAACTGCTCAGCAGTTCTTCATGGGTTCCATCCCCGACGATCGTTCCTGAATCGAGTACGAGGATACGGTCGGCGTTGCGGATTGTGGAGACTCGCTGGGCGACAATCATGACCACTGCTTCTTCAGTCTCCTCTGCAAGAGCTGCTCGCAGCCGGGCATCAGTGGCGACATCGAGCGCAGAGAAGGAGTCATCGAAAACATAGATGGCTGGCTTCTTCACCAAGGCTCGGGCGATCGATAATCGCTGTCTTTGCCCGCCGGAGACGTTCGTACCTCCTTGGGCTATCGGCTCTTCCAGTTGGCCGGGCATCTCGGAAACGAAGTCCGCAGCCTGGGCCACTTCGAGCGCATGCCAGAGTTCCTCATCGGTGGCCTTAGGGTTGCCGTATCTCAAATTGGAGGCAACCGTACCAGAGAAGAGGAACGGCTTCTGCGGCACCAATCCGATCTTCGACCAGAGCACTTCCTCATCAAGATCCTTGATGTCAACTCCGGCGAGAGTCACCGAACCTTCGGTGGGGTCATAGAGCCGGGGCACGAGATTGATCAGGGTTGTCTTCCCTGCACCTGTAGCACCGATGATTGCTGTGGTTTGTCCGGGCTCCATGGTGAACGTGATCCCGGTGATCACAGGCTCAGCCGCACCGGCGTACCTAAAGTCCACATCGGAGAAGCAGACCTCCATTTTCCCGGACACTTCCTTCACAGGATTGGCAGCCGGTTCGACGGTGAGCCTCTGATCGAGAACAGCCATGATTCTCTCGGCACTGACCGCTGCGCGCGGGACCATGATGATCATCATCGCTGCCATCATCACTGACATGAGAATCTGCATCAGATAGGTAATAAACGCTGTCAACCCGCCGATCTCCATCTCAGCATTGTTGATCTGCTGAGCGCCGAACCACATCACTGCGACGGAGGACATGTTAAGGATGAACATCACCAAGGGGAACAAGGTCATCATCAGACGTCCAACCGAGACACCAACATCTTTGAGGTCTTGATTAGCTTTGTTGAACCGTACGGCTTCGTGAGGCTCGCGTACGAAGGCGCGGACAACGCGGATGCCGGTGATGTGCTCGCGCAGAACGCGGTTGATGGTGTCAATGCGGACCTGCATGGCGGCGAAGAGCGGACTCATCTTCATAATGACGAAGGCGGCGATGACCCCAAGTGCTACGACCGCAGCGAGGATGATCCAGGACAGCCCCCAACTCGTACGAATTGCCATGATGACGCCGCCGACCATAGTGATCGGCGCCGTAAAGATGATGATGCAGCTCATCAGGACAAGCATCTGCACCGCCTGAACATCATTGGTATTCCTCGTGATAAGCGAAGGAGCCCCGTACTTATTGACTTCACGCGACGAGAATGACAGCACCTTCTGAAACAGAGCCCCGCGTGCGTCACGCCCAAAGGACATCGCCAGCCGCGCCCCGAAGTATACTGCCAATACCTGGCAAATCCCCTGGGCCAAAGCAATGGCGAGCATGTAACCGCCGTTGACAAGGATGTAGGTGGTGTCGCCCTTGAGGACGCCGTTATTGATGATGTCGGCGTTGAGACGAGGCATTTCCAATCCGGCGATCGTGGCCCCGAACTGCAGCAGGATCACCACAGTCAGCCACAAGGCGTACGGTTTGATGAATCGAAAGACCATTCGATTCAGGGGGTTCTTGAACATTAGATTCCCTTCCCGGTGAGTGCCCGCAAAGTGAGGGCTACCGTGTCGCCAAAACCAGAGTCTGGAAAAGATGACTTCACAATAAGTGAGGCCAGTCCGAGCGTCAATATGTATCGTGCTGCTGTGGAGAGGTCAGTGAGCAGTTCGGATTCGTTGCACGACAGAGTTCCCTCGATAGCGCCAGCCAGAGCAGCCGAATGAGTGGTGAACTGATGGTGAGGACGACGCGCTTTGGTCTGCTCGGAGAGCATGAGATTTTTGCCTCTCATCGACACCATAAAGGTGTGAGCGCGTAGTGCAGACTCCTGCACGATCTCCATGATTTGGCCCAACTTGTCTGCCAGCGGCAATGCACACTCGATGGCCTCAATGCGCTCTATCAGGTCTGCTGGGTTCATATAGGACTCGATGGCTGCGTAAAGAAGCTCTTCTTTCGTGGCAAACACGCGGAAGATCGTACCCTCAGCTATCCCAGCCGCATCAGCAATTTTCCTTGTCGATATCGCAAAACCCTCTTGCTCGAGAAGAGGTACGGTCGCCGCAATAATCTCGCGTCGGCGTTCCTCCACGGATCTGGGTTGGGCTCGAGTCACAAGGAGTAAGTCTAGTGAGTGAGTACTCACTCAGGCAAATAGGCAGAGAACTACAGATTCAGATTTGTACTAGTGTGGGTGCATGTACCCACGGGTATCGTTGGCAAGCGGCCGCGCTGTTGCGGCTGTCGTCGTGCTGTTTGCGTACAACGGATTAGTGCTCGGAGTTTATGCCGCATCGATTCCGCTGCTGCGCGACAAGATCGGACTAGACGCTATCCGCATGGCGATCCTCTTCGTACTAACCGGTGTTGCCGCAGTGACAACCATGCAGTTCTCAGGAAGGATTGCCGACAAACACGGCGCCCGCCGAGTGTGCCTAGCCATGATCGCACCGATGATTCTCGCAGCTATCGGGTACGCCCTTGTCCCCACCTATCCCCTCCTGCTCATCACCGGGATCTTCCTCGGCATCGGCAACGGAGGCATCGATGTAGCCATGAACGCCCTAGCCGTTCAAGTGGAACGCCGCCGACTTACACCTGTCACTCCGCGAGACGCCAAGACCCCCGCCGTGCCCATCATGAGCTTCTTCCATGGGATGTGGGCTGTTGGGTCACTGGCCGGCAGTCTTGGGGTTTCTGTTGTCGGTACGGTTGTTGGGCGCAGTCCTCACGCGACGCTTGCGGTGTGCGCGCTGACGGCGGCTGGGCTTGGGGTCGTCGTACTAGGAATCGCCTTTGCCATCACCCCAGAGACGCAGACACTCACCCACACCAAGGATGGCCAGAAGTCTGAAATCCCGCGCGCGGCCTACCTCATGGGACTCATGGCGATCGCCTTCGGTTTAGGGGAAGGTACCGCCTCCGATTGGGCTGGCGCTCACGTCCAGATGATCGCGAGCGTCGATCCCCGTACTGCTGCTTGGGCAGTGACCGCCATGATGGCCTGCATGGTGATCATCCGGCTCACCGGAGACCGCCTTGTTGCCCGCCTCGGCCGACGCAGACTCGTACGACTAGGCGGGGTGGTAGCTGCCATCGGCTATCTCACCCTCGCCTTCGCAACCGGTTTCCCCATCCTCATCGCAGGCTGGGCAGTGGTCGGCCTAGGAATGGGGGTCATCGCCCCGCAGGTCTACGCCAGTGCCGGTCACCTCGCCGGGGGGCGGGGATTGGCTGTGGTCGTCAGTTTCGGCTACACCACCTTCCTCGTCGGACCAGCCATCATCGGCACCCTCGCCCACTTCATCGGCATCGGCTACACCATGGCTCTGCCGGGGGTTCTGCTCTTGGGTCTCGTGGCACTGGTCCCAGTGGCGCTGAAAGACGACTACCTTCGGGCTAAGCCCGAATCCACCGATCGCTGCCGCAACGAGCGGCACTAGATGAGTGCGCTGGCAAGGCGTCCATCGCTTCAGGCAGGCTGGACGCCTGCCGAGCGGTGGCAACGCAGCCAGCGTGCTCAGCTAGGGACGCGTAGTAGGCATGGATCGGTGGCTTCGGGCTAAGCTGGACTCATGAGTCAACGGGTTTCTCTGCAAGGTCCTCGCGCACTTGCTGGCTTACTGACTCTGTTTTCTTACCATGGGGTGATCATCGGAGTCTGCACCGCCTCCATTGCTCTGATCCGCGACCGACTCGGCCTCGACACCATTCAAATCGCTGGGCTCTTTGTCACCATCGGGGTTGTTGCTGTGACAACAATGCAGTTTGCCGCGCGCATCACTGATAAGTACGGAGCCCGCTGGGTTTGCTTGGTCATGATTCTCCCGCTCATGGCCGCTGCGACTGGGTACGGCCTCGCCTCCACCTTCGGTCTTTTGCTGGTGGCAGGAGCCCTGCTGGGAATGGGTAACGCCGGACTGGACGTGTCGATGAACTCTCTGGCCGTTCAGGTTGAAAGACACCGCCTGCACCCGACGCCAGATTCCGTGGCTGAGAAAAAGGGTCCGATCATGTCCTTCCTGCATGGAATTTGGGCCATTGGGGCATTCCTGGGGAGTCTGGGTGTCTCCTTGACAGGTACGGCAGGGGGATTGAGTCCCCTCCAGACCCTGCGAGTCAGTACGGCAGCAGCCGCTGGATTAGGCATCATTATTTGGGTTGTCGCCTTCATTGTTGTCCCGCAAACAGAGCCAATCATCCACACCACATCGACCGGCGAGAAGACTCCGATCCCTCGGGCTGCCTTCCTGATGGGGATCATGGCACTGTGCTTCGGCATTGGTGGCAGTTCCACATGGACCGGTCCGCATGTCCAAACAGTCGCGCACGTCGATCCCCGTACTGCCGTCTGGGCTGTCACAGCGGTCACAGCCTGCCAGGTGATCGTACGCCTGAGCGGTGACCGCCTTGTCACCCTATTCGGACGACGTGCAGTGATTCGTACCGGCGGGGTGATCGCATCTATCGGATTCCTCACCGCAGCTTTCGCTACCCCATTCCCGGTCCTGATCGCAGCATGGGCGATGGTCGGTCTTGGGACAGGGGTGATTGCTCCGCAGGTTTATGCCAGCGCAGGTCACTTGGGCGGCGCCCGATGTCTTGCGGTCGTTGCCAGCTTCTCACAAATGGCCTTCTTGATCGGCCCTGCCATCATTGGAGTCCTCGCCCACTTCACCGGACTTGGCCATGCCATGGTCCTTCCCGGTCTCCTTCTCATTGTTGCCGTCACACTGGTGGGAATCGCCATCAAGAACGACTATTCTCAGACTCCCGGGACCCCGAAAACCCCGCCCCCGGTCATCCTGCCGCAGGCAGGACCCCCGGAAGCCACCGTAAAGAGTCAAGACAGGCAGTCTGGGCCGAGTCCCTAGTTCGGCTGCCGGGGGTCCTGCCTGACGGCAGGATGACCGGGGGGTAGGACCGCCACTATCACACGCTGTGAGCCGCACCGGGTCAACATGATGACAAGACAACACCCCCAAAACCCCCACCCCCGGGGGTCCTGCCTGACGGCAGGATGACCGGGGATGGGGACGCCATTGTCGCGCGCTGTCATTGAAGTGTCCTAAGGTGCTATTGTCATGAGCAGAACGAAAGGACGCCCGATGGATACCGAGATCCTCCTCATTGGGGAGGCCCTCATTGATATTGTGCGCCGTCCTGATCGTGACCCTCAGTTTTGCCCGGGAGGAAGTCCGCTCAACGTCGCAATTGGGTTGGGACGACTGGGACATCATCCAGTCCTAGCCACCTGGTTCGGCGCCGATGAGTACGGGCGGGTCATCGCCTCTCATTGCGCGGCGTCGAACGTCCAGGTTCTCCTGGGATCCGACCAGGCTCCTCACACTCCAACCGCCGATGCCCGCCTTGACGAGGCCGGTCACGCTCAATACGTCTTCGACATTGACTCGCAGATGCCGGCAATACCTGATTCTCTGACTCCCAGCGTCATCCACACAGGTTCACTGGGCGCACTCGTACCTCCCGGAGCACATGATGTCCTGGCTTATATTGAAGCCAAACAGGGAACCGCGTTCATCACCTTCGATCCCAATTGCCGCCCTTCAGTGATGGGAGACCCGGCACAGGTCCTAGGGATGGTTGAGAGATATGTGGCAGCCTCCAATCTGGTCAAGGTCTCCGACGAGGACCTCGCCTGGCTCTACCCCAGCATGGTCACCGATGAAGTCCTATTGGCACAGGCACGTACCTGGGCGCAGTCGGGGCCACAAGTTGTCGTTGTCACACGCGGGCGGCGCGGGGCTATAGCGGTCACCGCAGAAGCGGACTTCGCCGTACCTGCAGATACCTCTCACATCGTTGTGGACACTGTGGGCGCCGGTGATTCCTTCATGGCCGGGCTTCTCCATGGAGTCCTGACCCATGGGTACGCCCAACAGGTGGAAGGATTGGGGAAGAACCTTGAGGATCTGGCGGTAATCTTGACTCAAGCAGCAGCCATTTCGGGTGTGACGATTTCACGCGCTGGAGCGAACCCACCTTGGCTTTCTGAGTTGGAGTAGACATGATCGAAGCAGACCACAGCCATCAGCTTCTTGACTTTGCTCTGGGTTCGGTCTGCAAAGAAGGCGGATTCGGATGGCTGGATAAGTACGGCCATGTCGACCGGTCTGGGAATCGTCCCTTGTGGATCAACTGCCGCATGACCCATGTTGCGGCCATTGGCACCCTGCTCGCCCACGAGGGCAGCCCGGCGATGCTCGATCATGGAGTCGAGGCGCTTAGTACGCTCTTCGTCGATGATCAGTACGGCGGGTGGTACGAGTGCCTGGGGTGGGATGGTGAACCCACCGATGACACCAAGGCAGCCTACTCACACGCTTTTGTGATCCTGGCCTTTTCCAGCGCTGCTGTTGCCGGTTCTTCCCAGGCTCGTGATCTGCTGGTGCAAGCTCTGCGAGTCTCGAATAACCGCTTTTGGGATGACGATTCTGAGATGGTGGTCGATCAGTGGGACCGCAGCTTCCACCAACTGGACACCTACCGCGGAGTGAACGCCAACATGCACACGGTGGAGGCTTATTTGGCTGCGGCAGATGCTCTCGACTTCCTCGGTGAGTCTGGCAGTACGCCGTTCTCCCCCGCCCTGCTGCGCGACCGTGCCCTGGCGATCACTGATCGTGTGATCAACCGGGAGGCCCGCAGCAATAACTGGCGTATCCCTGAGCACTACAACTCACGCTGGATGCCCAAGTTGGACTACAACCGCGATATACCCGCTGATCCCTTCCGTCCTTTCGGGGCTACTATCGGTCATGGTTTGGAGTGGGCGAGGCTCGCTCTGCAGTTGCACGCCAGCCTGGGTGATCCTCCCAGTTGGCTGCCTGAAGCAGCCCGAGCACTCTATGACCGGGCAGTACTCGAAGGCTGGGCGGTTGATGGGCCTGCTGGATTTGTTTACACCACCGATTGGGAGGGCCAGCCGGTCGTACACGAACGCATGCACTGGGTCCTCGCCGAGGCTATCGGCGCCAGCGCAGCGATCGGAAAAGCCGGGCTCGGGGACACCCAAGCCGACCTCGATCGTTGGTGGGCATACGCCGACGATTTCCTCATCGACCACACCCGCGGGTCGTGGTACCACGAGTTAAATCAGCGAAACCGCCCCGCATCCTCAGTATGGTCAGGCAAGCCCGATATCTACCACGCCCTCCAGGCCACACTCCTAGAGAACCTCCCCTTGAGCCCTGCTATCGTCCCTGCCTTGGCCGCCAGCCGAGTCTAGGGTGTAGGTGATCCAGGCATAGCTGCTCTGGTCTCGGCAGGTTTGCGACATGAAGGTGTGAACCTCATCGCGCAAAGTCTTTTTCGGGTCTTGTGAATCCTCCCAGAATGCCGGCTTAATCGGATCAGAGACGGTGATTGTCAGCCGAGGTTTTCTCTTTTTCAGCCACCGACGCTGGCGGTAGGTCACAACATAAGCCACCGTCGTCGCTTCGGTTCGTACAGGATAGGTAAACGAGAAGTCATTGTAATCGCGGATTCCATTGAAATATGGCCACAGATGAGTTTCAGGAAGAATGGCGACAGGACAGTGATGGTGAACTGCTTCTCCGAGCGCCTTACGAAAAGCAAGCTTGCCTTCTTCGGTCGAGTTGAGGGGGATACCGCCAACCATCGGAACAACATGGCGAGCTAGCGGAACCGAGAATGCTGTCGGACCAGCGACCACATAGGCTCGCCTGGGAAAAGCCAGGAGATAGGGGATGAAAACATCCGTCCAGTGGGAGTGATTGCCATAGAGATAACAACCACCTGTCGCGCGAACAACCGATCGATTGATGAACTTCATTCCATAAGCCCGCGAGACGACAAAGACCGGAATCGGCGCTATAACGTAGTAGAAAAACCCCGAGATGATATGCCACCAGAGGTTGGGGCGATGATAGGGATAAGTTTCATCAATGACCCGCTCAGCAATAACACGAGGGGCCGTACTGAGGTTTTCCTCGTGGCTGGAAACGACCTGTATTCGTTTCTTGTGTTTCTTATGCTTCTTCTTTGACATCAGGTACAACTCTCGGTCAGGGACATCAGCCGCTGCGCCGACAAGATTCTGCGAAGATCGGTCTCTGCCTCGTGTTGGTTGCCTCTCCCACTGAGGAATGGGCTAGCCTCATACTATCGCGGCAGCGATACAGTGGGATGTGTTGTGCGCCGCCGACTTAGGCAAGGAGGCTTGCATGGTTGAATCATTGGTCCAACTGCGTGATGTCCGCAAGAGTTACGGACACACAGAAGTCATACACGGCATTGACCTGGACGTGCCAGCAGGCCAGATCACTGGCTTACTCGGCCCGTCCGGACATGGGAAAACAACCCTGGTGAGTCTGGTTGTCGGCGCTCTGAGAGCTACCTCGGGAACGATCACGGTTCTCGGTGAAGAGGCTCCCCCACGCAAGGTGAAACCCCAGATTGGGTATATGCCTCAGGCAGATGCTCTCTATGAGGATCTGACTGCTCTGGAGAACCTGCGCTATTTCGGTTCTCTTTACGGGATGAGCTCCAAGGACATGGATCCAGCCATTGACAAGGTTCTTGACCTAGTCAGCCTGGAAAAAGAGCGGGGCCGCAAAACTGTTCAGGCATTCTCCGGTGGCATGAAGCGACGGCTGTCTTTGGCTATAGCCCTGCTGCACTCCCCTCGACTGCTGGTGCTTGATGAACCCACCGTCGGCCTCGACCCGGTTCACCGAGTCAAACTGTGGACGGCTTTTCGGGACCTAGCACAATCCGGAAGTACGCTGCTGCTCACCACGCACGTCATGGATGAAGCCGCCAACTGCGATGACATCATCCTGATCCACGATGGTCAGGTGATCGCCCGTGGCGCACCTGCCGATGTCATTGCACAGTCAGGTAAGACCAACTTGGAGGAAGCCTTCCTTGATTTCGAGGAAAAGGCGGTGGCTGATGCTCCGCCCGTACTAGACAAGAAGAAGAGGGGGTTCCATCGTGCGTAACGTTGTAGCGCAAGCCAAGCGAATTTGGCAGCAGTTCTCTCACGATCCGCGCACTGTGGTGATGTTCATCATCGTTCCGATTCTTGTGTTGTGGCTCTTCGATGCCATGCTCGGTACTACCGCTCCTGATCCTAAGCTGGCTTTGGTTGATTGTCCTGCTCCGTTGGTGACGGCTCTGAGTGAGACTGCAGATGTGTCAGAGGTTTCTTTGAGTGAAGCAGAAATCCAGCTCGCTAATCGCGAGATTGATGCCATTGTCACCCTGGATGGGAAGACTCTGGTGGTCGAGGTTGAAGGGACGAATGCGTCCACGACGGCGCGTACTCTTGCAGCTATTCAATCCGGGTTGAAAACCATGGCGGCTGGTCAACAGGGCTCCCTGCCGGAACTAGAGGTCACCTATCTTCATGGTTCATCGAAGTGGACGAGCTTCGACTATCTAGGCCCTGTGTTCATCGGTATCTTTATCTTCATCTTCGTCTTTATCACCGCTGGGATGTCGCTGGTGACTGAGCGTACTGGAGGTACGATGGAGCGCTTGTTGGTGACTCCAATCAAGTCCTGGCAACTCGTCGCAGGGTACTGCTTGGGCTTTGGGGTGGTGACTATTGTTCAAGCCGGCATTGTCCTGTGGGCAACCATCTCGTTGATAGGTTTCCCCAATGAGGGCAATATCGCCTTGGTGATTCTGACGACCTTCTCTCTGGCGATGGTGTCGATGACTCTTGGCTTGCTTGTTTCGGGATTGGCCCGTACTGCCTTCCAGGTTATTCAGTTGATGCTTCTTCTGGTCATTCCGCAGGTTTTGTTGTCGGGAATCTTTGATCTGACGAACGCACCGGCATGGATGGGTGTGCTGAGTCTGTGTTTCCCCATTCGGCACGGAGCAGATGCTCTGCGCGGGGTCATGCTCCGCGGTGCAGACTTATCCCAGATTGGAGGCTCACTAGCCATTCTGTGGGGATTCATCATTGCATTCTTTGTGCTTGCCTCACTCAGTTTCAAGGCTCGCCGTACGCGATAGTCTCGACCTGTAGTTGATGTAACCGCATTAGGCACACCAGCGGCATTGTGGCTGCCTACTGGTCACTGATAGAATTTTTCGCACGCGTGCGCTCCGTACTCTAGGTCGTCAGTCGAGCAAAGAAATGGGAGGAGTGATGGAACAAACCCCGGAATCGTCTGGTGTTTTCTTCCACCATGGAATTATAGAGACTGATACCCGCCTTTTTGAACTTGTTAAAGGCGGAGACCGCGCTGCCATCACAAAAATCTGGAACCGCTACTACACTGCCGCGTATGTGGCAGCATCTGTTCGTGCGGCCAAGGCAGCCCAACCGGATAAGATCGTCGCCAATGGTTTCCGAAAGGCCATCATGGCATCCAAGGGCAAGGATGCCACCATTGATAGTTTCCTGACTATGTGGTTCCGCCTCGTTGGACCAGCTAAGCCTCCCGAAATCCCTCACCGCGCCGTGGTGTGGGCTTTCTATGCTCTGCCTCAACGCAGCCGAACGATCGTCTGGTATCAGAACGTTGAGGGTTATTCATCTGAAGAATTGATGACCGCACTGGGTATGGGTCCAGACAAAGCCGCCATCATCATCAAGCAGGCTAATAACCAGTTCAGCGATCATGTCTCCCTGGCTGCCGGGCAATTGGGTTTGAACTCAGAGTTGTCGCTATTCCAGAATCCAGCTTGGAAGAAGAGTGCCCTGATTGCTGGTCTTCTCCATTCAAGTACGGCAGTGGTAGAGGAACTGGGACCGCGTCTTGAGACTGAGTTTGTCATTGCACCGCCTCTTGCGCCTCAAATGACGAAGTCCAAGGCCGTTGAGGCAGCAGTCGACGACGCCAAGTTCGGTTTCAGCAGCCGACTGATTGCGATCAGAGGCTGGTGGGGAGATCTCTCCCTGGTGACGCGAATCGTCCCCGTGGTAGCAGTAGCATTCTTCATCGTCCTCGTTGGCGGTATTGGTCTGATGAGTTGGAGGGACTCATGGGCGGATCAGAATAACCCTCCTGTGGACTGGAACACGAACTACACCATGACGCCGCCGAGTGTTACCACGGATAGTCCGACACCGACGTTGGAGCCCACGCCGACTCCAACTCCGACTGTACTTCCGCCTACACCCACACCAACGACCGCGGAACCGCCGACGTATGATCCTCCTACTCCGGCTCCACAGACATATCGGCCACCGAATCCGCCAACCAGCAAACCACCGACCAGCAAGCCCCCGGTGACAACCAAGCCGCCGGTGCCGCCCACTCCTCCAACGCCAACGCCGACCGAAGAGCCGCCCACGGAAGAACCAACACCAACCGAAGAGCCAACACCAACCGAAGAGCCAACACAAACGGTGGAGCCAACCATTTATTCCACGCTAGGCAACGAAGTCTAAGCCTTCCGTCGTACGTCCCCATCACCCTTACCAGAACCCAACCCCGGTCATCCCGCCAAAGGCGGGACCCCCGGAAGCCAATCTAAGGACTTGGGAAAAGATCTACACTCAGACCCTACGTCGGCTGCCAGGGGTCCTGCCTGGCGGCAGGATGACCGGCGAAACCCACTGGAATATGACAAAAAGGACTGGCCCCTTTGTCACGTTCGTGTCGGTGCTGTTGTGGTGGTGGGCCTTTCCCCCCCTGCTCCCGCGAACCCCCCCAGGGGGGTTCTTGGGTTTGATCAGGTGCTCAGGTTATTGCTGTTGTTGCGCTCGTGGTGAGAGTTCACCTGGATGCTGATACGTCGCTGGGTGTCTGGGTTGGTGGTTGGGTTTGCTGCATCTCGGATGCGGATGGGTTGATCGGTTCGGCTTCTGCGCACTCCTAGGGTGGGTGGTGAATCTGCTGGTGGTGCGGGATGCTGCGGGCGGGTTCTGCTGATGTTCGGGGATGCTGCGGTGAGTTTTGCTGGTGCCGGGGGATGCTGCGGTGGGTTTTGGTGGGCGAATCAGTGGCAAAACAGTGCATCCACATTGTGGCGGTGGGTTTTGTCACCATCCAGCGACAAAACCCACCACAATGCGGAGGATGGGGGCAGA
>Ga0123356_10005067_pt1 | contig 13505 bp, 15 predicted proteins | sample TergutEmb28metaG_2_FD_92546 | JGI IMG/M metagenome (GOLD analysis project Ga0123356, IMG submission 92546) | Embiratermes neotenicus P3 segment gut microbial communities from Petit-Saut dam, French Guiana - Emb289 P3 | ecosystem: Host-associated > Arthropoda: Insects > Digestive system > Gut ...
AGCAGGTGATGAACAGCACCCGCGGAGTCTGGGAATGAGCGAGGGCATGAAAGAGGGCCGCTCGCTCTGGATACGCTGTGCGACGGAACTTCAAGTATCCGGCGACAAGTTCTTCCATAGCACACTCCAATGCCATGTGAGCAGGCAGGTCTTCCAGGCAACTTCTGCTGTACGCCAATCCTACACGCTGCCCGGCAGGTCCGACAGTGCCGAGCGCGTCGACATCGGCCCTGGGTTCAAGAGTGTCAAAGCGAACAATGGCGTGCGGATCGAACGCGATCGTATGTCCGGCGCGGCGCGCCCCGACCGGCCAACACCGGTCTTCCTGACTGGAAGACAGGCCGTGCGGACGCTGGCTCACGCGCCCATGCCTCCGAACACGATCCACACTGGGGACGGCGAGGGGTTCTGATCTCCTCGGACGCACCTGATTCACCTACAGGCAATTTACCCGCCTCGGCCGCCAGCCGATCGTAGGCCTCAACCACAGTGGATTTGGAGAAGCCAGTCGCTACTGCCATCGACAAGACGGCGAGCTCATCGCCCTCATCGAGACGATCCTCCACCCCGACCACATCTGGGTCGAGAACCTTGCGGTCTCCCCCAGGCATCACGGACAGGGCCTCGGCCAACGCATGCTGGGGCATGCGGAGCGTGTCGGCAGGACGCTCGGGCATACGGAGATCAAGCTGGTGACGAACGAGGCATTCACCGGGAACGTGGACTTCTACCTGCGGAGAGGCTTCGCAATTGAGCGGAAGGAGCCATTCAGGGGAGGCACCGCGGTTTATAAGCGCAAAACCCTGTAGTGTCTTCGCACGGAGGCTGTAACCGATTGTCTGACAAGTGGGGTGGTCATACGGTCTGTCCAACATCGTACGCTAAGCCTTCGGGGCTTGGAGCGGATCATGAACTTCGCATCAGCGGGGTGGCGAAATCACCATATAGTCTCGGATGGCGGTGCAATCCGCGCATCGTGACGTGATGAGCGCGTCATGGTGCGGTTTTCCGGCTGATCCTGTCCCTTGAAATCAAGTGGGAATCGATATGCACGCGACTTTGCCTGTATGTAGACGTGCCGATCTCCGCGACACCCAGGTAGTTGGGCGAATAAGCGCAGATGCGTACATTCCGGCTTACATGTCCGTGCTCGGAACGGTCCCAAAACCGGCCACTGAGGATTACAGGTGGCGCATTAAAAAGGGCGAGGTTTGGATTTTGGAAGTCGAAGGCAGGCCGATTGGAGTTGCTGTCCTGGAAGTAAATGCAGATCACCTGCTTATTTACAGCATTGCTGTGGCACCTGAGGCCCAAGGTAAAGGTTACGGGGGAAAATTGCTCGATTTGGCAGACAACCAGGCTATCGAGCATGGATTGGAGGAAGTCCGGCTTTATACGAACGAGCAAATGGAGCGGAACCTCGCCTTGTATAGGCGCCACGGTTTCGTAGAGGTCGAAAAGCGACCGCACCCGAGCAGACCTGGACAGGTGCTTGTGGATATGGCCCGCAAACTGCCGCCCCATAATCTGCGATCCTAAGCAAATCGTGTGGCTACCCCGAGGACAATAGCCGCCACGAGGTTTCCGGCGTCTCCGCCGACCCCGGGGTTTTTGCGCCATGCGAAGACGGAACGGCGGTGATGGTTCTAGGGTTGCCACGCCTGCACGTGCCGAACCAGAACAGCGGCTAGCATATCGGAAACCTCTATGACGTCGGCGATTGAGTGCTGCTAATTGGTTGCGCACAGCGCACCGATGCGATTCCCGCCGCTACTCCTCCGGAATGGCGCGGGCGACCTGCCACGTCGCGGCCGTGACGTGGGGCTCGAGGCTCAATCTACCGACGATCTGCTCCAACGCGGCGTCGCTGCGCTGGCTCGCGACCGCTTGCGCCGTGACCGATACTTTTGAAGTGTCGGGAATATCCTCGCTGTCGATGCCGCGCAGGCCGAGACCCGCTTGCGAGAGGGCATGGAGAAGCAGCGAGCGCGTATGTGCTTCCTCGACGCCTTTGCACGTGATCTCGACCGTGTAGTGCGTCTCGGCATCCGGGAACATCGGCACGCGCTTATTGAGACGCCGCACGAGAGGGCGCAGCAGGAGATTGGTGAGGACGACGAATCCGGCGGCAGCGAGGCTCGGCGCCCAGAAACCGCCTCCCGCGAAGGTCCCCACCATGCCAGAACACCAAAGCGTTGCCGCGGTGTTGAGCCCGTGGATGTTGATGCCCTCGCGGAGGATGATCCCTGCGCCGAGAAAGCCGATGCCGGTCACGACCTGCGCTGCGACACGCGTCGGATCGCCCTCACCGACCATCGCCGAGAACACGACGAAGCCACAGGAACCGAGCGCCACCAGCGCATTGGTCCTGAGCCCCGCCATCTTCTGATGCCACTGGCGCTCAAAACCGATGGCCGAGCCGAGGAGCACGGCGAGGCCCAGGCGGCCCAGCGCCGCGAAAAGTTGAACGTGGGTATTCGGCATATCGCACCCCTGGCTCGACCGTTTGGTAGTTCAGTTACATTTCTGCATGGATGCGGAGCGCAAAGCCCCAACAGTCAGCCTCGACTACCAGTACCTCGCCAACCCCGCATACAACCGTGACCGAGGGCTGAGTAGGCCTCGATGATCTTCTCCGATCCGTGATCGGGCAGCCGTCCGTCGCCGATGAGAATGCTGAGGCCACTTGCCGCGAGATAGTCCCGCGCCGAGTGCAAGAGACCGTTCACAACATCTGCCAACCCCACAGTGTCAGCCGGGCCTTTCCGGCGCCCGACCGTCACGATAAGCGCGCCGAGACCGATTTGTTGATCTCAGTGAACCCGCACGCTTCCTTGTTAAGGTCATTGGCGCCGGCCCGAACGAAGACGCCCAGGTCGGCGGCGAGATCGTCCCATATCCCGCGGTCAAGCTGTTGGTGCCGCAACCGCATGGCGGCGCCGCGAACCGGGCGAGGGTCGCTCAATCGGTGACGTTGTCTCGCGCCTCAATTGCCATCATCGTCGCGGTTAACGGCATCGAGCCTTGCGTGTCACCACCGCTGGATGCTCATCTCGATGTTACCTCTCAGGAGTCGATGATGTCGGTATCCACTATGCGGATGTCGAAGCCAGACAGGCCAACATAGTCGAAGTGGTGAGCCGTCATAAGCCGGATCGACGACACCTCTAAGTCACGCAGAATCTGCGCGCCGATGCCAATCTCCCGCCAATGCGTGGTGCGCCGCTGGTCATTGGTCGTAGTGGCCGCTTGGGCTGTGCTTTGAGTGTCCAACCCGCGATGGCCATCACGCAGGTAGACGACCACGCCGCGACCAGCCTCCTTGATGCGGGCCAATGATTTCGCAAGCCGGTTGCTGCCGTCAGGACGACGGCCGAATACGTCCCAAATGACCTCCTCACGGTGAATGCGCACCGGGAGGGCTGTGGCGTCCGTGATATCGCCGAAGACGAGGGCCAGGTGTTGCACCTGGTCGAATTGCGTTGCGTAGGCGATGGCGTGGGCTGGGCCGATCTCAGTCGCGACGGTATGCTCAGCAACCCGGCGCACCAATTGCTCGCGCCGCCGCCGGTAGCCAATCAGATCGGCAATTGAAATAATCTTCAGCCGGTGCTCTGCGGCAAACGCCAAGAGATCAGGTAACCGCTTCACCGACCCGTCGTCGTTCATCAATTCGCCAATCACCCCGACGGGCGCCAAGCCTCCAAGGCGTGCAAGATCGGTCGCCGCCTCAGTGTGTCCGGAACGTACCAGAACGCCGCCATCCCGCGCGATAATCGGAAAGACGTGGCCGGGACGCACAAAATCATCGGCTATTGTGTTGCCATTGGCCAGGGCGCGGACCGTGTTGGCACGCTCCTCCGCGGCTATGCCAGTGGTCAGCCCCTCACGATAATCGACCGAGACGGTGAACGCCGTTCCCAACGGAGCATTGTTTTCGCGCGCCATCGGGTCGAGCCGCAGCGCCCGGGCGCGTTCGCCGGTCAATGGTGCGCAGATGATACCGCTGGTATGGCGGATCATGAACGCGATTTGTTGTTGGCTCGCCTTGCTGGCCGCCATCACGAGGTCGCCCTCATTCTCGCGGTCGTCGTCGTCCACCACGATCACCATTTCGCCCTCGGCGATCGCTCGGATCGCTGCCTCGACTGTATCGAACTGCATGTGATGTTCCTCGCGCTGACGGACGGCGACCTGCTGCCGGTACGCAAACAAGTCCGTGGCCAGAACCCGGCGGTGAGTGCCTATTTTGCGATGCGGCAACTCACCTCGCTCCAGCAGCTTGACCAGGTGCGGACGGGAGACGCCCAGCATGTCCGCAGCTTGCTGAGTGGTGAGTTCGGTGGCGACCGCGGTCACGGCGACGGCGTTGCCGCGCGCGATCTGACCGAGGGTTTCGATGAGAACGCCCAGTGCGGGCCTGGGTAGCCGGGCACCGGCCTGGGCACCATCAAACAAAATGAACGAATCGTCGGAGGTTCTGTTCGCCAGCAGCCGACTGGACTCCCGTGCAAGGGCGACATCGCCCTCGCTGGGCACTGTAATCAGGTCATCAGACGACTCAGGCAGCATAGCCCGGCGCTCCTCCGTGGCTGAATCGGATCCTGCTCCTGCCCGGAGGTTACAGCAATATTCGAAACAACATACGAAACGAGCGGGTCAGGATTGCGCTGACGGCATGTCGCTACGCCGATACGGCTTCTTCGGTCAGTTATTCGACGCCAACAAAATGGGGTGCGCCGGCTCCGCGCCCGGAGATAGCCTGGCGCGACTCACTCACTGTCCGGGCACGGCCTGGCATGCAGCGAGCGCCTGCACGGGGTCGTTATCGGCCATCCGAGTGGCCCACGCGGTCACAGCGTCAGGACCGGTGGCCATGGCGGCCGTTACAGTGTGCGCTGAGATTTCCACGTCCGTCGGCCGGCAGCGGAGCTAGGCTGGTAGGAAAGGCCGGCCATAAGCGCGAGGCCGATCGCGAGTGTGTCGACAGCGGCGCACTGCGCCGGATGTTGGTGGCATTGGCGATCCGATGATTGCGCCGCCAACCGGGATGAAGGTCTTTCTGGCCTGCCGGTACACGGACAGTGACGATCCCCGACGGTCTCTCATATCGCCGCCGACGCGGCTCAGTGGGGGCCGAGGGGCGTTGCCCTTCTCTCCCCCAAAACAGGCTTCCGCCTGTGCGCCGACAATCAGGGCGACTCTTCGGGAACATTCCTGCGTGAGGCAATACGACTCACTACGCTGGCTGTCGCGCTACATTCCGCCCAAAACGCAGACGAAACTGCCCTGAAGGGCGGGCAATTTCGTTTCGTTTCGGTTCCCCGCGAAGCCTGTTTTCCCCTTCCAACCCCACCGCTCACGCGGCGGGCGGACGTCCTATCACCATCGAGCTGCTGGGCAGCCCGTTCACGGATCAGGAAGCGGATTATTGGTCGGTCCAGCGGCGGGTCCTGCGTGAGGGCTTCAGCGCCCAGGTGAAGGATCGGCTCGCAAGGCGCGAAATCCGCCATCTCAGCGTATTCGCGTTAGCGCCACAGCCGCTGCTCATCATATCGATCTTCCCTGCGCTGCCGGTTTCAGCTGCGGTCGAAGTGGGCCGCGTCTGGATGCCCAAAGCGGACCTGCCTCTTCAGGTCTACGATCAGAACCGGGCTCACGGCGGCTTTGAGCCGGCTCTCATGATCGGCTCTCCGCCCGACCGTGCGCGTCCCGCTGTGTAAGGCTTGCGCCACCCCTGCCCGCCTACTGCCTTCTCAAATTTGACGGCAGCACGACAGTCGGACGACAAGCTGACCTTGACGTCAACTGTATCAATCACATAATTTATCTCAATCATAGGAGTATTCGGCTTGACAGCGCGGGACGGGGGCGAGATCGCCCTGAGCGGCGAAACGGCGAACAGGCTGGCCAAGCGGCTCGCCGGGCGTGAAGCGGCGCGAGTGTCGCTCGTGCCCGATGAGAAGAAAGCTCAACGACCGCGGACCACCAAGGGGGTCACGCCACGCAATGTCGCGCCGACCGCGCGCGGCACGCGCGGCGTTTGGTATGTGCTGAAGGCTCGGCACGGAGACGACCCGCGGATGGAAAAAGTATTGCAGGCCGCAGCTGAAGCAGTCCGGCGCGGCGGCACATCGCGCGCACTTCAACTCCTCACCTCTCCGGACGTCCGGCCCGAGGTGCCTGCGGCCGCGGCGGTATCAACAGACTACCGGACCCACGAAGCCCGCCGCTGGGCCGAGATGCGTGCGGCCTTTCTTGCCGAGCACGAGAGCGTCACCGCACCGGAATTGGCAAAGCTGACCGGAAGCCACGCGACCAATCCGTCCGCCCGGGCGCATAGCTGGGTGAAGGCGAACCGGATCTTCTCAGTGAACGATGGCGCCAGCGAACGTTTTCCTCTCTTCCAGCTTCGGGAGGGGCGACCGGTTCCGCAGCTCGCGGAGATCCTCCCACTTCTGAAGCGCAAGCTGACAAATTGGCAGATCGCACTCTGGCTCACGTCGCCGAATGCCTGGGTGGGCAGTTGGCGGCGGCCGATCGACGTCCTGGCGGAAAGTCCGGACGTCGTGGTCGAGGCGGCCCGGCATGAAGTCGGCGAACGCGTTCTTTGACTGTGCCGGGACCCGGGGTTCCGCCACCCACGCTCGGCGAGTTCGGTCAGTGCGTGTTGCCGGCGGGCACGGTGGTTCACCGGTTCTGCGCGCTCGCCCGGCCACCCAATGCGTTCAATCCGTGCCTGGGAGAACCGACACGTTTCGCCCCGCTCCATGTTATGACGGCGACGGGCAGAACCTGTGTTCCGACGCTCTATGTCGGTGAGACATACGAATCGGCGGCCTTCGAGACGGTGTTCCGAAATCTGCCCCCCAAGCCACTGCGCCGACAGGTGTTCGAAATCGACCTTGCGGGGTGCGGGTATGGGCGCCTGCTGGCAAACAGGGATCTGATCCTTGGCCCCTTCTTCCATCAGAATTTGGCGCGTATCGGTCAGACGCGACAGTCGATGATCGACACGGACGCGACGTGCTACGGCGATACCGTTCTATGGGCTGCCGCAGTACACCGGTCCTTTCCAGCACTCGATGGGCTGGTCTGGACGTCCCACCAGCATGATCGCGATTTTGCATGCGTACTGTTTGGCGACCGAGTGAGCGAGGCCGACATCACCCCGACCGGCGTGGTGGCCCCGATTGACGCCGGGCCAGGTCGGGAGCGGATCGGTGATTTTGCGAGGGAATACGAAATCGACATCATTCCCCGTTGATCATCCCGCGCCGTGTGGGCTCAGGCTCGTCAGCTGCTTTCCGCCCACTGGCGGGCCAGGCGTGATAATCCGCAGTCCGGGGTTCTGGTCAGTCGTGTTGTCGCCACTCCCCACCGAAATGCCGGCGTCGGGTACCCTCCGATTTGCACGTGATAATCCAGTTTATCACGTGCCGACTTTCTGCTACGTTCCCGGCATGATCGACTCGCCGCCATCCCTGAAGAAGAAGTCTGGCTGACCAAGCAAAAGAGCCGACAGACGCGCCGCGCCTACTAGCTCGACGTCCGGCACTTCATGCGTTAGCTCGGTATCGCCAGCACGGAAGCATTGCGTCAGGTCGATCATCGCGCCGTCATCGCTTGCCACTCGCCGCTGCTTACAGAACAAGAGAACACTGGCAATATGACGGCTGGCGATATCTGGGATTCCGCTCCAACCGTCCTCTACCCGCAGCCCGATCTGCGGGAGAATGCGAAAGCACCGCCGGAAATTCGCGCCGCCGCCGACGAGGGCATTAAATGCTACCGGGCGCGAGCCTATACCGCGGCGGCGATCATGTGCCGCAAGGCCCTCGAAGGGGTTTGCGACGCGCACGGAGTGAAAGAGCGCAACCTGGATACCTCGCTGAAGAAGACGCTTGAAAAGGATTTGATCGACAAGCGCCTTTACGAATGGTCGGACCAGTTGTGACTAACCGGCAATGAGGCAGCACACGGCGTTGGCGTCATGTCATCGGCGCAAGATGCCCGCGATGCTCTGGACTTCACTCTCGGCATCATCGACTATCTGTTCTCCTACCGAGATCAGTTTGAGAAATTCAAGCAACGGCGGGCAACGGGAAATGTCCCATAAAAGGCGCTACTGATGGATTTCAAGCGTCGCACCCTTTCGCAGTTAGCCGATATGATCTGCGGCAATCAGGTTGACGGGAAGCCGCTGCCCTTCCGTTACAGGAGCAGCAGCTACCTGACGCAATTTTTTGCCGACTGCGATTCCGATTACATGCACGACGGCAGCACCCGGAGTTCATGGGTCTATAGTTGTCTAGTCGAAATCCTTCAGGAGCCACATCCCGACGCGCACACGCTGCCTGACACATTCTGCCGCGTCATCCGCGTGCTGATGAACAAAGAGGACGCAACCGTCGACGACGACGCAGACCGCACAAGGGCGCTCGAAAAGCTAAATGCAGCACTTGCCCGTGAGGGCTTTGCAGCCTTCTACGACGAGGACCGGCAGTGCTATCTTCGCCATATCGGCTCCAACACCGTCGTTCAGCAGTCACCCAACCCGCACCGGCATTTCACGGTGCTTGAGCAGAAGAAGCGGGCGCAGCTCGCGGCCTACCTTGGTAAGGTTTCCGAGGACGAGCTGATCGGCGACGTGTTGCTGCCACTCTTCCGGCAACTCGGGTTCCATCGCGTGACCGTCGCCGGCCACAAGGATAAGGCACTAGAATACGGCAAAGATCTTTGGATGAAATACACGCTGCCGACGGCGCACGTGCTGTATTTCGGGATACAGGCCAAGAAGGACAAGATTGATGCGTCGGGCGTCAGTATCGCCAACGTCGCCGAAATCTACAATCAGGTCTCTATGATGCTCGGCCACGAGATTTTCGACCCGGAGATTGGCAAGCGCGTCTTGGTGGATCATGCCTACATCGTTGCCGGCGGCGAGATCACCAAGCAAGCCCGAAACTGGCTCGGGAACAAGCTGGATGCGAACAAACGCAACCAGATCATCTTCATGGACCGTGACGATATTCTGAATCTGTTCGTTGTCACCAACATTCCGCTACCCGCGAAAGCTCTTCCCCCGCCTCCGCGTGCCGACCTCGACGACGAGATACCGGCACGCAAGACGCCGCAAACAAAACCATGGAAGAAGTATGGAATGTAATCGTAACGTAGCGTGCGCCCAACATTCGCGAGGGAATTGACCTCTGCAAAAACGGCAGCCCCACGCACGACACATACGGCTACTGCTCTCCGCTTCTGCTCTCCCGCGGATCGGATCGTCTATGACCACCACATCGGCGCGCGTGCCGGTGATGGCCCCGCCGACACCGATCGCCCGGTAGCGGCAATCGTTCGTCGTCTCCCAGTTCGCCTTGTTGTCATTCCGCAGCCCGTAATCGAGCACGTCGGTATTGTCGCGGATGTAGCGCTGGACGTATTCGTCTCTGCGAGCTCGGCGGTGTGCGATGCGGCGATGATGTTCGAATGGGCACGAGTGGCGAAGTACCACGCCGGAAACAGGCGGCTGACATAGGTTGTCTTCGCCGAGGCCGGTGGTGCCAGCACCATGAGGCGCAGCACATCGCCACGCGCCACCGCTTCGAGCTCGGCGCAGATGCGGCGGTGATGCCGGGCTGGTGCCTCGCCTTTCGGTGCCAGCGCGTGCACGGCGAACGGGACAAGTTCACGGCGGCAGATGCGTCGCCAGTACTCGGCCCGGAGATCGTAGAGGCGGTGCTGATCGGAGTTCGGTCGCGTCATGGCGCGACTCTCGGTTTGCCGAACCGGGCGACGATCAGCGCATCAGGCGATCCGGTTCAACGGGGCGATGCGCTCATGTCCTGCTTTCCGGGGTCGGCGCACTCCTACCGGTTTTCGTGCGAACCGCGGTCGGCACTTTCACCGGCAGATCCAATGCGCCCTGATGCTGTGGTGCCCTGTCCTCTTTCTCCGCCGTCCTGAACCCTGCATCGATCGCCAGCGGCGGCAGATCAGGTTTCGCGCCATTCAACAGAGCTTCAACCGTCATGATTTGCAGTCGTGGGTGCTGTTTGTTCCCGAACGGACTGTTAAAGAGTCCCGCCTTCGCCGCTCCCGCTTTCATCGGCGCGGTAGGCTCGGCCAACGTGATAAACAAGCCGGCCTCCGCCTTCTCACGTTCAACTACGCCGCGCAGATCGCGGATCATCTGCACGCTGACGTTCTCGCCACCTTTCACGCTGATGATACAACGCGAGATGGTGTTGCGGCCGGATGCCATGTAGCGCCAGCCATCAATGCCGCTGTCGGCTCCTCGCTTCTTCCCCCCGTAGGGCACCGCATCGACCAGTGACACAGCCCACCATTGAAATTGGTACTTGTCCCGCTCTGCCAGATCGCGTGCGCCATCCAGGTCTTTCGGCGTGCCGTGAACGTCGAACGTGACGCCGGGAAATGCGTCACGCAGCCGGCGCTCAATGAGGCTGATGGCAAGATGTGTTATGTCTATGCCGATCCATGTCCGGCCAAGCTTTTCGGCGGCATGAACCGCGGTTCCGCATCCGCAGAATGGATCGAGGACGGTATCTCCCTCGTTGCTGCTGGCTTCGATGACCCGTTCAAGTAGGGCGAGCGGCTTCTGCGTCGGATAGCCAAGGCTTTCGCTCTGTGATGTGGGTCGGATATCGCTCCAATCGTTTTGAAGAGCGACTGCGGCATTTCGTCCAGATACCGCTTCTCAGCGGGTACGGTTCCCGACTTTGTTTGAATGATGCGCCCTGCTGCGATCAGTTCATTCATCTTGATTTTGGAGTACCTCCAATATCGCGTGACACCCATTACCTCATATGACGGGTTCCCTTTGGCAGCGCCACCCGGTCCCGTTATGTCACTGAGACGATACCTTCGACCCGTTCCCTGCTCCGTATGTTTGTAGAAATCCGCAAGGTATTCTTCATCGTATGGTGTGTAAAGTTGATTCCACTGCCAATCATTGCTTTTAGTGTAGAATAGCAATGTATCGCGGATATTGCCGTACTGCTTCCGCCCTTGCCGGGCATCGCTGTGCGCAGACTGACGCTTCCAGCTTATCTCGGATCGAGAACTGCTTAGGACCAAACACCGCGTCCAACAAAATCTTCAAATAGTGACTCGCTGTCGGGTCGCAGTGCAGATACAGACTGCCGGTCGGCTTCAACACGCGACGCAACTCGATCATCCGCGCTGCCATCATGGCAAGATAGGCCATCATGTCGTTTTCGCGCAGGAAACTGCGCATCGCTTGCAGCATCGCCCCCGCATCGCCATAGCGAGGGTTCCGCAGCACGTCCATGAACGCCGCTTCCGCCTCGCTGCCCCAATGCCACGTATCCTCGAAAGCTTCGATCTGAGCCTGCGACTGCTGGCCTGTCGGCGCCTTGAACAACACGTTATAGTTAGTGCTGCTGTTGAACGGCGGGTCCAGATAAATCAGATCAACCGACTCATCCCGCACCTGCTCACGCAGGACATGCAAGTTGTCGCCGTAATAGAGGGTTCCGGACACGCCGCGCTCTCCCCCGTTGGGAATTGCCGTAAGTGCCCGGGGGCGCGCATTTGCGCAAGGGCGCTTCCTTTTCACGCAACCAAAACGACGCAGTCACGGCGCATTGCGTCCATCGCGCCGAGAGGGCAACGTGGCGCCGGCACTGATGGTGAAATGTCTCGACGCAAGAAGGTGCTGACCCATTGAACAGGCTTCTAATCACGGACGTTGATAACACGCTTCTGGACTGGCAGAGCCTTTGGTTCGTGACCTTCTCGGCGATGGCTCGGCGAGCCCTGGACATCTCTGGTGTGGACCCCTGCCGCTTCTATGCCGAATGCAGCGCCATCCACCAGCGCTACGGCACGAGCGAGTACGCATTTGTTCTGGCCGAGCTGCCGTGTCTCAGAGAGCTGTACGGAAACGATGTAATCAAGGTAATGCAGCCAGCGATTGACGACTATCGCGTTGCCCGGCGGCGGAACCTTGCGCTCTACCCTGATGTGCTGCGCACACTCCAGAACCTAAAGCGCGTCGGAGTGACGACGGCGGCCTTTACTGAGTCCAAGGCATTCTACACGAACTATCGATTTCGCCGACTCGGGTTGGATGGGATGATTGATTATCTCTACTCGCCTCCGGATCACACCGTCCCCTATGACCTTGCAATGTTGCGCAAATACGACCCCTCGGATTACGACCTAAAATGGACCGTCCACCGCTTCACGCCAGAAGGTGAATTGAAGCCGAATCCGCATATCCTGTTGTCCATCGTCACGGAGCTTGGGTTTGCAAAGGAGAATGCTGTTTATCTAGGTGATAACAAGCTCAAAGATGTTTACATGGCCCAACAGGCTGGCGTTCTTGATGTCTACGCGGCTTATGGCGCTGCCCAGCACCGCACCGAGCAGTACGAATTACTCAAAAAGGTTACGCACTGGACTCCCGAAATGGTCGCCCGAGAGAGAGATGCACTAAAGCCCGATGCCATTAAGCCAACCTACACGCTGACGCGGTCCTTCGCCGAGATAGAGCCGATTGTAATGGACCGGCTGTGAGCGACGACATTCCGTCCCAGGTCGAGGTGTGGAAAAAGATCGTCGAGGTGCAACAGCACTTCAATGATCTTGAGCTACGTATTCGGAATTTCACGCTTGTTTTGACTGGTGCGTTCATCGGGCTAGGTGGCTATACCATCAAGGACGGAGGCTCTGTGATGCTGTTCGGGGTCCGCATCTCCGTCGCGGGTCTTGTAGTATGCTCATCGCTGCTCCCCTTGCTCGCGTTCTACCTGATGGATCGCCTGTGGTATCATCGATTGCTGTTCGGCGCGGTGAGTGCCGGATATCCGGTGGAGGGACGCCTGCGTGACCTGGGTTTAAAAATCGACCTCGTCGGCGAAATCAGCCGTGCCAGCCCATTTCAGTTCTTTGGTCGTGCCGTCCACTCCAAGCACAAGATGGACGGCTTTTACGGCATCCTTGCGCTCGGTATCCTCGCGTTGTCGCTGATCCTTGGCTTTGGTGTGACACCTGTGCCGTCGCCGGCCGCACCACGCGCGCAAGTGGCCGCGCCGACCGCACCGCACGTGCAAGTGCCCTCACCGGCCGCGCCCCACGCGCAAGTGCCCGCCGTGTCCCGCGCGGGCACCGAACAGTCGCGAGACAACTCAACGGGGCCGAAGACGGGTCCGCAAGCAACTGGTCCACATCCTCACCAATGATGCTCCGCGCCGCCAGCACGTTGGCGCACATTGGCGCATGGCTGCTTTCCTGTCCGGGCGTTTGTGTAGACCCGGCGTAGACCCGGGCGGTTTGTAGACCCGGCCGCGTTTCGGGCAGTGTCACAAGTGTCTGAATTTGTTGGGGAAATTTGGTGGGCGCACAAGGACTCGAACCTTGGACCCGCTGATTAAGAGTCAGCTGCTCTACCAACTGAGCTATGCGCCCTCACGGGGGCGCCTGCCAAGTCCCGGCTCCCACGCAGGGCGCGCGCT
>Ga0123356_10005068_pt1 | contig 13504 bp, 9 predicted proteins | sample TergutEmb28metaG_2_FD_92546 | JGI IMG/M metagenome (GOLD analysis project Ga0123356, IMG submission 92546) | Embiratermes neotenicus P3 segment gut microbial communities from Petit-Saut dam, French Guiana - Emb289 P3 | ecosystem: Host-associated > Arthropoda: Insects > Digestive system > Gut ...
CCGCGTTCCCCCGAGCCGGACCGCTGGCTGCCCGCCCGCTGGGCCGACACCGGGCGGACCAATTACCTTGGCGCGCTCACCATCCGCACGGTGAACAAAACCGGCATGGCGGCGGACATCACCATCCTGTTCAAGAACATGCATGTGGATATCAGCGACTTTCATGTGCACGCAAACAGCGACGGCACCGGCACGGTATTCGCCACCGTCGGCGTCACCAGCCGGGACCACCTGGAATCCATCAAGGGCAAGCTTCTTCAGTTGCGGGGCGTGACGGAAGTGGACTTATGACTTGAAATCGGCGAAGATTTATGATATACTAATTCCGGAAAGGCGGTGCAGGCATGGAAATGGAACTTTTGGTCCAAAGGCCGCATAAGCGGATCTACCGGCGGGGCGGCGAGCTCGTTAAGCTCTTCGAAACGCAAGTTCCAGCGGCGGACGTGCTGGAAGAAGCGCTCAACCAGGAACTGGCGGCGGAAGCGGGGCTCCCGGTGCCAAAGCTCTTCGAGGTGACGAAAATCGACGGCCTGTGGTCCGTGATCTCGGAGTACATCCCCGGGGGAACGCTGCAATGGCATATGGAACAGCGCCCCGGGCAGCGGCAAGAGCTGTTGGAGTTGTTCGTGCGGCTACAAATGCGGGTGCACGGGGCCTCGGCTCCACGGCTGCGGCGGCAAAGAGACCAGCTGCACCGCAATATCTCCGCCAGCGGCCTGAGCGCCACCGCGCGCTATGAGCTGCATGTCCGGCTGGACGATATGCAGGCGCATCAGAAGATTTGCCACGGGGATTTCCTGCCCTCCAACGTGATCCTGAACGAAGGGCAGGCCTGCGTGCTCGACTGGGCGCACGTGACACAGGGCAACGCTTCCGCCGACGCCGCGAACACGTACCTTTCGCTGCTGAAGTTCTACGGCGATGACCTGGCGGCGGATTATCTCGCGCTCTACTGCGAGCTGAGCGACACCGCGCGGCAGTATATCGAAAAGTGGATCCCCATTATCGCGGGCTCGCACTTGGCGTACTGCAAGCCGGAGCAGCGGGAGTTTTATAAGGGGTTTTGCGAGGGGATAGTGTGATGGGTATAGGGGAAAGCGCAATCGGAGCAGCCGGGAAAGAACTTTATCAAGATTTGCTTCATCCGGTCTTAGCCCCAACGGGAAAGGTACTGGGGCTTATTCCCCGCGCAATCAATTTAGCTTTATCGCCTTTGGAGAAGTGGCTTTCCGCCAAAGAGTACAACGTTGAAGAAACCAAAAAGCTGCTTGAGAAAAAGCTCGAAAACGTTGACCCAGAAACCATCGTGCCGCCTGAACCATATATTGCTGTTCCCGCAATGCAATATATCAGCTACTGCCAAGATAATCCTGACCTACGGGATATGTACGCAGAGCTATTAGCGAAATCAATGCAAGAAGACAAGAAAGATTTGGTTCACCCAGGCTATTTGGAAATAATTAAGCAGCTTAGCCCAGATGAAGCTATGTTGCTAAAGAATGCATACGATAAGGCGCGCCGCTTTACTTCTAAGCTAAAAATTCCTGGAAAAACATTAATGAGATACATTGACAATTTGCTGCGGTTAGGACTCATCAAAGAGAAAAAAATTGGTCCTTTTACGAATTTTATGATAATAGATCAATATGTCTTTACTAATTTTGGCGGAGTTTTCTGTAAAACCTGCATTTCAAGAGAAGAGGAGCCGTCCTTATGACACACCCCAACTGGCACAACTTCGTCCTCAACGAATGGTGCGGCCGCGTGGACGTCCGCGATTTCATCATACGCAACTACACCCCCTACGAGGGGGACGAGTCCTTCCTGGCGGCGGCGACGGCACGCACGCAGGCGCTGTGGGACAAAACCAAGGCTCTGCTGGCCCAGGAGCGCGAGGCCGGCGGCGTGCTGGACATCGACGCCGAAACGATCACGGGCATTGACGCCCACCCGCCCGGCTATATCGACAAAGAGCTTGAGCTGGTCGTCGGCTTGCAGACGGACGCGGCGCTCAAACGTGCCATCATGCCCAACGGCGGCATGCGCATGGTCCAGACCGCGCTGAAGGCTTATCACAGGGACTTACCGGCGCACGTCGCCGAGGTGTATCAGCACAGGAAGACCCACAACGATGGCGTGTTCGACGGCTATACGGAGGAAATGAAAGCCGCGCGCAAGAGCGGCGTCATCACCGGCCTGCCGGATTCCTACGGCCGGGGGCGCATCATCGGGGACTACCGGCGCGTGGCGCTCTATGGCGTGGATTTTTTAATTGCACAGAAAAAGGCTGCGAAAGAAAACTTTTTCGCGGGGGCCTTTGATGAGGAGCTGATTCGAAACCGGGAGGAAATCAGCGAGCAAATCCGAGCGCTGGAGGCGTTAAAGCGCATGGCGGCAAGCTATGGCTATGATATCTCGGAGCCCGCGGGCAATCTCAAAGAAGCGATGCAGTGGGTCTATTTCGCGTACCTCGCGGCAATCAAAGACCAAAACGGCGCCGCCATGAGCCTGGGCCGGGTATCCTCCTTTCTGGACATTTACGTCCAGCGCGACCTGGACGACGGCCTGTTGGACGAATCCGGCGTACAGGAATTGTTCGACCAGCTGGTGCTCAAGCTACGCATCGTGCGGTTTTTGCGCACCCCCGGCTACGACGCCCTGTTTTCCGGCGACCCCGCCTGGGTCACGGAATCCCTCGCGGGGCTGAGCACCGATGGCAGGCACATGGTCACGAAATCCACCTTCCGCTTTTTGCATACCCTAGAAACCCTGGGCCCGGCCCCCGAGCCTAATATGACCGTGCTCTGGAGTCCGCAACTGCCGCAGACATTTAAGCAATACGCGGCCAGGCTTTCCTGCGAAACCTCATCCATTCAATATGAAAATGACGACACCATGCGCCAGCGCTACGGCGACGACTACGGCATTGCCTGCTGCGTTTCGCCCATGCGCGTTGGTAAGCAGATGCAATTTTTTGGCGCGCGGGCGAATTTGGCAAAGGCCTTGCTCTATGCCATCAACGGCGGCGTGGATGAAATCACCGGCGAGCAGGTAGGTCCTCCGCTCAAGCCGATTACATCAGAAATACTAGATTATACTGAAGTGCGCGCGCGGTTTTCCGTCATATGCGAATGGCTGAGCAACCTCTATGTCAACACGCTGAATATCATACATTTTATGCATGATAAATATTGCTACGAAAGCCTGCAAATGGCCCTGCATGACGAAGACATCGTGCGTACGATGGCATGCGGCTTGGCTGGATTAAGCGTTGTGGTAGACTCTCTTGCGGCGATCAAATACGCGAAGGTGCGGCTCATCCGCAATAAGATGGGCCTGGCAGTGGACTATGAGATTGCAGGCGAGTATCCCGCGTTCGGCAACCACGACCCGCGCTCCGACGAGTTGGCGCAGGACATCGTAACCAGGTTTATGCGCCGCCTGCGCCGCCAGCAGACCTACCGCGGGGCGATTCCCACGATGTCAATTTTGACGATCACGTCCAATGTGGTATACGGCAAAAAAACGGGCGCCACCCCGGACGGCCGCAAGATGGGCGAGCCCTTCGCCCCCGGCGCCAACCCTATGAGCGGGCGGGATACCAAGGGCCCCGTGGCCAGCATGGCTTCCGTGGCGAGCCTGCCCTTCTGCGACAGCGAGGACGGCATTTCCTATACCTTCAGCATCATCCCCAAGGCACTGGGCAAAACGCCGGAGCAGCGGGTGAGCAACCTCACGCAGCTATTGGACGGCTATATCACCGAGGGCGGGCACCATGTGAACGTGAATGTGCTCGACCGCGAACAGCTGTTGGACGCCATGGAGCACCCCGAGCTATATCCGCAACTGACGATCCGGGTCTCGGGCTATGCGGTGAATTTCATCCGCCTCACCCGCGAGCAGCAGATGGACGTGATTGGGCGGACGTTCCATACGTTTTTGTGAGTCTCATATGAGCGCTTGAGGATATTATGGACCAAATTGCATTCTGGAACATCACCTGGGGTTTTCTCGCCGTTCAGCTGGTCGGTTTTTTCGGCCTGCTGATGAATATCGCTTCTTACCAAGCCAATACGAACAAACGCATTGTGGGCATTCAAACCATCGGCGGCTCCATCTGGCTGGTTCATTTTATGCTTCTTGCGCAATTCAGCCCGGGAGCTTACACCGGCGCCGCATTGAACGCGGCGGGCGTGCTGCGCAACTGCGTGTTCGTCATGCGCCCGAAAAAGTGGGCGTCGCACCCCGCATGGGTATATATCTTCTGCTTCGTCTATATTCTTTGCGGCATCTTCACCTGGAGCGGACCGGTCAGCTTGCTGCCCACGGTTGCAATGCTCTTTGGCACGGTATCGCTCTATATGCTGAACCCAAAGCTTACCCGGCGGTTGGGCATGGTTTGCTCCTGCGGCTGGCTGATCTTTAACATACTCACGCGCTCCATCCCCGGTGTTGCTTGCGAAGTCGCCACGCTGACCTCCATTATGATCGCAATGATCAAGTTTGACCGGAAAGCGAGTTGCGTTCAAGCCCCTCCATCAACTCCGCAAATCTCGGATTCTCCCTGAACCCTTCCGGCCATGGGTACCGTTCGCCGAACAGCTCCCGCATTCGCTCGACGCGGACAATTCCCTGCTCGTGCGGGGTTTTGTCATAGGGCAGGCCGCGCAGCAAGGGCGACGTGTGGGTCACCACCTGGGGCTGCGTGTCGAAGGCGCGGGCCATGGCAAGGCTTTGCGCCATGTGTTCGAATGCTTTGTCAAATTCGCCAAGTATCGCGTTATAAAACGCGAGGTATCCGTGGGTATAAATGAGCTGGATGGCCGTTTGGCCGTAATCTCCATCAGGATAAATAAATGCAAGCAGACGAAGCACGTATTCCTGCGCGAAGATGATGTCGGCGGCGTGCGCGTGGGTCGCCTCCTCGCCGGGGAATGCCTTGCCATAGACATCGTGGTGCGCCACGGCGTGGGTGAACATCCAAGCCAGCTCCACGATTTTGCGCTGCACGGCCCGCAAATGCGCCTCGCCGGGCAGGTTGATCATAATCGCGAGGTGCTCCCGGCACGTGCGCATACTGGGCATCTGCGTCAGGATTTGCTCCGCTTCCTTTTGATGCTGCATCTCGCCTTTCTGCGCGAGGGAGTGCAAATACATGGAAAACAACCGCTTGGCTCCCATGCGGATATGGTCGTCTGTGCAGTGGGTGTCGATGTTTTCGTAGATTTCGCGCACTTCATTATTGACTTCCAGCCCGCCTTCGTAGCCTCTTGCGCACATTAGCCTGCATTCCATGTACCGTACCAAAAGGCGATGGTCCAGGGGATGTTCCGTGATCGCTGCCTTTAATTTCTCCAGTTGCTCCGGGTTCGTTTTATTGCTCTCATAATTTGCAATAATTTCCTGCACCCGGCGCTCGTTTTCTGCCTGGTTCACACCGAGCAGGTCGTCTGTACGCACGCCGAAGAACTGCGCCAGCACGGGCAGCATGGTCAGGTCTGGGTGGCTTTCATTGCGCTCCCATTTGCTGATGGTCTGGAAACTCACATGCAGCTGCGCGGCCAGGGCTTCCTGCGTCAGGCCTTTTTCCTGCCGCAAACGCCGCACGCTTTCGCCAAATTGAATTTGCATGGGATCACCTCATAAATAAAGAGTATCGTAGCTACAACACTATGATACTCTATTTTAGTAGAAATTGCAATATCGCGTGATGCGAGAATTATTCTACCGCCAGTTGAAATAGAATTATCTAAAACTGTTCGTTATATCCCCCGCGATGCCCCGTCAACGCAACACCCGCACACGTGAATCTAATTTGTTTTGCTATCGCAAAATAGATTCACGTGTTTTTTTATCTTAAAAAAATTGACTTCCGCCGATTTCCATGGTATAATAAAATGATAATATTTTAGCCGGGAGGCGGTGTTATGCCGATTGCGATGATCACAGAGATGCTGCGCGGTGGCAGGCCAAGCCTGTCGTTCGAGGTGTTTCCGCCCAAACAGGCCGAGCAAGGGCAGGCCGTTTCCCGCGCGGCCCTGGAAATCGCGGCGTTGCGGCCCGCTTTCATGAGCGTGACCTACGGTGCGGGTGGCACCACTGACCGTTATACATTGCAGATTTCCCGGGAAATTCAAGTGGCGCATGAGGTGCCCGCGCTGGCGCATTTGACCTGCGTCGGGGCAAGCCGCGCGCAGATGCAATTGCGGCTTCAGGCGTTGCGATCCGCAGGAATCCGTAATGTGATGGCACTGCGGGGGGATATCCCGGAGGGCCATGAGCATTTACCGCGGGACTACAAATATGCGGCTGATTTGATCGCCGAAATCAAGGCGTGCGGCGGGTTTTGCGTGGGCGCGGCCTGCTACCCGGAAGGGCATGTGGAATGCGAAAGCCCCGCGCTGGACCGGCTGCATTTAAAGAATAAAGTGGATGCCGGTGTGGATTTTCTAACTACCCAAATGTTTTTTGATAACGACCTGCTATACAAATTCCTCTACCAGATCCGCGAAATTGGGATTACCGTGCCTGTCGCGGCGGGGATCATGCCGGTGACCAACGGACGGCAGATCGCCCGCATCTGTAAGCTTTCCGGCACATGGCTGCCCGCGCGGTTCCGCGCCATTGTAGACAAATACGGCGCGCGGCCAGACGCCATGCGCCAGGCCGGCATCCTCTACGCCTGCGCGCAGATCGTTGATTTATTGGCCAACGGCGTGACCGCCGTGCATGTGTATTCCATGAACCAGCCGGAAGTCGCGGCGGCGATCCGCCGTAATCTATATAATGTGATTGGCGGTGATTTCTGATGGAGTTTCAGTTTCCTTTGATCCTGGACGGCGGCACGGGGACCATGCTGCAGGAAGCGGGACTTGCGCCCGGCGAGCGGCCGGAAGCCTGGAATATCATCCATCCTGAGAAAGTCACGGCCATCCACAAAGCCTATTTGGATGCCGGCGCGCGGGTCATTTCCGCGAATACGTTTGGGGCGAACCGACTGAGGTTTCCTGACAACCTGCGGGAAATCATCGCGGCTGGCATTTCATGCGCGCAAGATGCAAGATGCAAGATGCAAGAAGTAAGAATTGCACTTGATATTGGCCCAACGGGCAAGTTGCTCGAGCCTTTGGGCCCGCTTGGATTCGAAGAAGCTGTGAATATCTTCCGCGAAGCGGCCTTGATAGGGGCGGAATGCGGCGCAGAACTATTCTTGATCGAAACGATGACCGACCTGCTAGAATTGAAGGCGGCGGCGATCGCCTGCAAGGAGGCGGCGCCGGAAATCCCGGTGTTCGCGAGCTTTTCCGTGGAGGAAAACGGGCGGCTGCTCACCGGGGCGACGGCGGCCTGCGCGGCTATGACCATGGAAGGTCTGGGCGTGGCGGCGGTGGGGGTCAACTGCGGGGCCGGGCCGGAGCGGGCACTGCGCGTGATGCCTGAAATCTTTGCTGCTTGCGGGATTCCGGCGATCGCGCAGCCCAACGCAGGTCTTCCGGAAGTACGTAAAGGTAAAACACTTTACACAATGACGCCAGACGCTTTCGCGCGACAAGCCGTAGAACTTTACAGCGGAGGTGCGAGCGTACTTGGAGGGTGCTGCGGTACAACGCCGGCGCATATTGCGGCGATTTGCAAATTGTTGGAAGACGCGCCTGTTCGAAAAGCAAATTGCTTTACAGCGAACAAGCCATATCCAAAAATTTGTAGTGCGTCGCAGGTTGTTTCCTTCGAGGACGCGCCAATCATCATCGGCGAGCGGATCAATCCAACGGGGAAACCCACGTTCCAGAACCACCTTCGCGCGGGGAACTGGGGCTACATCTTGGATGAGGCGCTTGCCCAGGCGCGGGCCGGAGCGCATGTGCTGGATGTAAATTTGGGCTTGCCGGGCATCGACGAGCGGGCCGCCATGATCGAAGCCATGACGCGATTGCAATCCACCATGCCATTGCCGCTGCAAATCGACAGCGCCGACCCGGCAGTTCTTGAGGCCGCGCTGCGACGTTACCAGGGCAAGGCGCTCGTGAATTCCGCCAACGGAAAGGAGAAAAGCATGCACGCGGTATTTCCGCTGCTACGGAAATACGGCGGCGTGGTCGTGGCGCTGTTGCTGGACGAAAACGGCATCCCCTCGACGGCGGAAGGCCGCATGGCCATCGCCGAAAAAATTTACCGCACGGCGGCGGAATATGGCCTGGGCAAAGAAGATATTCTCATTGACGCGTTGACCCTGACGGCCGGCGCGGAGCCTGGCGGGGCCGAGGCTACACTTGAAACCGTGGCGAGAATCAAAGCAATGGGCGGCTTTACGGTGCTTGGAGTATCGAACATTTCCTTCGGCTTGCCCCGGCGGGAGATAATCAATGCCGCGTTTTTTACCATGGCCATGCAGCGGGGGCTGAGCGCCGCGATTCTCAATCCGGGCAGCGCGGCGATGATGGGCGCGTACCACAGCTTTTGTTTATTAAATAGAAAAGATAAAAACGCGCAGGGATATATTCAATTTGCGGGCAGCCTTGAGCAGCAAGAGGCAAGAGGCAGGAAACAAGATATCGCGCCGGAACCGGATGCGCTCATCGAGGCGATTTTACGGGGCAGGGAAGAAACCGCGCGGCAGATCGCGCTCGAAAGCAAACTGCCGCCACTGGAGCTGATCAAACAATGCGTGGCCGCGTTGGATGAAGTGGGCAGGCGTTTTGGTACGGGGGAATTCTTTTTGCCTCAGTTATTGCAGAGCGCGACAGCGGCGAAGGCCGCGTTGGATATTTCGCAGGAGGCTGTTCGAGCCAGCGGCAGGGCGGGGGAGTCCCGGGGATCGATTGTTCTGGCTACGGTACACGGTGATATTCACGACATCGGCAAGAATATCGTGAAAACGCTGCTGGAAACCTATCGTTTTACAGTCATAGACCTGGGCAAGAATGTGCCTGCACAGGAAATTTGCGACGCGGTGGCCGCGAACCATGCGCCGCTGTGCGGTCTTTCGGCATTGATGACCACTACCCTACCGTCCATGGAGGAGACCGTCCGGCTGCTGAAGAAGCAGGCGCCCTGGTGTAAAATCATAGTGGGTGGCGCCGTGCTCACAGAAGATTACGCAAAGCGCATGGGCGCTGACGCTCATTGCAAAGACGTGGCCAACTGTGCCGCAATAGCAGCCAGCTTGATTGCATAATTATGAATTGCGAATTACGCATTACGAATTGAAAAACAGGGAGGGAACTATGAAGGCGGTTTTGCGGTACATCAAACCATTCGCGGGCACGGTCATTTTGGCCGTCACGCTGCTGTGCGCCCAGGCCATGGGGGAACTCACCATGCCCAACCTCATGAGCGACATCGTCAATGTGGGCGTGCAGGGCGGGGGAATCACGGAAGCGGTGCCCCTGCGGCTGACCCCGCAGGCCATGCGGTTGCTGCTGGCGTTTATGCCGGAGGATCATGCCAGGATGTTCCGGGAGGCTTACGATGAAGACGGCAATTTGCGCACTGACGTCATTGGGCAGGATTTAGACGCAGTCTATGGGCGCGCGGTCTATGCCTTCATGATGAAGGCAATGGATGCGATGCGGGCCATGGAGATTACGGGAGTTAAGGCAGAGCAGGCGGAGATTGAGCTGACAGAAATTGCGCCGGAGCAGCTGTATCAAATGGGGCGGCTTGTGCTGATGGCGAACCCGGATTTACAGGAGGAGTTGGCAGGCGCGGAGGTGGACAGCCAGCTTTATGCGCAGATGGCCAAGGTGTTTACGCGGATATTTTACCGGGACGCGGGGTTGGATATCAATAAAATCCAGCGGGACTACATATATAAAATCGGTCTGCGGATGGTGCTGCTGGCTATGGGCTGTGGTATCATTGCCATTGTGGTGGTGCTGCTTTCGGCCCGGATCAGCGCCGGATTCGCCCGGAACCTGCGCCGGTCGGTGTTCGCCAAGGTACACAGTTTCCACAACGCCGAGATCGACAAATTCTCCACGGCGTCCCTCATCACACGCTCCACGAATGACGTGCAGCAGGTGCAGAACCTAATCCTAATGGGCATCCGCACAATGGCGTTCGCGCCTGTGATGGGCGTGGGCGGCGTTATCATGGCCATGCGTAAGAGCCTAAGCCTCAGTTGGATTATCTTCCTGGCGATCCTTATTTTGATCTGCGCGCTGGTGCTGGTGATGATCATCGTTATGCCGAGGATCCGATCGCTACAAGGGCTTATCGATAAGCTCAACCTTGTCAGCCGCGAAAGCCTGACGGGGCTCATGGTGGTGCGGGCCTTTGGAAACGAGCCGCACGAGGAAGCGCGCTTTGAGCTGGCGGCGCGCAATTTGGCGAGAACCGAGCGCTTCGTGTTCCGCTCCATGGCGATGCTGATGCCCCTCGTGATGATTTTGCTCAACGGCATCACCATGGTCGTGGTATGGTTCGGCGCGAAGGCGATTGAGCGCAGCACGCTGCAGATCGGCGATATGATGGCATTTGTGCAATACGCGATGAATATCGTCTTCAGTTTTATGTTCATTGCCATGATGTTCGTAATGATTCCCAGGGCGGCGGTTTCCGCCAACCGCATCAAGGATGTGCTGGAAACCGAGAACACGATTCTGGACGCGAAGGAAGCGGTGGGTTTTCCCGCGGGCAATGCCGAGGTTAGTTTTGACCATGTACACTTCCGATATGGCGGCGCCGAGGAGGATATGCTGGAGGACATCACCTTCACGGCCAAGCCCGGGCAGACCACAGCCTTCATTGGCGCGACGGGCGCGGGAAAAAGCACGCTGGCGAAGTTGCTGGAGCGATTTTATGACGTGACGGCGGGGGCAATAACAATCAATGGGATTGACATACGGGAAATCAGGCAGGCGGACCTGCGGGAAAACATCGGCTTCGTACCCCAGCAGGCGGTGCTATTTTCGGGGGACATCCGGACCAATGTGGCGTACGATTCCGCCGATTTGGCGGAAAAAGCCGTGCGGGAGGCCATCCGCGTGGCGCAGGCGGAGGATTTCGTTTCGGAATACGAGGACGGGCTGGCGGCCCGGGTGGCGCAGGGCGGCTCGAATCTTTCCGGCGGGCAAAAGCAGCGGCTTTCCATCGCGAGAGCCCTGGCTCGCGACCCGAAGATTTATATCTTCGACGACAGCTTTTCGGCGCTTGACTTTAAGACAGACGCAGCGCTTAGAAAAGCGCTGAAGGACTATACTTCCAGTGCCGCCGTATTTTTGATCGCCCAGCGGGTGAGCACCATCATCAACGCGGACCAGATCATCGTGCTGGACGAAGGCAAAATCACGGGGATGGGCACTCACAAGGAGCTGCTGAAATCCTGCGGGGTATACCGCGAGATTGCGGAAAGCCAATTGAGCAGAGAGGAGCTGGAATAATGGCGGAGCATCAAAAGCCACAGAGAAGAAGCCGGGGCGGCGGCCCGTTTGGCGGCGGCCATGGTATGATGCCAGTGCAAAAGGCGAAGAACGCCAAGCAGGCCCTGCGCCGCCTGCTGCGATTCCTCGGACCGTACAAAATGACCATCTTCTTTACCTTGCTGCTGACGGTCGCTTCCATTACGCTGAGCATCCTGGGGCCAAGGCAGTTCGGCAACGCCACCACATTGCTGATGGAGGGCGTGACGGGCAAGCTTGCGGGAACCGGCGGCGTGGATTTCGTAGGGCTTGGGCGGCTTATGCTCCGGCTCGTCGGCCTCTACGCGGCGAGCGCGGCGCTTTGGTGGCTGTGCGGGTTCCTGCTGGCAAAAGTGGCCACGCAAGCGTCCTATACCCTGCGCAACACCATTATGAAAAAAATCAACCGCACGCCCATTTCCTACTTTAACCAGACGAGCCACGGCGATATGCTCTCGCGCATCACCAACGACGTGGACACCCTGGGCCACAGCCTGAACCAGGGGATTAGCCAACTATTAAGTTCCGTGACGCACATTGTGGGCTATATGATCATGATGTTCGCCACCAGCTGGCGGATGGCTCTGGCGGCGCTGGGGATTGTCCCTGTCATGGTCATTGTGACAGGGCTGATCATCCGGAAATCACAGAAGCACTTCAAGCGGCAGCAGGATTTTTTGGGCTCCGTGAACGGCCATGTGGAGGAAACCTATGCCGGGCACACCGTGGTGAAGGCCTTTGGCGGCGAGGCGCTGGTGACAGAAGCGTTTGATAAAGAAAATGAAAAACTCTATCACGCGAACTGGCGCGCGCAGTTCCTTTCCGGCCTGATCCATCCCATCGCGATGTTTTTCGGCAACCTGAATTATGTCACGGTGTGCATCCTGGGCGCGTCTCTTGTTGCGAGAGGTGTGTTAAAAATCGGCGTGATTACAGAATTCATTATGTATATCCGGCAATTCAACCAGCCCATCATGCAGCTAGCGCAGATTATGAATATCTTCCAGCAAACAGCAGCGGCCGCTGAAAGAGTATTTGAATTTTTGGATGAACCCGAAATGCAGGAAGCAAATCAAGCCGAAAGTTTGCCGCCTGTACATGGCAATGTGATCTTCGAAAACGTGCGTTTCGGCTATGAGGGCTGCGAAGAGATTGTCATCAAGGACTTTTCGGCAAAGGTGAAAGCCGGGCAGAAGGTGGCGATTGTAGGTCCCACGGGCGCCGGTAAAACGACGCTGGTGAAGTTGCTTATGCGCTTCCACGACCTGCACAGCGGCAGGATCCTGATCGACGGCCACGACATCGCGGTATATCCGCGCGCGGAAATTCGAAAAGAAATGGGCATGGTTCTTCAAGACACGTGGCTGACAAACGCGAGCATCGCCGATAACATCCGCTACGGCGACCTGGACGCCACGGACGACGAGGTCAAGGCCGCCGCGAAGGCCGCCCAGGCACATGGCTTTATCCGCGTGCTGCCAGAGGGCTACCGCATGGAAATCAACGAAGAGGCCAACAATATATCACAGGGGCAAAAGCAGCTGCTCACCATTGCAAGGGCTGTGCTGGCCGATAATCGAATCCTCATCCTGGATGAAGCCACGAGTTCCGTGGACACCCGCACGGAAATCCTCATCCAAAAGGCCATGGACCGCCTGATGGAGGGCCGCACGAGCTTCATCATTGCCCACCGGCTGAGCACCATCCGCAACGCCGATTTGATCCTCTGCCTGGACCAGGGGGACATCGTGGAGCAGGGGACGCATGAGGAATTGTTGAAAAACGATGGGTTTTACGCGAATCTGTACAACAGCCAGTTTGAAAAAGTGGCTTAGGAGAATAATTTGGAACCTTGGAAGGCATTGCTGAATCAGGTTTACCCCGGTGCGGAAACAGCCGTACCTGGCGAAAGCATGCCTTACGTTGAGCCGCCCAAGGACCCTGACCCGCTCAAACGCATTCATCTCATGCGGAAAATCAAGAGCAATACCAGCGGGTTCGCAAGGCTCTATGGCGCGAAGGATCTGGAGCAGTTTCATCGGCAAATTGCCTATATGCTTGATTTTAACTTTGTTGCAGAAAGGCCGGTGGAAATTGCTTTTAAC
>Ga0123356_10005069_pt1 | contig 13504 bp, 14 predicted proteins | sample TergutEmb28metaG_2_FD_92546 | JGI IMG/M metagenome (GOLD analysis project Ga0123356, IMG submission 92546) | Embiratermes neotenicus P3 segment gut microbial communities from Petit-Saut dam, French Guiana - Emb289 P3 | ecosystem: Host-associated > Arthropoda: Insects > Digestive system > Gut ...
AGCATCCAGCCTCCGCGACGCACGGACACCATTCCCGCCAACACTTCCGCCTACGGTTCCTCGCTGCAGCAGCCGCCTCTTTCGCGCCGCGCCCCGCCCCCGCCTGCCGCCACCCTGCTACGGCTCGTTCTCCAGCATCCGGCACTGGCCGCGAGGCTGCCGATCGACCTCATCCCGAACAACACCGACGAAGGGCGCGCACTGATCGCAATCATCGACCTCGTCGAACTAGGCGAACCCATCACCGGCCTTGCTGCCCTATGCGAACGCTTCCGCGACACCCCCCACGGCGAAACGCTGAACCGGATCGCCGTCGACCCCATCGAGACCGAATTCGCCCCCTCTGCCGTCGAACCCCAGTTTCAAGACACCCTGCACAAGCTCCAGGCTGACGTGATTGCCAGGGAGATCGCCGAACTCACGGAACAAGCGCGCACTGGCACACTCTCACCCACAGAGCGCCAACGCCTTACCGATCTTCTGAAAGAGAATAAGAGACTCCCTAGCTTTACTAAGTCTGCTGACCTATAGTAGGATTATTTGTTTACTCAATTTTGCTCTATCGAGGAGTGTCATGGCCCGAGAAAAAGCCAAGGATGCCCGCAAAACCAGTTCCCCCCGGGAGCGTAGCGCCAAGACAAAGGACAAAGACAGGATCATCCTGATTGCACAGAGTCCTGAAGCAGCACAGATCGACGCCGAAGCACGCCGTACACAGCTCAAGACCCTGATCACACTGGGCAAGGAGCGCGGCTACCTTACCTACGCAGAAATCAGCGATCACCTTCCTGACGACGTTGCCGATGCCGAACGCATCGAAGACATCATCACCACCTTCAACAGCCTGGGCATCCAGGTCTATGATGCCGCGCCCGCGACAGACGACCTGCTCATGACCGACGGCGTTGCCAGCCCGGTCGATGAAGACGTTGCTGAAGAAGAAGCCGAACAGGCGCTTTCCACGGTCGATTCCGAATTCGGGCGCACAACCGACCCCGTCCGCATGTACATGCGCGAAATGGGTACGGTCGAACTCCTCACCCGCGAAGGCGAAATCGAAATCGCCAAGCGTATCGAAGAGGGCCTTAAGCACATGGTGCAGGCCATTTCCGCCTGCCCGACCACCATTGCCGAGATGCTGGAAACCGCCGAAAAAGTCGTGCGCGAGGAAATCCGCATCGACGAAATCATCGACGCGGTCATCGACCCCGCCGTCATTGCCGAAGCGGAAGCGGAAGTAGAAGCCGAAGTTGAAGTAGAAGAAGAAGACGCGGATGACGACGCAGGGCAGTCCGTTTCTGCGGGAGGCGCCGAAAAAGTCCTTGCCGGAGCCAAAGGCGGCGAAGACGCAAACGGGAGCCGCGAGGAAGAAAACGAAGAAGAAAACGGGGATGGCGAAGTCGACGAAGACGGCGAAGCTGCCGCCACCGCCGCATCCCTCGCCCAACTCAAGGCAGACGCCCTCGCACGCTTTGAAGTCATCCGCGGCCACTACAAAAAGATGATGCGCGCGCTCACCAAGAGCTGCTCGCAAAACAAGACTTACATCAAGTACCAGCGTGCTATTTCCGACGAACTGCTCAGCATCCGTTTCACCGCCAAGTCCATTGAACGCCTGTGCGACTCCGTGCGCCAAATGGTTGACCGCGTGCGTACCCACGAACGCCAGATTCTCAACCTCTGCGTAGACCGTGCCCGCATGCCGCGCCAGCACTTCCTCAAGTCCTTCCCCGGCCACGAAACCGACCTGGAATGGCTGCCGCGCGAAATTACCACGAGCAAGCCCTACTCCCTGGCGCTGGCCCGCATCCACCCTGCCATTTTTGAAGAGCAGCAAAAGCTGATCGAAATGCAGGAAAAAGTCGGCATCCCGCTCAAGGAACTCAAAGACATCAACCGTCAGATGTCCACGGGCGAAGCCAAGATGCGCCGCGCCAAGCGAGAAATGACCGAAGCCAACCTGCGGCTCGTCATCTCCATCGCCAAAAAGTACACCAACCGTGGCCTGCAATTCCTCGACCTCATCCAGGAAGGCAACATCGGCCTGATGAAAGCCGTGGACAAATTTGAATACCGTCGCGGCTACAAATTTTCCACCTACGCAACCTGGTGGATACGCCAGGCCATCACCCGCTCCATTGCCGACCAGGCGCGCACCATCCGCATCCCGGTGCACATGATCGAAACCATCAACAAGATGAACCGCATCAGCCGGCAAATCCTCCAGGAAACCGGCCAGGAACCCGACCCGGCCACCCTGGCCATCCGCATGGAGATGCCCGAGGAAAAAATCCGCAAGATCATGAAAATCTCCAAGGAGCCGATCTCGATGGAAACCCCCATCGGTGACGACGACGACTCCCACCTTGGCGATTTCATCGAAGACACCGCCACGCTTGCCCCGGCGGAAGCTGCCACCTACGCCGGTTTGCGCGACGCCACCGCCGAAGTGCTTGACTCGCTCACCCCACGCGAAGCCAAGGTGCTACGCATGCGTTTCGGCATCGAAATGAACACCGACCACACCCTCGAAGAAGTCGGCAAACAATTCGACGTCACCCGCGAGCGCATCCGCCAGATCGAAGCCAAAGCACTGCGTAAGCTGCGCCACCCGAGCCGCTCCGAAAAACTGCGTAGCTTCCTCGACAGCGATGCCTGACGCCTTGCACAGACACACGGGCCTCTAGCTCATGCATGGTTAGAGCAGCGGACTCATAATCCGTTGGTGCAGGGTTCGACTCCCTGGGGGCCCACCACTAAAACAAAGGGCTGCGGAGACGCAGCCCTTTTTCTTTTTGTAGGAATTATCGTCTTCCTGCAAGCACACAAACAAAGTAAGGCACGCTGTCAGCACATAAAAAAACTTTCATCTTGCCCTTACAGCAAGTACACTAAAGATAACAAAACAGATAGGGAAAAAGGTCTGTTTAGCGTGAAAAATTGAGCCAAATTGCCACCTCGCTACATGCATTTCAATTTATTTGTGTTATAATCATGGCATTAACAGTTAAGCCAACACCTGCAAAAGGGGACACCATGCTATACCGGGTTGAAGCTTTAGAAAGCCTCTCTGATGGGCAAACACCACGATCAGACGCCAAAATTATAATGTCCTCCTATGCGTTGATGCCGGATGACGTGTTCAAAGCAACGTTCCGTTTCCTGCTCTGTGGGCATTGGGTCAAGATAACCAACGGCAGGAGCGGGCAGCCGATTTCGGGGCTATTCAACCCGGCCAACGGGCTGCCAACACCTGACGCAATCCTGCCGAAAGGCCGCAAAGTTGCGCTGATGACCGAACGCGCAAAGCTCTGGCAAGAAGCCAACCAGCAAGACCAACAACTGGTTTTTTCTCCCGAACCAACGCACGAGCCTACGGATACGGTGCACAGGTAAGCAAGGAAAACCAAGGGGCAAACGCGGGAACAAGTAAAGCGTGCACCTGCCCCTGCGCCGAGGAATGCTCTGATGGTTCGTCCCGTTTTGGCGGTTTTGCTGGCCGTTCTTGTGGCTGGCTGTACCCATGCCCCGCTCAATGAAATGCCCATCACAGATGTGGCATGGCGTCCCGTCTGGCTGGAAGGCTCGGAGTTCCCTGCAAGCCCAGTAAATGGTGAGGCTGCTTACCTTCGCCTCGGGGACGGGCGTGTTCAAGGCTTTGGTGGCTGCAACCTGATTGCAGGGGGGTACCATCAAGCAGGTCACCAGATTTCGCTTTCCAGAATGATCTCAACCCGCCGCGCCTGTATCGCTGGCATGGAGTTGGAGCACGCCTTTCTGAAAGCCTTGGAAAAAGTATCCAGCTGGAAACGCCAGGGCAACTTGCTACACCTCTACGACAAAGACGAGCGGCTGCTTCTAAAAATGGAAGCAAGCCAATAAACGGGCAGCAGGATAAGCGTTGCTACTCCCTCCGTCGCCCGCCGGAGGCGCGGGTGACGGAGGGAGTTAACGGCGGCTTACTTGTTGCGAATCTCCTGAAGGGTCTCATTCATTTTGAAAAAAATGATCCAGATTTCGCAGGACACCCGCACGAGCAGCCCCCCGACCACGAGCGTCAATATTCCTGGGATGATTCTCCCCGTGGCAATTGAGCCAATGCCCCCTATTAGTACCCCTATCAATCCCAGGTAGTAAAGTAAAGTGATGAGTTTCGGAGCCAGCATGGTATCGAACGTCAGTAACGCCTTCATTGAATTCTCCAAAAAACGAAATGAGGAAACAGGATTGTACCCACATGCCTGGATCGAAAATTGCCCGGTTTACACGGTAGCCCTACTCCTTACGCAACCAGCCCATGATTTCTGCATCGATTTGCCATGCTTCGCCCTGTTGCGCCAATTGGAAGGTGACTCTCGACTTTCCATAAGGGCCGGGATTTTGCTGGATGATTTCGATTGTTTTTTCTGTCACGTCCGAAACAATGGCAACATGCCCGTACCCTCCGGCATAGCTGCCGACAAAAACCACCAAGTCCCCTACTTTGGGCTGTGACCGGCTTGGGTTCCTGTATTGGATCAAATCGCGCCTCGGGTTCCTCTGCCCGTCTTCCAGTTCGGGGTCGAAGAAGTCGACGGCATGTCCCCAGGGGTCAGGCATTTTGTGGTTGTAAAATTCGTAGTAGTAGCGTTTAACAAATTCAACGCACTGGTATTTCAACCCCAGGTTGTAATTGTCCGCCGCCAGATTACGCCCGGAAACATTAGGAACGTGACCGTTGTAATAAACGGTGACGCCATTGAAACTATCAATGGCATCTCCCACCTCATGAGGGCAAGCGCGGCATTCGACCATTCGTGATTTGTCCGTTTTGCTTTCTGTGTTTTTCGCGTAACTCGCATAAAAGCCAATTGCCCATGCAAGCGGGACTGAAACGGAAAGAAAAAGTAGGATTTTTAGTTTCATGGACGGTCACACAAACCCCAATTCCACATGCTCCGCATCACCGCGATGCCGTGTGCGCCAGACAGGCGCGCAGCTTCCATATCGCCATCTTTTAGCCCACCCAGCGCAAAAACCGGTAGCGGCAACCCCGAGGCAAGCGCAGCGAAACCTGTCCAACCTAAAGTTCCGCCGCCGGGATGGGTTGCCGTGCGCTTTACTGCGCCCAGAAGCGCGTAATCAAACCCCAGCGCGGCGGCGTGTTCGAGTTCGGCGCGGGTATGGCAGGAAGCCCCTACCCACACAAAATCCGGGCGTTCATTGCATGTCATCAGCCGCGCCGCCGTCAGATGGAAGCCGTAGGCTCCGGCTTCACGCGCCAGTTCCTGTTCGTCGTTGACAATGGCAAGCGCACCTGCCGCGTGCGCGCGGCGGACGGCTTCTTTTGTGAATGCCTGCCGTGCGGGTACAGGCAAAGCGTGTTCACGGATCAGGACGAGGCGCAGCCCCGTTTGCAGGGCATGGTCGAGGGCAGCGAGTTGGGGTTCGATGCCGAACTCGGCGGCATGGGTGATCCCCATCCGGCGTGGCAGGGCGAGTGCCTTGAGGATGGGGCCATTGGCAGGCAGCATCGGCGCAGGCGCGTCTGGATCGCCAGGCAAAACCCAATCCAACGCTTCATGGATGCTGGCGCGGATGTCGCCCTGCCATTGCGCGACTTCAAAAAAATGCAACCGGACGCAGGCGTGTTCGTAGTGATGTATTCGCACGAGCCACGGGTAAAGGCGTTCGGCACGCAGCCCCAATTCCTCGTAGAGTTCGCGGCACAGCGCTCTGGCGGGGGATTCCCCCGGCTCGACCTTGCCGCCGGGAAACTCCCAGTAACCAGGGTAAAAACTCCCCTGTGGGCGCTGCCCAAGAAGAAAACGGCCATCTTGGCGAACGATCACACCAGCGGCAACGTCGACGATTTCTGGGGGCATGTGTTTTTTTGCTTTCCTGTTCACTTATGTTGGGTTGACATAGTCCCACAGCGGGACTACCGTCTACGTCATGAAACTGGTTGCCGTCAAGATTCTCCGTGATTTCTGGAGCGTACACCCTGACGCAGAGCAGCCGTTGAAGGCATGGGCCGACGAAGTAAAGAAAGCGTCCTGGACGCAGCCCGCAGATATCAAGGTCAAATATAGAAGTGCCAGCATCTTGAAGGATCGACGTGTTGTTTTCAATATCAAAGGTAATGATTACCGCTTAGTCGTTGCCGTAGCTTACAGTTTTCAGGCGGTGTACGTGAAATTCATCGGGGCACATGCTAAATACGATGGCATAGACGCGCAGAACCATGAAATGGAGGCATGAACATGGATATCAAACCCATCCGTACCGAGCAGGACTACAGCGAAACGTTACGCGAACTCTCATGCTTCTTTGACAATGAGCCAGAACCTGGAACACCGGATGGCGACCGTTTTGAAATCCTGCTGACCCTTGTTGAAGCATGGGAAGCGCGGCATTACCCCATTGGGCATCCTGACCCAGTGGAAGCCATTAAGTTTCGCATGGAGCAAGGCGGCTTGACAGCGAAAGACATCGCCCCAGCCATCGGAAAAACGAGCCGCGTCTACGAAATCTTGAATCGCAAAAGGCGGCTGACGCTTGCCATGATCCAAAAGCTCCATACCCTCTTTGGCATTCCGGCAGAAAGCCTGATCCAGCCGCAGTAGCATCTATATCGGGCTTTATTCCCGCAAATAACTGAGTTCTGCCCAGCTATGCACCTATGGGTTTACTTGCCTGGTTCAGCAGAAACCTCTGCCAATTTCCCTTCTAGCTCTGAGGCTTCGCGGTAGCCGCCGATACGTGTACCGTCAGTAAAGAACAGAATGGGCGTACCGGCTATGCGTAACTTTGAAGCCAGTTCTATATTGCGGTCAATGGCAGTGCTATCGCAAGAGCGCGCTTTCGGTTCTTTGTCGTTGTTGATCCAGCTTGCCCAGGCCGCGGCTTTGTCTTCAGCGCACCAGATGTTGCGCGATTTGGTGATGGAATCTTCTGAAAGAACTGGATAGAGGTATGTGTAAATGGTGACATCCTTCACTTTTTGTAGTTCTTGCCATAGGTATTTGCAAAAACTGCAATTAGGGTCTTCAAACGTAGCGATGACACGCTGGCCGTTACCGTTGACGCGCTTGATTGCTTGTTCTAGAGGCAGGGAGTTGAAATCGATGCTGGCTAGTTTGTCGATACGTTGGCTGGTTAAATCTATTTTTGTTTTGGCATCAATGATATTACCGAAGAAAAAGAAGCTCATTGTTTTGTCGGTGTAGATAATCTCACCGTTATTGAGCACGATTTCATACAGTTCGCCTTGCAGGACGGGCGTTATCAATTCCGCATTTATTTCGTGCATTCCAAAGAATTCTGCAACGCCTTCGCGTATTTTGTCTTCATCAATTTGAGACTCTTTGGCATTTTTCGCCGCAACGATTTTCCGCGTCTCAGTTTCACTGGAGCACCCCGCAGGAATGACTGCTACGGCAACAGCGGCAACCACCGACGGCAGGAGCAAAGCGGCGCGAAGCGAAGGAAAGGTGAATGGCATGATGATTTTCAACAGGTTTATCTAGTATGAGTATAGCATAAGCGAAACCCATCATTTGCTAGTTAAATGATGGGTTTTGGTGAGGGTGGTGTTTTGATGGGTTGTTTCGCTTGTATCTACGCTCTACCCATCCTACGCGGGCTATAAAGGTGTCATTTACAAAAACCTCCTGCCTCGCTACCCCAATACGGTTGCCAGATGTTCACAGCGTGAGCATAGTACACGAATTTCATGCACTTGCCTTGAGCAGACACAACTCCAGCATAAGCAGCAGCGGCTCCAGCCGAAGCTGCTACTGCTTTCGACACAGTGGGATCAGGAATGGCCACCGCGACAGCAGCAACCCCTCCAACACTAGCCGCCATTGTTGCTGTCTCTTTCTTGTTGAAATAGACAGTTGTGTTCCACCAAGTCCTTGTCAACTTGGCTGCATTTGCGGCGCCGGAGATTACAACACTACTCGCGATGGCCAACAGCAAAGTTGCCTTAATGGCCTTTCTTTTTGAAAAACACTTATTTTCCACTATACGCCTCCATGAGTGGCAATGTTGAACGACTGAATAAACGAGTGGCAAACCCATTATAAGTACCCTAACAGGCTACCCATAACAATTTCATTCTGAGTCACATGAGTCAGCTTGTCAACATCTAACTTGCATTGTTAAATATGTCTACACAATATAATATTTATGCAGATGCAACTATAACTTGCGCGAATATCCTGCCCCTGTTAAAACTGCTTGATAACGTGTAGGATGGATGAAGCGAAGCGAAATCCATCGTGAAACACATCATCTAACATAAGTCAATATTAAGATGGGTTTTTTTGGAGGGGCTCTTTTGATGGGCTTCGCTTCGCTATACCCATCTACCGCTTGATCGCTATACCATACGAGAGTTATAAATAAATCTGCTTGGAATTTACCGCCAAAGATGCCGTAAAGCTGAACTCATGCCAAACCAAAAGCCCTCTACAGGACAAATCTGCTTGGAATTTACCGCCAAAGATGCCGTAAAGCTGAACTCATGCCAAACCAAAAGCCCTCTACAGGACAAGAGATCATTCGCCTAGATGATATTTGTCAGTCTTACGCCATGGCGGGGCAGAGCCTGGGGGTGCTTGACAAGATCAGCCTGACGGTCAACCGTGGTGAAAGCTGCGCCATCGTGGGCGCTTCCGGTTCGGGTAAGAGCACCTTGCTCAATATACTTGGCCTGCTTGACCAGCCAACGTCCGGACGCATTATGCTGAACGGGCATGACATGACCCGCGCTTCCTCAGATAAACGCGCACACACACGCAATCAGATGATCGGGTTTGTTTTCCAAAGCTACAACCTGCTGCCCCGCCTGAGCGCGTTGGACAATGTTGCCTTGCCCTTGCTCTACCGAGGTTGCCCACGGAGCCAGGCATTGCATCGGGCGCGTGCACAGTTGGAACGCTTCGGCCTGAGCGAGCGCAGTTCGCACCGCCCCGCAGAATTGTCAGGGGGGCAAAAGCAGCGTGTTTCCATCGCCCGTGCGCTGGTGGGCGAGCCTGTCCTGATCCTGGCAGACGAACCTACCGGCAATCTGGACAGCATGGCCACGCGCGACGTGATGGACATATTGCTGCAACTGAACCGGGTCGAAGGCGTTACCTTGGTAATGGTGACGCACGACAATGAGCTGGCTCAAGAGCTTGGCCGTTGCCTGCATGTGCGGGACGGCAAGATCGTCGAAGCCTCCAAGTACCGGGCATCAACCGATGGGTAGGAACGCTACAAGCCGTCATGGCTCTTCGTTCTTTCTGGTTTTGCTCGAAGCGCTCAACAGCCTGCGCCTGCTGGGCCGCCGCTCCGTGTTGGCGCTCCTGGGAATCGCAATCGGCTGTGCATCTGTTGTTGCTTTGCTCAATATTGGCCGCAGCGCCACAGATGAAGCGATGAACGCTTTCAAAGGGCTAGGCGCAAACGCCCTGCTGGTGACTTTCCCCTCGCAAAGCGATGACCACCGCTCAGCCCCGACAAGCCTCGACCTCCCGGCTTTGCGTGCTGCCGTGCCCGATATCGAACATGTCGCACCGCTTATCCAGCACTACACTCAACTCCGCCACGCAGGGCGTACCACCGACGGACAAATCGTCGGTACGACGGAAGATTTGTACAAGGCGCTAGACTTTCGACTCAGCCAAGGAAGGCTCCTGTCCAACTACGATAACCGGGCGACCTACGCCATTGCTGGTGCCAGCGTGGCACAGGAATTGACCCTGCAAGTAGGCAGCCGCGTTCAGATGGAAGAATACCTTTTCGAGATTGTCGGGATTGTCCAAAGCAAACCATCGAATCCGCTGATTCCGGTCAGGGTAGATGAGAGCATTTTCATTCCGATTCCAGGGATGCGCCGGGTTAGCTCTAGCCCGGAGATCAGCGACATCGTGGTATGGATGCGAGGAACCAAACATCTAAATGAAAAGGCCGCAGCCCTGAAAGCATATCTCGAAAGCGTTGTAAGGGGGCGTGACGTTGACGTGCAGGTCTCCCAGCAATTACTCGAAGGGCTGACCCAGCAGGACAACATCTTTTCCTACCTGCTGGGAGGGCTTGGCGCGGTTTCCCTGCTCGTCGGCGGAATCGGCATCATGAACGTCATGCTCATGAACGTAGCCGAGCGACGGCGCGAAATAGGGGTACGCATGGCAATCGGAGCCCGCGCACGCGATATTCGTGACTTGTTTTTGATGGAAGCGGCGGTGCTCTCCGTGGCGGGAGCCATTCTCGGGACAGCCCTCGGGCTGATTGCGGCATACACATTCGTCCGCTTTTCCGGCTGGGCTTTTAGCATCGCCCCATTGTCGTTACCTCTGGGGATTTTTAGTTCGCTGATAGTGGGGCTTTTTTTCGGTCTCCACCCCGCAATCGCGGCAGCCCGCCTACAACCTGTCCAGGCATTGCGTGATGATTAATCTAAGCCTTAAAACTCTATGCTTATTATTTGGTATTTGCCTTTCAGGCGCAGCTATGGCGGGTAAGCTGGAACCGGCTCAAGCCTCTATGCGGGGCGATAAATCCGTATCCTTGAGCGGGCAGATGGTCGAACTGACCCTGACGGATGCCATTTTTCTCGGGTTGCGGCGCAATCGCTCCATTCGGAGCGCCTACCTTGAACGGGTTGCGGAGAAGTTCGACCTGCGCGTGGAGGAAGACCGTTTCAATCCCAAGCTCGTGCTGACCGGACGCTATGGAGCCAACCGCAACCAAGATGGGCAACGCGACCGCATCACGGAATTTTCCCCAAAAACCACTTTGTTGAGCAAAGTTGGGACACGTTTCAGCCTGTCATGGAACTATCAATCGACCAGTTCGGAACGTTTCAGGCGCACAGAGAACCGGGACGCGACGTTTTCTGTCATTCAGCCACTGTTGCGCGGTGGTGGCTACAAAACCGCCACGGCTTCCCTTCGCACGGCACAGTTGGGTGAGCAGGCCAATAAGCTGAAACTGAAATCCAGTGTCTCGAATACTGTCACGGAGATCATTTTTGCCTACTATGAGGTATTGCGTGCCCAAGAACAGTTGAAGATTGCCAGCGATGGATTATCACGGTCACGCGATTTGCTCGAAGTAAACAAGGCTATGATTGCCGCCGGACGCATGGCCGCATTCGAGGCTGTACAAACCGAGGCCGACACTGTGACGCAGGAATTGGCGATTGAAGAAACGACGAACCAGCTTGAGACGAGGCGGCTCGATTTGCTGCGCCTGCTTGCGCTGGATACGGGTACTCGGATTACTGCCATTGATTCCCCCGTTGCACGACGCACTGAAATCGGCCTTTCAACAGCGCGGGCAGCCGCCCTTGAGCAACAGCCCGCCTATCTCGCCCAGATCATCGCTTCCGAGCAGGCAGCCATCGGTCTGGATGTGGCCCGCAACGAACAGCTATGGGACATTTCCCTAGTCGGTGAAGCCGGACGGTACCGCAGCAACATGCCGACGCACAACAACGGCAGACGAAATTGGGACGGTTATGTGGGTGTCCAGGCCGAAATCCCGGTAGGTGACTTGAGTATTAAGCAATCGGAAGTCCGGGCCAGGGTCAGTGCCGAAAGCCAGGAAATCCTTCTTGCCGAGGCACGGCAGGCTCTTGAACTAGAGGTTGACAATACTGTACGCGAGCTTGGGACACGCTGGCGGCAATTTGAAATCGCAAAACGGGCGCTCGGGCTTTCACAGCGCAAGCTGGATGTAGAACGCGAAAAATTGCGGGCAGGCCGTTCCAGCAACTTTCAGGTGCTCAGTTTTGAATCAGACTTACGCAACGCCGAGAATGCCAGCCTCGACGCGATGATTGCTTATCTCTACGCCCAGAGCACGCTGGATAAGACCTTGGGCACAACTCTGGAGAGCTGGGATATTGACCTCAATGATTGAGCGCCCCAAGCGGCAGCTTTCAAAACGGGTTTCATCGAAGCGTTCCATTTCGGTGCGCCTTATCCGTATTGGCGTTGTGGTTTTGTTTCTACTCGTCTGCGGCATCGCCTTCGCAGTCTTTCACACTCTCGGCTCGTCCCCGGCGGCAAACGGTGCACGCTGGCTAGCCGTGCAGCCCCAGCTTCTGGAAAACCGTCTTGGGCTTGTAGGGCGCATCGAACCTGCGGCCCGTTTGCTGATAACGGCACCGTTTGAAGGGGTTATCAAAGAATTGGCGGTTTCCGAAGGAAACCGTGTCGAGGAGGGACAAATCCTGCTGACAATTGGTACCGCACAGTTGGAGATCCAGATACGCCAAGCCTATGCTGAGTTGCTCAAAGCTCAGAGTAATGTGGAAAAGATGAGTGACTGGGAGAACAGCGATGAAGTTGCCCGCGCCCGTCGTTCCCTGACCAATATGGAAATGAGCATGAACAACACTAAAGCCAGGCTCAAGGAAACCCGCCACCTGTTTGAGCGGGGCATTGTTGCGCGTCAGGAAGTTGAAGAGTTGGAAGAACGTCTCAATTCTTTGGAACTCGAATTGGCTGCCTCACAAAGCGAACTGCAAGCCGCCAGAAACAAGGGGCAAGGAGAAAACCGTCAGATTGCCGAATTAGAACTCGCAAACATTACGGCTCGTACCAAAGCCCTGCAAACTTTGTTCAAGCAACACGAACTGTATGCTCCATTTGCCGGTTCTATCCAATACCCTAAAAAAGCAACCGAAGATTCGGAAAACAGCATCCCGATCCAAGTTGGACAACCCGTCAGGCAGGGCATGCCTTTGCTTGAGCTGACAAACATGGAACGCATCGGAGCGGCGGCTCGCGTCGAGGAAGCCGATCTTCATCAATTAGCGGAAAAGATGCCGGTCGAAGTCACGGGCGAGGGATTTGAAGGGATTATGCTCAATGGCCGGATCGTCAATATCAGCTCGCAGGGCAAGAAATCAGATGCTTTTAGCAGCAGCACGACTTACGACGTGGCCGTTGCCATCAACCCGCTGTCTCCCGAGGAGAAAGCGCGTGTGCGGATAGGGATGAGCGCCCGGCTGTCCGTTGTCATCTACCGTCAGGAAAATGGGTTTGCGTTACCGCCCGAGGCTGTGCGGCACGACGAAAACGGACAACCTTTCGTGACCTATCGCCAAAGCATGAATGACAAACCGAAACGGGTTGCGGTGAAAACTGGCCGTCCCTTCCCCCAGGGCGTGGAGGTTTTTGGGGTCGAGCCGGGATATGTCGAATTGCCTGCGAATAAGCAGTGAATGTGTGGCATGTAGCAGGTAATAAACGCTAATGACTACGTTCGCTTTCCAGACTCCATATCCTGTGCGTGTCGAGCAGGAGGCGTGCGTGAAGTTCGAGGGCATCGAGGTACGCGGTTTCGGCGTCCTGGGTGGCTTCGAGCGCCTGACGGCTGGCGAGCAGGGTATCAGCAAAAGCCGATTCACCTAAAGTGTAAGCCTTCATAACCAGCGCGGCGTTGCTCTGAGCTTGCTGGCGGATTTGCGCCTGGGTGGCGGCGATCTTTTTTGCGGTGATGGTTTGAGCCAGCAATTGCCGCG
>Ga0123356_10005070_pt1 | contig 13503 bp, 12 predicted proteins | sample TergutEmb28metaG_2_FD_92546 | JGI IMG/M metagenome (GOLD analysis project Ga0123356, IMG submission 92546) | Embiratermes neotenicus P3 segment gut microbial communities from Petit-Saut dam, French Guiana - Emb289 P3 | ecosystem: Host-associated > Arthropoda: Insects > Digestive system > Gut ...
ACGCGTCTCTTTTTAATGTGGGTCATGACTTTTGCCTCCTTTCGTTTTTCTCCACTTCATATGATAAAGCACTATAGTCTATTAGTCAATGCGAGAAATCACCAAACTTACAACGGCTAAATATTGATTTTTGTGCAGTTTTTATTACTATATGTTGTAAATGCACATATTTTCTTTTTATGGGGTATATTTTTGTGCAATTTGATTCCTGACTATCCAAATCACTATTTCAAGATAAACGAACAGGTTTGTTTGCTGTGCAGGTATGTTATAATAGTGCAGGTCCTTTAGATATCCGGTATTTTGCATATGTAGTTGGTGGTGAGAAAACATAAAAACATTCGTGCTTCGTTTACTGAGTCTTTTGTTTGGGCTTCTGTTATATGCAATCGGAATAATTCTTACAATCAAAGCACATGTAGGATATGCACCGTGGGATGTATTTCATGTTGGTCTGTCTCTTACAACAGGAATCAGCATCGGTTTTGCATCAATCATTACCGGCGTTGTAATAATTATATTCGTTACAATCGCAGGCGAAAAAATCGGCATTGGGACGCTTGCTAATATTATACTTATCGGCTTGTTTATAGATTTGATACTGTTTCTGGACATTATACCTCTTGCAGAAAATATTGTAATAGGGATAGCTATGCTCTTAGCCGGTCTGTTTGTCATTTCACTAGGATCATACTTTTATATCAAGTCGGCTTTCGGCGCAGGTCCGAGAGACAATCTCATGGTTGTGCTTAACCGAAAAACAAAGCTACCCGTTGGTGTTTGCCGAAGCATAGTTGAATTAATCGCGACGATTGCCGGGTGGTTTTTGGGCGGTATGGTGGGGGTAGGTACAGTAATTTCGGTGGTTGCAATTGGTTTTTTCATCCAGATTACTTTCGCTATATTCAGGTTTAAGGCAGCGGATGTAAAGCATGAGTCTGTTCTTCAGACGTTTAGAAATCTACGTGCCAAGGGGGACGGTTCTGTTGACATGAAATGGTGATTTTTTCATCATTTGTTGTCAAGAGAACCGTCCCCTTTGGCTCCGCTACCATATCTTGCGCAATGCTCCGTACAGTACCAGGGCAAAGCCTACTAGTGCTGAGGCGGAGAATACTATCAGTGCGGATTGTGCTGAAAAGCCCGCTGCGAGTAGTGTTGTGGTAATCATGTTGCCGAGAATGCCGGTGAGTCCGACAGTTATTGAGGCGTATGTCGTGACTGCCGTTGACCTTATGCGTTCATCGAGTATCTGCGATAGGTAGCTCATGGCAATCGGTATCAAAACAGCGTAGGTTAGCCCCTGCATCAGTTGTACATAGATTAATGCGTTGACAGAGCCAACCGATGCGGTTATGAGCATACGAATTACGTAGAACGCGCTGCAAAAGAGAAGCAGTCTTTTAAATCCGACCTTCTTTAAGATTACCGCCATCAGGAACATGAGCGGCACTTCACTTCCCGCCATCACAGCAGATGCCGTTCCCATTTGCGCGGTAGTTCCGCCTAAATCACGAACCAGAAGTTGATTCAGCGTCAGCATTGTAGTGTTGCTCATCATCAAAAAGAAAGAAACTGCCAGTAAAAGATTGTACCGCTTTGATGAAAATACAAGCTTTATTGCTTCTATGCCGGTGAGCTTTGAAACTGGATTTTCTTTTGCGGTGTCTGCGGTTTCTGTGGTTCCCGTACTTTCCGCAGCTTCCGCGGTGTCTGCGGTTTCTGCAACTTCCGCACTTTCCGCGCTCTCTTGACCTGCGCGCCTTGTTGCGCGAAATGTCAGCGCGATTATAGTCGTGATAATCAGCGAACCAAAGCCTACCCACAGCCGTACGTCGTGACCGAATGTAATTGTCAGCATTCCCGCAACCTGTGCGGATATAGCAAAAGCCAGTGAGCCAGTTCCTCGAATCAAGCCATAATTTACAGATTCATACTCCTGTTTCAGCCCTACAATCCACGAATCTATCAGACCTCCGGCTTGCGCGGCGGACATGGTTATACCAGCCATGTTAATAAAGACTAATGCCATGTTTCCTGATTTTAGCGAAAACGGCAGCAGGAAAAAGCACATGGACGCAAAGATTAAAAGCAGAATAACCAGCTTTTTCTCCGAAAGGAATTTATCGCTGATATATCCGATTACCGGCTGTGTCAGCATTGCGATAACAGACATCGCCGTTATCGCGCCGGTAGCGGCACTGTCCGACCATCCGTGGTCAATAAGTGTTGTTACAATAAACGCGAAATACATGCAACATCCGAACCAAAACGGGAATTGCAGCAGCATTCCGTGTATCGTTATTCTACGGGCAGGGTTACTGAGAATAAAGCATCATCCTTTTATGTTTTCTTTGCGTAAATATCCGGGCTACCAGAATACTTGTAAACTGCCTGCTTGTCAAATATCTGTATTATTTCATCCGTCCTACCATGCAGGCACGGCACATTATACGCTTATTTCGTGCGGTTTTGCTGTTCTTTCCGATATTCCGACGGTGTGCGCGCCATAAGCGATTTAAATGTTCTCGCAAAATGACTGGGGTTGCCGAAGCCTGTTCTGTCGCTTATCTCGGTTATAGTAAAATCTGAATCGGCAAGTAACTGTGACGCGAGAGATACGCGGTATTTTAACAGATATTGAATCGGCGAGATTCCGATAGTTCTTTTAAAGCAGCGCAAGCACTCCCTTTCGCTGATGTTTGCCGCGGCTGCTATTTGCTGAAGTTTTACCTGCTCCGCAAAGTTCTGCTGTATGTACCGGATCATGGTTTTCAGGCGTGAAATCTCCGAATCTTCGCTTGTATATTGCTGTTTGATAATTTGCCGGCAATTTCTTCCGAAGTACCCGCACCAACCACTTTGTCGTTGTCTGTTCCTATTATCAGGGTTGGACATTTTATTTTATCCAGCTCATTATATGTTTCATGGTTGACACAAGCGTTACGACATATCTTTTCAGTTGCATTTTATAGATAATAGTACAACATTTCAAGTTTTGCGTATAAAACCGCTTTTATCAGCAATTAACTTCGCTTTCGACAAACCAACGGGGTTTGCCCGTGTCTGTGTAGATATCCTCGAAGAAGATATGACGGCTTTGCCCCATTATCCGCACGGTATATCTGACGCCCATGCTGCCCGCTTCCGACGCGGCGCGGCGTACGTCAAGTACTCTGTCAATTTCGTACATCTGCCCGTCTTCCCATTTGATAAAGGCGGGTATCATTGTGCCGTCTTTGCTGAATCTTGCCAGCATTTCCACATAGACTCTTTTTGGAATCATACTTAATGCTCCTCAGGGGTGCCGCAGATCCCCCTGCTTCCCCGTCTCCGTGTCTCCTCTAAAACCTTGCGAAGTTGATGTTTTCTTCATATGCGTTTAATGAGCCCAGCTCTTTATCGATGGCTGTCAGACCGCGTTTTATGCTGTGGTAGCCGTATTCCCCCCGGATTGTATCGACAGCTCTGTCTATCGCTCTTTGGTAGTCGTACTTTTTCTCATTGACAAAAAGGTTCATCTGCTCGGGTTCGTCCGCTGATACGAGCGTTGCAACACGCAATCCTATACTGCGAAGCGGGAGCATTCTCACTTCTTTAAACAACTCAAATCCGACATCAAGTATGTCCCGGGTTATGTCCGTCGGGCGTTTTATTTTTCGTTGATGAATCATCCAACGCAGGTCTGCTGTACGCAGTGATATTTCCACTACGTAGCCTTTGACTCTTTCCTCGCGGAGTCTCATGCCGACACTTTCCGCGAGTGTCATTAGTACTATACGCACGTCCGCGTCGCAAATCATGTCGCGCATTGTTGTCGTCGAATTGCCGATTGATTTCATCGGCGGTCCTGTGCCTTCCGTTCTTATCGGCGTATTATCGATGCCGTTGGCAAAAGCGTACAGGACGGTTCCTACTTTGCCGAAGCGGCGCTGCAAAAAGTCCGGATTTGCCGCGGCAAGCTCCCCTATTGTTTCAATGCCCATGTCATTAAGCTTACGTTTTGTGGCGCGTCCTATGCCCATCATTGTTTCCGCGGGCAGCGGCCAGACAACAGCTTTCATATTGTCGCGTGTAATCTCCGCTACGGAGTCGGGGCCGGCTATATCGCTGCCTATTTTGGCAAATATCCTGTTCCAACTCAGACCCATGCTTGCCGTTAACCCGGTTTCCGTCTTGAGTCTTTCTTTTATCTCATGGGCGAGTTTTGCTTCCTTGCCCGCGCGGCAGGTGCCGGTCAGGTCTATCCACGACTCGTCTATTGAAAAGTCGTCCCGCAGATTGCTGTAGTCGGAATATATCTCGCGTACCCTATTGGTAACACGTCTGTAAAGCTCCACATTTGGCGGGACTGTTATGAGACCCGGGCAAAGCCTCATTGCCTGCCACCGCACCATTCCGGTCTTGATTCCGGCTTTTTTAGCCAGATCCGACTTTGCCAGAATAATGCCGTGCCGGTGTTCGACAGAGCCGCAGACAGCCACAGGCTTGCCACGGAGCTCCGGGCGGCGTGATATTTCGATTGACGCGTAACAAGCGTTAAGGTCGCTTAATACTATTTGCCTGTCCATGTATATAGCATAATGTCAAATTGTTAAGATTGCAATATGGCATTTTGCACAAATTTTAAGGTTTTTTCTGTTTTTCGCTTGATTTTTACTATTTTTTGGCGTATAATGCAGTAACTAAATTATTAATTAGTCACCGCAATGGGTATGTTTTTTCGGTTTCGTCGAGTGTAGCTATGGACGGTGGAACGCCGTCAGTGTGCGCATGGAAGCGCACTCTGGCGGAAGAAATCGCAAAAAATATACCCATTGCGGTGACCAGTGCGAAAGGTGATTTATGAATATTCAACTGGGCGCTACCCTTTCCGAGCTCCGTAAGAATAAAAAGCTTATGCAAAAGGAGCTCGCCGCTAAAATGTCTGCCTATGGTTTCGACGTTAAAGCGAAAACCATCTATAACTGGGAAAAAGGACTCTCACAGCCTAGCATCCCTCATTTCATAGCATTGTGCGATATTCTCGATGTTGACGATGTTTTATGGCGCTTTGCGGGCATACCGAAAGGACCGTACGCCGGTTTAAACCGCAGCGGACGGCAAAAAGCACGCGAGTTTATAGACATATTGTTTCAAGTCGATGCTTATAAGGACTTCACCGTAAATAGCGGCTTGGGAGTCAAAGGCAATGATAACATTGAGGATTATTTCGTCTCCGATGACATGCCGGGCGATGATGATTTTACTCAGTCCGCTAAATCCGATGCACAACCCCGGCTCTTAAGGCTTTACGACATCCCGGTCTCAGCCGGGACAGGAAACTTCCTTGATGACAGCGGCTATGAAATGATTGAAGCGCCTTCATACGTCCCTATTGCCGTGGACTTTGCGCTGCGTGTCAGCGGTGACAGCATGGAGCCGCTCATGCAGGACGGTCAGGTCATATGGGTAAAGGAACAGGATGTCCTTGATAACGGAGATATCGGCATTTTCAGCTACTCTGGCGATGTATATTGCAAAAAACTTATAGCTGACGGCAGGAAAGCATACCTGCGCTCGTTAAACGAAGCATATGAAGATGTTGAAATATTTGAGGATTACGGATTCAGAGTTCTCGGTAAAGTAGTTTGAGAAGCTGCCATGCGCCGCCGCCGCCAAGCGTCGTCTTAAACGGCACCGCCCCACCGGACGTTATCTTCAAGCCGCGCTTTCAGCCGGGTTCTTAAATCTTCCAGACATTGAAACTCATCCGGTTTTCCAACATGCCACGGTAAATCCTCACCGCCGTAGCCTTGTATTAATATCCCGCTAAAGCAGACTTCCAGAATCTCATCGGCTGTATACCCGTCAAAGTATCCTCTCAGTAGTGCCTCATCGAGTTCAAACAGCCCTATCGCAACAAGTGCGTGCTCATATTCAACCGGTGCAAGAACAGCATCGGCAAAGTCTATCAGATACAACTCCCCCTGCTGCGTCACCAGAATATTATCCGCGCATAAATCCCCGTGGACAAGCACTTTTTCACCATAGGAGTGCGAGCGTATATATTCGAGCCGCTCCGCTTTAAAACGCTCCGGATATTCTTCCCAGCTCCAATTATAACTGTCGTCATTTATCGGGTCGGCTTCATTAAACTGGGCACAGGCTGTGTTCATTTTATCGGTCAATCGCCGCAAGCTCCGGCCGATAGTTGTCTTTTCCTCGTCCGTTTTATCACCGAGAACATTTTCGAGCTCTGTTCCCTCAATATACTCGGTTATTATATAATCAAATTTGTATTTGTCTTCAATAATACCGGAGGCTATGATTTTCGGTGTTGGAATACCCAGCTTAAGCGCCCGGTTCGTTGCGAATATTTCTGATTGATAATCAAAATCCTGTTTATATCCGCTCTCTTCCGGAGCAAAGACCTTAACAACATGGTCTCCGGCTTTTACTACAAAGTTTGTGCCGGGTGTCAGACTCGTGGGCTCCGCAGCCGGCAACCCTTCTTTCTTTAATATATGTTCAACCAACGGCAAAAATGCCGGTATTGATTGGAAAATCTCTTCCCAATCTTTTTTATTATTGATTTGTTCGTTAAAAAGTTTCATAATGTTAATAATAACACGATTTCGCTTAGATTAACAATAGCTGTGCCCGGGAGATTTTAATATGTGCGGACGGTACCTGTTGGAAGATGAGGCGTATGCCGATATACTACAGATTCTTCATGAGCTTAATAAAACAAAAAAGTCCGCAACGGGCGGGCTTTCGCAAGATGAACTTGCAGGTGACGGATTAGCTGCGGGCGGCTTTGCACACGGCGAAATCTTCCCGACAAGTGTTGCACCGGCCTGTACAGGCGATGGCATTGTTGCCATGAAATGGGGATTTCCTCACTGGAAAAACTCAGGTGTCATTATTAACGCCCGTGCCGAGACCGCTTCAGAAAAGAAGATGTTCAGCAAGCCGCTGAGAGAGTCGCGGTGCGTTGTGCCGTCAAGCGGATTTTATGAGTGGAATCGCGGCGGCAACAAGAATAAAGACAAATACTTTTTCCGCCGCCCCGGCGAAAATACCCTGTACATGGCAGGGATAACCGGCACATTCCGCGATGCAGCCGGCACGCAGTACAGCGCATTCACTATACTGACAACTGCGGCAAACGATTCCGTTGCATCCATCCACAACCGTATGCCTGTTATTCTCGCTCCCGAAGAATTACAGCACTGGATTGACGACGACGATTATACGGAATACGTCCTGCACCGCCACGGTCCGGAGCTTTGCTCAAAATTAATAAACGAGACTGCAGACAGCTACTATGAAAATATTCTGGACTGATACAATACGGTCGATGCAATAGAAACGCCGCTATACACGGCGACTACCTCGAAAGGATAAATAGCATATATGAAGTACAAACTGGTCGCATCTGATATGGACGGCACGCTTGTAAACGACAACTCGGAACTGACAGAGCGTACAAAAGAGGCAATCATCAAGGCTGTGGACGTCGGAGTGTTTTTTGTCACAGCTACAGGCAGACCGTTCAGTAATGTTCAAATTGTCAACGAGCTTTTAGATAAAGATATGCCGTTTATTGTTTTTAACGGCGCCGCCGCTTATATGGGCAAATCTCAAAAGCTGCTCTTCGAAAGGTTTCTGGATTTCAACATCGCTGTTGAAGCGTTTAAAGAGGGGCAAAAAAGAGGTGTCGCGCAAATTATCTGGACAGGTCCGCGTTTATGGGCAAACCGCAGATGCGAGGAAACAGATAGATACCACAGCGTTTGCAAAGGTTTGGATATGTCAATAGTAACAGACCTCACCGCAATTAAGGGCGAGGTCGATGGTATATCAAAGGTTCTGTGGATAGATGACCCGGCAAACATCAAAAAGCTATATATAGAGATGAATGCGCATTTTGGCAAAAGGCTGAAGTGTGTCTCGTCAATGGCGCATTTCCTTGAGTTTGTGAGCCATGATGCCGGCAAAGGTGCGGCTCTCGCGGAAATCGGCAGAATCTTCGGAATTGACAGAAGCGAAATGATTGCAATCGGAGACGCCAACAATGACCTCTGTATGCTTGAGTATGCAGGCTTCGGGGTTGCCGTAGAAAACGCACCCGAGGATATAAAAGCAAAATGCGATTACGTCGCCCTATCCAACAACGACGATGGCGTCGCCGAGGTGATTGAGAAGTTTGTATTGTAAATGTATTAATGCAACCTGTTCGATTAAACCATCGCTTTGAATATCTCTTTTATCGCTTCGAAGTCCAATACTCTGAACGAGCCTATCGTCCGGGTTTGGTGGTATGTGCAGAAGTCCGCGAGTTCTTCTATGTCATCCTTACAGCTTTCGCCCACGGATTCGGTCAGTGTCACCGGCATTGTGATAAGACGGAAATAATCTTCTGTTGCATTTATGCCTTCCGCTGCCGCTTTTTCGTCATCAGTTTCTTTAATACCCCAGACAGTTCGGGCATATCTTGCAAAACGCGCGACATCGTCAAGGTAAACATATCTCGCCCATGCAGGCCATGCTATCGACAGACTTTCACCGTGCGGTGTGTCGTATTTGCCCGAGAGGGTATGACCGAGCTGATGCACAGCAAAATCCATCGTCTGCCCGAGACCGGTTAAAGTGTTGTGCGATAGGCTTCCTGCCCACATCAATTCCGACCTCGCTTTGTAGTCTTCAGGCTTCTCCATTACTATTTTGCCGTACTTTATAATAACGCGCATCAATGCTTCGGAAAGCTCGTCTGTAACGGCATTGTCCGCATCCGGCGCGAAATAGCGGTCCAGAGTGTGCATCAGAATATCTGTTACACCGCAAGCCGTGTGGCGTGGAGGCAGGGTATATGTCAAAACAGGATCCATGATTGCAAACATGGGTCTGTTAAAGTGCGTGCCGAGACCACGCTTGATACCTAAAGCCTGATTTGTCAAAACCGCGGACATGCTTGTCTCGCTGCCTGCTGCGGCAATTGTAAGCACTGTGCCGATTGGCAGTGACTTTGTCAGCGGTACCTTTAGTGAAATAAAATCCCAAACCGGAGTTCCCGGATTGGCAAGCCCGTGCGCAACGGCTTTGGCTGTGTCAATTACGCTTCCGCCGCCGACACCAAGCACAAAATCTATGCCCTTGTCTTTAAAATCATCCACCGCTTTCTGCGCAAACTCAACAAGCGGATTTATCTGCACACCGCCGACGCAGGAATACTTAATCCCCTCCGCCTCAAGCGACTTGGTAACAGTATCAAGCACACCGCTTTTTACCACGCTGCCACTTCCATAGAAAACCAGAACATTTGTCCCGCCGAAAGCCTTGACCTCCTGCCCGGTGAGCTTTGCCGTGTCAGCCCCAAAAACAACCTTGGTAGGACTCCAAAAAGTAAAACTATTCAATAAACTTTCCTCCTGTGTGGATTATATATTAAATAATAAATGAAGTCGGCCAAATATGCAACCGGCTTCATTATAACTATTATTCCTCCAGAGCCGCAAAAACTATTATGCGCTCGTCTCTGTCGTTGCTTGGTGTACAGGTTGACAGGAGCAGGAAGCGGCTTGCTTTTGCCGGGGCGTTTGGGAAAATGCTCACTGCTCTTGTGGAGTTTATAAAGCTTGTTTCATATGCCGCATCCCACGCATCTGTTTGTCTTGCGGAAAACACCCTATAGGTCAATTCCTCTCCCCCTCTGGTTGTTATAGTTATAATTGGATTTTCATTAAGGAAGGTGTGATCAAGGTAATCAACAAGCGGCGAAAACATTGTTCCGTCTCTTGTTCTATGCCCGAAGAGTATAGCCACATGGTCATTAAAACCGCTGCGATTACGATAGTCCATAAAAATAGCACCGGCTCTGTTCCGCTCCCCAGAAAACGTTGTGTACATGTATCTGTCGTTGTTGGTTCCTCTCACAACAGGATATTCGATATGATTCTCGATAGATATCCATCCTACAAAGTCAGGATTTATTCTTACTAGTTCATCTATCGGCAGACGCATGACATGCTCCGCTTCATCTTCAATTATTTCATAATCTTCTTCGATGTCACTATCAATGTCTTCCGCGGGTGACACCTGCGGAGGTGATGCTTGCAGCTCGGGAGTTTGCATGAAGATTTCTCTGAGTTCATCATATTCTGTACGTGCGGCGATGTCTTCATTTTCATAGATGAATATCCACCATATCCCGAATGTAATAAGTCCGAGGCATATTATGACAACGCAAAAATGTGGTATGTATTTTCGCAAACGAAACACGGGAGAACGGTTCCTATTTGTTCCCCCGTGTTTATTCTCGTTCCTCTTACTCCTACTGCTGAACAGTCTTCGCATTTTTAATACGCTTATTATAAAGTACCCAACTACCGATTCCTATGAACCCGAACACTATCATTAATAGCGGTAAAATTAATGTACGCTCGTCACCTGTTTGCGGCGACCTGCCGGATAAAACTTGGGGCGGTGATGACAGATAATACTGCGATGCGTGGCTGATGGATACTATAGCTGAGCCGTCGCTTAGTCTTTGAATTGCTCCGTAATTCACCACCGTCCCATCAGCTCTGACGTAGAACAGGTTGAGGTTGCCGCTACCAAGACCTGCCGCTGCCAGTGCTGAAACCGGTATATGAATTTGAACTGTAAATCCAAACTCTCCGTGAGCCGTGGGATTAATGATAAGTGAGTTTGCAGGCACCTGCGCGCCATTGACAGTTGTTGAGGTTGTTGTCGATGTTAATACGATATTCAAGTCGATGGGCACAGGGCTATTGCCTATTGAAGCTGCGGGTATGCTTATATGCACGCCGTTCGGAAGCTGAATATCCAACACACCGCCGCTTGCTTTGATTTTTTGCAAGTCCGAAACCGTGATATTTGTATTTGCTCCCGTCAGTACAAGTGCTCCATTATTCGAAAGCGCCGCATCCACCCCTGCGCTGACAGAGTCGGCAACTACTGCCGAATCACTTAATTTTTTCTGCGGGTCAAACTCGAAAAAGAAAGAATTACTTATATCAACTTTAGTGTTTGCAAGACCAATAATGCTGTCCATGGACTGCAGATAATTATTCGAAATAAGTAAGTTCGTTAAGTTTTTATTATTACTTACATCTATTGATGTTAGCAGGTTACCTGACAGCCCAAGCCACACTAATGCTGTATTTTTACTTACATCAATTGATGTTAACTGGTTACGATATAACGTAAGCAAATCCAAAGCTGTGTATTGGCTCAAATCTACTGCTGTAAGTTGGTTGCCGGATAAATACAGACTCGTTATCGCGTTCTTATTGCTTATATTCAGAGCCTCCAATGACGTTAGATGATTATTATTTAAATAGAGTCCCGTCAGTTCTGTGTTATTACTTAAATCCAGTGATGTTAATCGATTATCGCCTAACCCAAGATATATCAATTTCGTGTTATTGCTCAAATCAATTAATGTTAGCTGGTTATGAGAAACATCGAGAGTTTCTAATGATGTATTATTGCTCAAATCTAGTGATGTTAATCGATTATAGCCTAACCCAAGATGTGTCAATTTCGTGTTATTGCTCAAATCCAATGATGTAAGTTGATTATAATCTAACCGAAGATTCGTTAATTCTGTGTTATTGCTCAAATTCAGTGAGGTCAGCTGATTAAAGCTAAGTGATGACAATGCCGGGTTACTCCCCAAATGTAATGATGTTAATGCCGTGTTATTGCTTAAATTCAACGATGTTAGCTGACAATTAGATAGCTCTAACTCCGTTAGCAATGTATTATTACTCAAATCCAATGACGTTAGTTCAGTGTCCATCAATCTTAATAACGTTAGTGATGTAAAGTACTCAATGCCTGCAAGGCTCGAAATACCCTGTCCAATAATTTGTATAAAGGATATCCCCGAAACATCACTTACAAGGATGTCGCCGGTCGGCTTGTTAACTTGAGGTAAACTTCTTACATACGCCAGAAAAATAGGGTCTGTGAAGGCATCGGTTATTATATCTGTTGGTGATGATGTTGCTGTTATGAGATTCTCATTGATATCGCTACCATTGTCACCGATATGTCTGCAAGCTAGCCAATCACAGGTATCATCATTGCAGTTCTGGCATATTTTGCACGAGTCATCGCAATTAATTTCGTCACACCATGCGCATTTATCACTATCCGATGATGTATTACAGTCAGCACAATCAGCGCACTCACAGACCACAGGTGGTTCGTTGTCAGCGGCATTCCCAAGCGGCTCAATAACGCTGCCGTGCTCGCTCTGATTCAGATCATCCGATTCTAATGTTGCGAAACCGAGCGTCAGCGTCAATGCCAAAACCATTGCCAGAACTTTCGTTAGTTTGCTGTAGTTAGATGTTGATTTCATAGTGCAGCTCCTCTTTTTTCTATTCCCGGAGTTTTTCCCGTCGGAGCCCTTATAACCAGCCCCGACGAGTTTCTCCGAGAAACGAAAAATGCCGTGTACTCCGCAAGCGTAAACATACGCTTTACATACACAGCATGTTATGTGCGACACAACTGGCCATCAAAATGTCTTTTACTTGCGAAGATAAGTAAATAGACATATAATAGTCAACGTGGTGTTGCTTTATGCAATTGTGTATGTGGATGGTTCACATATGCAGGGCGGGGAGTGGTCTCAACACTTCTCGCCTGCCGCTGGAAAACCAGCGAGGCACTTTCGTTTCCTGCTCAGTAGTATATAACTATGTCGGAATTATTGCAAGTATTTTATCAAAATACATGACGAACTATGCTTTTACAGGACAGTATTATTCATTAAAATAGATAACTGAGGTAAGGCGTGAAAAAAGCATTAAAGCAAATAACTACTCCATCCTCATCAGGAGGTTTAGGAAATAATTTTGAAAACCGTGTTCAGGCATCATTTGTAGTTCTTATGCTTGCAAATGGGTTTTCACCATGCTTGCCTTCTTGGCCTATAAATAAAATAAAATTACAAGGAAAATATGAAGGGTTTGAAACGGATGACTTAATAGTATATGTAAAAGATCAATACTCGGATAGAAAAGCCAAACTACTTGGACAGGTTAAACATTCGTTATGTATTACAAACAGTAATTCTGATTTTAATGATGTAATTCGAGCAGCGTGGAGTGATTTTAATAATTCCAATTTATTTAATGCAGAAACAGGTGACATTATCGCTCTTATAACAGGTCCACTTTCTACAACTGATACAAATAATGTCCGAGCATTACTTAGGCAAGCGGAGCATTCATTTGATTCCGACGATTTTTTAATGCGTGTTGAAAAGGAAATATTTACTAGCAAGGGACAACGCGACAAGTTGATAGTATTCAAGAATGTATTAAAAAAAGCAAATGATAATAAGGAAATTACAGACAATCAATTATGGCGTTTTTTAAAATCATTTCGTTTATTAATTTATGATTTAGATATAGAGGGAGTAGTGTTTTCGTTACTAAGAACAATTTTACAACAACATACTATTGGAGATGTTGAAGGCAT
>Ga0123356_10005072_pt1 | contig 13501 bp, 2 predicted proteins | sample TergutEmb28metaG_2_FD_92546 | JGI IMG/M metagenome (GOLD analysis project Ga0123356, IMG submission 92546) | Embiratermes neotenicus P3 segment gut microbial communities from Petit-Saut dam, French Guiana - Emb289 P3 | ecosystem: Host-associated > Arthropoda: Insects > Digestive system > Gut ...
CCGGACTGATCTTCGCTGATCTTAAAGAAGTATGTACCCGGAACAAGACCTGTGATCGTTATGGCAAAATCGTCCGCGCCTGTTGTAGTCGCCGTTCCGGTCTTTCCGCCGGGAGTTACCGCGTCATCGCCGTTCTCCTCGGTCACTTCCACGGCTTTGAACGTAAACACCTTATCGGTGCCGCCAATGCCGGTAAGCGCTTTGGAACCTTCCAGCGTCGCTGTCGTATTGCCCTGAGTGTATCTGTTAATAAACTCACGGCTGCCGGTGTCGTACGCGACCGAAGACGCGGAGGTACCCTGGCCGTTATCGGTCACGGTGATCGTCGCCCAGAATGAGTGATCGTCATAAGCCCATCCGTCTTTACCGTCACCTTCCAGGTCTTCGCTGACTTTGAAGTAATACGTGCCCGGGGCAAGACCGGAAAAGGTGATCGTGAAACTGTCGGCTCCGTTCGTGGTTGCCGATCCGGTCATACCATCCGGCGTCAGTTCGTCACCATCTTGCTCGGTCACTTGCTCGGCAATGAACTTGAATACCTTATCCGTGCTGCTGATCCCTGTGAGCGATTTCGTGCCCTGTATCGCGGCGCTCGCGATGCCCGGAGTATAAGTGTTGATGAATTCACGGCTTCCGTTGTCGTACGTTACTTCCGATGACGAAGTGCCGTCGCCGTTGTTAGTTACGGTTACCGTTGCCCAGAACTCGTGCGTGTCGTATGACCAACCGTCCGAACCGTCACCTGCCAGATCTTCTTTGACTTTGAAGAAATATGTTCCCGGAGCGAGGTCCGTGATATTGATCGTGAATTCGTCCGCTCCCGTCGTGGTGGCTGAACCGGTCATACCATCCGGCGTCAGTTCGTCGCCGTTTTGCTCTGTCACTTCTTCGGCGATGAACGTGAATACCTTTGTTGTGCTGTCAATGCCGTTTAGCGCTTTTGATCCGGTGATCGCGGCGTCCGCGCTTCCCGGAGTGTATACGTTATTAAACGTCTTGCTTCCTGTGTCGTATGTGACCGATGTGTCAACCGAGCCGTCGCCGTTGTCTGTTACCAGAACTGTCGCCCAGAACGAATGGCCGTCATACGTCCAGCCGTCGGCGTCATCCGAAGGGACTTCATATACTCTGAAGTAGTATGTCCCCGGCGCCAAATTGTCAAAGCTGAACGAAAAACCGTCCGCTCCCTGCGTAGTCGCGGTATCGGTCCTTCCTCCGGATACCGGCTCGTCGCCGTTCCGCGCGGTCACTTCCTCTGCCTTGAACGTGAATATCTTATTCGTTTGTTCGGTGCCCTCGATACTCTTTTCGCCCGCGATCTCGGCAGAGCCGCTGCCAGGCGTGTATGTATTTGTGAAAGTATCGGTTCCGCTGCTTATCGTAGTTACCGCGGTCGCGCCTCCATTGCCGTCGTCGCTTACAACGACTGTCGCCCAGAATACATTAGTCGAATATGTCCAGCCGCCGACGATGTCCGTTTGCTCGCTTACTCTGAAATGGTAAGTACCCGGATCCAAATCGGATATGGTGATCGTGAACGAGCCCGCTCCGGTCACCGACGCTGTCCCTTTCTTTCCGTCAGGCGTCGGCGAGCTGCCGTTAGCGGAAGTAACCTGCTCGGCGACAAACGTGAATGTCTCATCCTTGACCGCGTTGCCGGCTATTCGCTTTTCGCCCGTTATCTCGGCGTTGGCCTTGCCGGGCAAGTATATATTCGTGAACTCCGCGGGACCGTCAGGATATGACACGACCGCGCTGAGCTGACCGTTTCCGTTGTCGGTCACAGTCACTGTCACAAGGTATTCCGACGCGTCATAAGCCCAGCCGCTTGCTGAGCCCGCTGTTTCTTTTATCTTGTAGGTATATGTGCCCGCGTCGGTGAAAGTGAGCCCGGTAAACGCCACACTGCCGTTCGCCGCGTTAGTTTTTGTGTCGTTCAGGACTTCGGTAGTGTTTCCTTCTTCGTCATCGATCAACTCATATAATTCAAAGCTGAACTGTCCGGCCGCGATCGCGACATTAGCCTGCTTGATCGCGTTGATCGTCGCGCTTGCCGGAGATACCCTGTACGTGTTAGTAAACGTCAGGAAACCTGAAATATTCGTGATCTCGGTCGTGCACGCGGCGTCCGAATACGCTTTGGCTATCAGCTGGCCGCTGCCGTTATCGGTTACTTGCGCGTAAATCGTGAGAGTACGCGTGTCCGCGCTCCATCCGCCACTGGAAACGCTCTCTGTTATCGCTAATGTATATGTCCCCGCGGCCGTAAAAGTGATCGGCGTGAAAGATATCGAGGCGCTGACATCACCGCTGCCCGCTGTATAGGTCGCCGTGCCGGTCGCGGCCTGAGTTCCGTTCCTTCTGACAACGAAATTAAACGACTTCGACGCCGGTTCACCCGCTGTTATTTCGAAGTATTTCGTACCTGTCAGCGTCAGTGTCGCCGGCCCGGAACTATATATATTTGTAAACGTAACGTTTACGCTTGTGTCATTGAAATTTGTCCACGCGGTCCAGGAAGAGCCTCCGTTCGCGCTTGAGCGGATACTTCTGACCACGGTAAACACTCCGGTCGTGGAGTTGAAGTCAACGACCACCCGCGCGTGGTATATGGTGTTGCTCACGGTCCATCCGCTGCCGCCAGAGGTCGTCTCTTTGATCAGATAGTAGTATGTACCGGCGGTATCATATGTGAGGTTGTCGAATGTAACGGTGCTGCCTGAGTTCGTCGCTGTTTTCGCGGTTCCGACTCTTGTTCCGGTGGCGGCGTTTATGTCAGAATTGTACATTTCGAAATTGAATGACCAACTCGCCGGAATGCCTGTCCCGCTCACGATCTTCATCGTTTTGAAGTTTGTCGTTACCGGAGTCGGCGTGAATATATTCTTGAATGTCGGCCATGTCGAACTAGTCGCGGCCACGTATGGAAGCCCCGGATCCGCCGGAGTCCATGTCCCTGTATCCCGTTCATCCCTGTACTTGTACGATACAGTCGCCGACAGTACTCCGTCTGTATCTGTTACCTTTACGTGGAAAATGTATTCTCTTGGATCCATTGCCCAACCGGTCCCGCCTGAATTGTTCTCGCGCATCAGGAAGAAGTAATTTCCGACTTCAGTAAACTCAAATGGCTGAATGAAATTGACCGGACTGCTCAGGCCCGCGCTCGCGTTGACCGCTGACTGTATCAGCGGATTTGTCTCTCTTATTTCTCCTGTGTTGTCGCAGTAGTAGATCGCGAAGTTGCACTGTCCCGCGGCCAGATTCAAACCTTCGGCCGTCTTTATCGCGTTAAACAGTACGTGAGCGGGTTTCGGCGCGTAGGTATTTACAAACGCCAAAGGCGTGTTTGCCGTCGTGCTTTCAGGAGCGTAAGCCGTAAAGTCGGCCGGCCAGGTTTCCGCGCCGCTTACTCTGGATTTATAGTCTATGGCTGTTGACAGCGCTCCGGTACCGGTGACTGTCACCCGCACGAGGTATTGCTTGTCTACTTTCCAGGCGCTGTCCACGTTGATTTTTTCTTCTACTATATAGTAGTGCGTACCCGGGGCGCCGAATGGGCCTACCGAGAACGTCCCGTTCGGCGACGCGTTAGTGAGAGACTGTGTATTAAGAACCGTCCCCGTCTTATTGCCGCCCGCGTCCGCCTGGTACATGTCAAATTGCACAGCCCACTCGCTTGGAACGCCCGCGCCCGTTACGATACTCTTCCTTATATGGAATTCAGAGGCGGTTTCGATCTTCGTGTTCCCAAGATCGATATTGTCCGCGATGCCTGTCTTCAGCGGTTTTCCGAGTGTGGCCCAGCTCGACGCGTTGATGTTCGGGTTAAGCGCGATGAAAGTGTAATTGTCAGGCACGACAGGAACTACGTAACCGGTCGGCGCCTTTGTCTCGACAACCAGATAAACGGCGTTGAATGACGACGTTATATAGTTATCGTTGAAAATATACGTGCCTGAACCCGCGGGACCCGGCACCGCCGTCTGTACGTAGAAGAATTCCTTACCGCCTATAGTAAGTTTTTCTACGCCGGTACCCGCGCCTCCTCCATAGTATCCGCCTGAGGAAAGCGCCATATATAGCTTGAATTCCGCGCCGTCGAGCTTGTCGCCTGACACGTCGTCAGCCTTTATGATCGAGAAATTCTTTTTCGATCCGCCCGCGCTCGCGGAGGTATTCGTTACCTGATACTGAGCGTTTGAGAAATTATATGTATAGCCGCTCGCTGAAATCTTGTTTTCGATAACTCCCGACGAACCTGCCGGTATATTTACCAGCGCCTCATACGTGATCTTTACAGGCTGCTCATCCGGAACAATAAACTCGACCTCAGTAGAGCTTATGGGGTTGACGCTCCAAAGAGAGCCCGGGGTGGTACTTACAGGCTGCTTGGTCCACGTATCGCCCCATGTCCCGTCCGGATTTTTTGTCTTTATGTATAATTCGATCGAATTGAGATAGAAGGCCAGGTTCTCGCTCATCTTATCGACCGCGGTAAACGCGCTTTCTCCCGGAGGCGCGAGTTTGCGCCCGTAAGGATTCACGATCACTTCGGCGTTCAGTATATTCGTGCCGGCTGTTTCTCCGGTCATCGTTTTCAGGAACGGCGTGTTATTGTACTCAACGTTGACGCCGCTCTTAAATGTTTCCCCGTCCTTGGTCGTGATCTCGGCCATGTTGCCGTACATCTTTACCGTATTCGGGTCTCCCGCTACTTTGACCTTAAGCTGGTAGTGTATTTCGAACCTCGTATTACTTGTATACCAATTCGGGACTTCCAGGTTGGTGGATCCGTTGCCGTTTCTAAGCGTAGCTCCCGCGAAGCCTGTGCCGCCAGACCCCATCAGGATTTGATTGAGCTGATTGAACCGCACTAGAAGACTGCCGCTCCCTGCCGTGACAGCGCTTGTTTCACTAACGTCACCGCCGCTGATCAGGGAACCCGCGGCTGACAAGGGGCCGTAAGGTCCGTAGTATCTGGCAGTCGGCGCGTTTTCCTTGATATAAAACGACTTCGGCACATACTCAAGCCCCGGATCGAAATGGTCGGTGAAGACCGCGATACCTGACTCAAATAACTGCTGGAGCGAGTTGTAATTAAGATATACGGTATAGTCGAAGACCGAGTTGTCGGCCGCCGATACCTTAGCGCTCTTATGGATCGGCCAGGCGTCGGTGGTTTGAGACGTAGTACCGAACGGTTGGCCGTTTTTCCTGGAATCCGCCCAATTTTGAATGGTCGCTTCAGGATTGTCTCTCAGATATTCCGAAATCGTTTTTGCCTCAGGACTTGTCATCATGAAGTCATCAAGATAAAGCCTGAACGAAAGAGTTATAGTTTTCGCGTCCGCGTAAGGCCAGATAGCGTCATTTCTGTCCTCCGCGGCCATTTTGCCGCTCGGGTCATAGAAGAAGTACAGTCTGTTGACAGTTTGCGCGTCTTCACTCGGAAGAGGCGAGCCCAGATAGTATTTGAACTCAGGCTCACCGGCAGTCAAAGCGGGAGTGACCGCAACACTAAGATTTTTAAGTTTTTTTACATCGAAAGGCACAACTTTGTCTTTGTTTTCCGGGTCCGCTCCGTATAATGTCTCCGCGTACCAAAGCATGTCGCGGAAATAGACTTTACCGTCTTTATGACCTGCCGGTACAAAATAGTCTACAGAGTAGTCTATGTAGTATTTGCCGGTATCCGTATCCAGCTTTATACCGGATGAGTTTTTGATCGTACTTGGATCGTCCGGTTTAGGACCTTCCACGTTTATCGTTTTTCCGGCCCAGAGATACGCGTAAGTGACCTCGTTGGTATAATCGACCGACCCGCCGAGAGGCAGCTGTTCCAGCGGCGGAACGTCTGTGTAGTATCTTATGTACACATGATAAATATCCGGGAATACAGCGCCGCCGGCATTGCCGGGGATCACAGTCCCCGCGGCCGGCACCGTGAACGTAAACCCGTCGTTGTTGCTATTGGGTATGAACAGCGATGGGAAGTCGCTCGCTTTAAAATCCATCGTAGAGCCGCTCTTGTATATTACGACATGGTCCAGCCCGTAAAAGTTGATCTGGATTTCATCTAACGGCGGGAGTTCGATCGTGTATCCCGCGTTGTTTGTTTTCATCGAGTCTGTGATGGCGTTGCCGTTGAGTTTTTCTTTTCTGTTATAGTCGAAGCCCGCGTCTATCGTCCAGCTGATTTTGTTTCTGTAATTCGCGTATTGGTAGTCCGCCCCGTAGTAAGCGGCGTTTTTCCTCAGGAATGAGTAAGACCCTACGCCTACAGTTTTGCCTGCCGATCCTGAGCCTATACTCGTGTCGACCGTCGCGGTGTTGGAGTGCATCAATACATACATAAATCTGTCGATATTAAGATTCGGGTTTTGTTTGATCATTTCCTGAACGTCGACCTTATACGTGATCTCCATCTTCTGCCCGCCGGGTATCGAGATCGGCGGAGAGAATGTGTAGGTGATCTTGCGGTTTACCGCGTCCCATGTCGGCGTAAACGTGCCAGAAGCTCCTCCGGTTCCTGATACCTGGTATTTGAAGTCAGAAAAACCGGAGCCTGAAGTCGCGGAAAGCGCTGTGTTTTCGAGCCTCAATACATCCTGGAAGCTGTCCACCGTGATCGCCGCGCCGCCTGTAGCGTTGGGGTTCGTGATCGTAACTTTGTAGTCGATCGTCTCCGGTCTTTGATTCCACGTGTAATCTTTTGTGACCGGATTTGCTTTTGTTGGATTGGCGTTTGCCTGCGCTGAGCCTTTGCCGAGGTTCGTCGTGACATTCGCGGTATTGCCTACCCAGAAACTGTACTGTATGTCGGTCCCGAATACCGACGACGTGTTTTTAGTCTTGAACGTCGGTATATCCAAATCATAAGTGATGTAGAGCGTCTGCCCTTTTGGCACATTTATATTCAGGCCGGTGAGGCTGAAGCTGCGGGCAGTCGCCGTGTCGTTCCAGGTCGGCTGAGGGCTAAACGCGGTCCATGCCCCGCTGGTGCCTACCCTGTACTGAAACGCGCTGAAAGCGGTGTTTGAGCCGGATCCCATTTTTGAAGCGGTGCTTGTGCTGGCCGCGCCGGCCCACGGTAAATCCTCCAATGCCGTGACGGTCAGCGGAAAGTTATCGGGCGCCTTGACAGAGATTTCGTAGCTGACTTTTTGCGTAGCCGGGTTGTACGTAGCTTTTTTGGCTATGGACGCTCCGCCGTAATTATCTGATTTTTTAGCCGTATCGTTGCCCCAGTTGCTTTTTCCCGTCACTTCGTTTCCGACAATGAAATCCTGGATAAGCGAGCTGCTTGCTGAATAATTGCCCTTTATCAGAGTATCAACATCCAGGACAAACTCGACTTCTATTTTTTGTCCGACTTTAAGATCGATCCCGCCTCCGGGAAAATTGAAATCAAACCGCGTGCGGTTGGTCCCGTTTGAACCGTTTGTCCAGGTCGGGAATGGCGAGACAGATTGCCAGCTCCCCCAGGATCCGGTGTTAATCCTGTAACGCAAACCGCTGTAGGCGCTTGTGGAGCCTGAATTAATAGACGTATTTGTATTCAGCCAGGGCATATCGGTCAGGCCTGTGACTTTGATCACTGACGTTGTGTCGTTTTGTCCTCCGATTGCCGCGATAGTGACAAGATACGTGATCGTTCCGTTCGAGTTGTTTACTGTTGACGTCTTGGTTACGTTTATACTCGGGTCAGGATACTTGAGCTTCGCCGTGATTTCAGCTTCCGTGCCGAACTGGATCTTCTCGTCAGTTCCTGTACCTATGAATGTCGCGTCTATTTCAAGCATGAACTGCGCGTTAGCGAAATTGTCGATAAAGTTCGTCCCCGCGGTCGCGTTGCCGTTGTTGTCAAACTCGCCGAACCAAACTTCGACGTTACCCTGCATGTCGATCGTGTAATTACCGATTACTTTTCCGTTAGCGACCCTTATCACTCCGTTGGTGACCGGCGCCAGCATTTTGATATTCGCGGGAAGCTTGTATTTCAGCTTTCCGTTTTGATACGCGAACTGGCCCGGGTTATAGTCGTTGGGATGAGGTCCCTCCAAAAATACTATCTCAAATGTGTAGTTTTTATCATACTCAAAACTTCCGTTAGTGATCGGCACGCCGTTCGAGTCTCTTACGATGACGCTTTCGACGAAGTTGTAAAGATCCCAGGGATCACCCGCGCTGAGCGGCATGATAAGATCGCCCGACAATGGCGCGAAGGCCATCTGGGGCTGTTCTTCGGGTTCGGGTGGTATTTCGGGTATTTCCTCCTGCGGCGCTCCCGGTTGATTAATAAGCTCATAGTGAGCCCATACCTCCATATCTGACGTGACCGAGCCGAGCGAAGTCACGCTCCAGCCTGTAAATACATATCCTGCGGGGGCGGGCGCCATCGAAGGATCCGGCACGTTAACCGCGTTCCCGTGCAGCACCTGTTCCGAAGCGATCCTGTTGTTGTGGAAATCGTAGAAATTGACCGTGTATATCTGTCCCTAGTCCGCGAACGTGAACTGCTGCGGAATTACGTACGCGCCGATTATTCCTACAATAATCAGCGGTACAAGCAGGAACTTCAGATATTTGCTTTGGCCTTTTTTAACTATTCTAAACATTTCCTTTATCTCCCGAATAAGCCATTTGCATTATTTTTTTTATATAAACAATTAACGACAAGCCAATGTTGGCTTTCGGTCATGTTTGTATATATTTTGTAATTGATCATGGATCAATCACACAATAGTTACCCAGAATCCCCCGTTTTAAACAGGATCAGACTAAAAACTTTATAAGCGCGCTGCCTGTTAACTCGTTATTATACCACTTTGTTCCATTTTTTCTATCAATATAAAAGAACAACGGCAGGGCAGCATAGCTGCCCTGCCGTCTAACAATACACCTTTCCTCCTTAGGCTACGGTGGATTTGGACTCCATATCGTCTTCTTCGAAGTTGCTCATCAGTATTTTGTTGCGGGTGTTAGTCACCGCGCACAGTATGATGGTGGCCGAGCAAAGCACTCCGATGATCGGCGTGAACGCGTTGACCCATACCATGCCCGTATCGAAACTGTCAAGATACAGCCATACGACCAGCGTGATAGCCCCGACTACGATCGTCAGCGCGCTGAGCAGATTGCCGCGTTTCTTAAGCAGAGCTATTTGTTCCTCATCGTAATCTCCAAGCTCCATAAGCATATTCGCGCGTCTGTTCCTCACAAGGAAGCCGATACCGAACAACGCCGCTATGACCACTGCCACCAGTGAAAAGAGCAGTGACAGGAAGCTCCAGGCGCCTTTTACCTCGGTGTTGCCCAAAGGTACGTTGCCGTCAGCTATGTCCTGGATCGGGTTACCGGTCTGATCGTCGATCAGCGCGGTATCTTCGAGCGTCAATCCTTCAACGGGCGGCGCGAGCGGCGTTTCGCCTTCGCCTATCACCGTTACCGGAGGCGGCAGCTCGTTGCTCTCGTACTCCGCGAATATTACGTATACATCCAGCTCATCCTCGTCGTCAGACGTGATGGTCAGCGTTATGCTGGTGAAAACCTGCAGGCTGAACGAAATCTCGCCTCTGTAGACCACGTGGGCCGTGTATTCCATCGGGAGGCCGTCATCCCAGAGCGTTACCTCAAACTCAACGCCTGTAGGCATTAGCTCAGCGTTAACAACGATATCTTGTACTTCGGTTCCATCCTTTATATAACCATGGTCGATCAGGTATTGGACCATATCGTCGTCCAGAAAATCTCCGGGCGGGATCTCGTCAACGTCGTTTGTCAAGAGACCCGGGATACTGACTTCCTGGTCGAATTCCTTAGTGAAGGTACTCCAGATCGGATTTACCGTGATCGTACCAAGACCAAGAATGTCCTCCAGCTGCGCCGCTGTCATGGCGCCGTTGATTTGGTATTCGTATGTCCTTATATTCGGCAGAGTGCTGATATGCACGGGCGCCGACTGTGACACGAGATACCATGTGAAACCAAAGCGCTGTATTACTGTAGGGATGGTCGGTTCCTGTCCTTCCGCGTAGCGGTATTCAACTGTCAGTGTCCCTCTTACCGCGTCCGCGGGCGGCGGCGTGGTGGCATACACCGAGGCCGGCATCGCCATCATAAACGCGAATATTACGATTAGTAGTGTTATTAGCCGCTTTTTCATCACAGGGCACCCCCTTTCCCGTTAGCTGTTACAATATCTTTCTTATTCCTCTTTTTGCCCGGCGCCGCGAAGTACGTCCTTACGAGCAGTACTATGATAAGCGCCGCGATTCCTGTAAGAGCGATCCAGAGGCTGAGAGCGAACATGTCTCCGGTCTGTACGCGTCTGCCGTACTGATCGTACCAGACGCCGTCCTGCATTACCAGACCCGTGAATCTCGCCAGCTCGAAGTACTCTTCACCTTCGTCCCTGGTGCCGTCCGGCACTTGGTCCTGATAGGACAGCGGGACGATGAACCTGGTCAGAACCGCGTCCTGGTCGTAATCGTACAGACCAAATGTGGTTTGGGCCAGTCTCGAGAATCCTGAGTCATTGTTATCATCCTGCATCTCGTGGAACGCGAGGTACGCTATCGCTGAGGACACGACTACTATTCCGTCGTCGGTCTCCGGCATGAAGATGTCTGTCGCGCTTACGAGGTATGACGCCGGCTTGAGTGTGGCGGCGGTCAGCGCTGTAAACTGCGCGACGTCGTCAGGATCTGTCGGGTAGTCGCTTCTGCCAACTACCGGTCTCCAGTCGCTTCCGCCCTGACCCGGGATGTCGCTGTACGGGTCGGAGTTTTTCGCGATAAAGGTCGTGTCGACGACCGGGCTCGCGGCCGCGTCGAGAGCGAACGGTGACGCTGAGAACGCGTTCATCGCCTGAAGCGGAGCGTTATCTGTCATGAACAGATGCGCTGTGCCGTCGCCCGCGTCCTGGAGATCCGTGTTCGGATCGGTCGGAGGCACGATACCGCCTTCTTCAGGATCGAGATCGTAGAAGTTCTTGGAACCGTTCGTGTCGCGCGCGTTATCGTCATCGAGGCTTTCGTTCATCGCGCCGGTATTGCTGATCCTGCTCGTGAATCCGACCTTTACAGGACCGAACTCGAAGCGCAGGGCTGTGATATAGCCGCCGGCTGCTTCCAATCCGGTCGGCAGGTCGAGTCTCACGCGATCGATAACACCTGATGTGGCAAAGTTTGAAACAGTATTATCGGTAGCGGCGTCAATAGTTCTCCAGAGTATCCAGCCATCGTCAGAGCTGGTCGGATAGAGCTGCATACCGTCGGTCAAAGGAGTTACAGGATCGGCTGGCATTGCAGCGCCGGTGAATCCCGCGGCTCCTTCTTGTTTGTACCAAACGTTGAAGCGTCCGTCTACGTCGCCCCAAACCGCTGGCGTCCAGAGTCCTTCGACCTTGACGAGACCGTCTCTGACCGCCTCGAGCGGATCTTCAACGACGAACTCGTCTACGGCTACGTTGGATGTTGAACGGAAGTTGATGTCGTAACGATAGTTCTCGATTCCGACGTTCTCGATGATTCCGTTGTAGTCTGTCGCTATATCGAGCTCGTTGCCGTCAAAGGCCGCGCTCGTGCGCTTGATCGTGTCTTTGTAAACTTCTACGGAGACTCTGCCGAGGATGTAGACCGCGGCGATATCGTGCTCGTCTCTGTCATTGTCTCCTTCTTCGAGTCTGCCGTTTCCGTCGACATAGTTGTCGTTGGCGTCGGCGTCTTCGATATCATTGAGCCTGGTTGTGTCAAATTCTGAATCGACGTCGTCGACCGGATTGCCTTCATCATCGGAGATGCCGGTGATCATGGCTGCGTTAATGATCGCGAAGCCAGCCTTGGCAACCGGACGGACTTCCAGGTACAGTGTGACATCGTAGAATGAATCGTACGCTTCACCGGTTTCCTCGTCTATCACGAACTCAAATTCGAAATCATCAAAGTCTGACTCATCCGCGAAGAGTGAAGGATCAGGATTCAGAACCGGCTTGTCAAGCTCGCCCCAGTTGAATACGAGATTGTAGATCGGCTCGTCATTAGCGTCTTTTCTGCCGGTATCTACTTTCGACCAACCGTCATTGATCGTATTTCCTTCAAGGTCTTTCGTAACAAACCCGAGTCCAGCCGGCAGGTTGTCCAGTATGCCGTCGACCATAAGCGGCCATGGGCTCTGGTTCGATACGCGGATCGTGTACTCGACCAGGTCTCCGATGTTGACTCTTACCGGCGGTGAAGGCAGGTTCAGGTTAGCGGTCCTGTTTGACTCGGCAATAGCTTCGTCGTCGATCGGGTTCATGACTTGCTCATTTGCCATTTTCGGTACATTCGAAGCGCCTGACACAAACTTGATCAGCGCGGCGTCGTACCACTTGGCGTTCTCGAACACGATGAGGTCTTCGAGCGTCTCTTCGTCAACAGGATCTTCGCTTGTGAAGGCAGCCTGATCGCTGGCGACCTGCACGTTGAGCGTGCCGTTACCGTTGTCTGTGACATTGACGAAGAAGGTGATCGAATCAGCCATGACTCTCCAGCCAAGGCCGGCGTCGTCTTCCGAAATCACGTACTGGTGGATCCCGACGTCATCAAGCGTGTACTTGATCGCGTCGTCGCCGCTCTCGTATGTGTATACGATCTTGCCGTCTTTGTCGTTCGTGCCTGTGGCGACCTTGACCGGCGCGCCGTTAATGATCTCATTGACCGTGAAGTTGAACATACCCGGAACCATCTCGATCTCTAATCCCTCAAGGTCGAACGCTCCGAACTCTCCGCCAAACACATTACCGATGAACTTCATGCCTTCGAGCTCCAGCTCGCCTTCCGCGCTGTAGATGTTTTCGAACTTAAGGTGCGCTGTGAGAGCTGCGAGATCGGCCGGCATCGTGAACTCGACCGTGAAGTCATCGTCATCAGCGTCGTAGCCGTACACAACAACATTCAAATTACCACGGCCGTCATTAGTTACCAACACATGGATCGTGATCGGATCTGTGATCGGATTCCATCCGCCCGGGAACGTCGCTTCGTCATAGTCTTCTGTAATCGTGTATACGAACAGTTTTGTATCTTCGCCACCCATCATGGCCAGTGTGTAGTTGATCGCGTTGAATACTATTGAGCCGTCCGCTTTACTAGTTCCGGTAGTTACGATATTGTTGGCGGCGTCTCTAACGGTGAAGCTGAACTGATCATCAATCAACTCTCCGTCAGTACCGATCTTCGTGCCAGCAAGCGTAAGGCTTCCTGTAGCGTCGTACTTGTTATTAAATGTAAGGTAAAGCGCAAGATCAGTAATCTCATTCTCACCTGATAGGTCTTCATACGCCTTGACAACAAGCTCGCCGTCGCCTGGATCAGTAACAACCACATAGAAGATGATTGGGCTTGTGAGGTTGGTCCAACCGGCGTCAGGCGTGTTCTCTGTAATCACATACGTGAATGTCCTGCCGGCATCAGTAAGTCCGAAGTTCTGGACTGGGAATGTGATCGTTCCGTCA
>Ga0123356_10005073_pt1 | contig 13501 bp, 9 predicted proteins | sample TergutEmb28metaG_2_FD_92546 | JGI IMG/M metagenome (GOLD analysis project Ga0123356, IMG submission 92546) | Embiratermes neotenicus P3 segment gut microbial communities from Petit-Saut dam, French Guiana - Emb289 P3 | ecosystem: Host-associated > Arthropoda: Insects > Digestive system > Gut ...
CATTGGAAGACGGAAGTCTTTCGCAGGTACAATGGAAAAATTATCAGGCTCAGCGCAGGGAAACTGCATTTGTGCTTAGCCATTCTGCTTACCTGAAGCAAAAACAGGAGTTTCATAAAAGTATTGCACAGTTCAGCCGCGCAAGGAAAAACAGAGACAAGAAATTCGGCGAATGATACATAATGAAACAAAGAAGAATTTTATTTTTTTACCGCGAACGACGCTAACACCGCGAACTTGTTGTTTGATATACAAATGGAAATACTATGAAATCTATGATAACTTTGTGATTATTAAAGTATTTGAAAAAATATCAAACTAATAATTTGCGTGGTTAGCGTGGTTAGCGGTTAATAATTTTGAATTAATTTTTTAAACTTATAAAAAGGAGATAATATGATATTAACTAAAGGCAATGTAGACTGTAATCCAATCGATGTTGGTTATATTGAAAAACGGCTTGATGTGCTGAACAATCACTTTCAGCGCCTCATTGATGACGGTGAAATTCAATGTGCGACCTACTGTCTTTCACGCAAGGGAAAAATTTTCGCACATTCAGGCATCGGGAAAAAATCATTCCGTAAAGATGATGATACGCCTGTCCAGCCCGATTCAATACAGTGGATTGCTTCAATTACAAAAGTTATCACTGCGGTTGCGATAATGAAGCTGGTCGAAGACGGCATGACAAGGCTGGATATACCGGTTGGAGAAATTCTTGATCAATTTAACACGCCTCCATATAATGGTGTCACAATTTTTCAGCTTTTGACTCATACATCCGGCATGCATTCGGACGGCGGCTGTTTTGATAATAAATATCAGACCAATTACTGGAGCATGATAGAAAACGCATACAAGCTCTGCGAACCTGACAAGAAAAATGAATTTGACTGGCTTACCGCCGCGTTAGGTACAATCGGTAACGGTTTCAGGGTAAAACCGGATACTGAATGGGCATATTGCAGTTTTGGTTTTGTAATACTCGGTGCGATTATCGAAAAACTTACCGGTATGTCTTCCCATAAATATATCGAGGAGAATATCTGTAAACCATTGGGCATGAAGGATACAATATTTGACTGTACACCGGAAAAGGCAAAACGTTTTATTATAACCGATGAAGATGCTGAAAAATTTTTAAACGATACAATAAACGGAACTTATGAACCGCAGTGGATTGGAGAAATACTGAAAATTCCATCGACGGGCGGCGGTTTGAACGGTACTGCTTGTGACTTAATACGTTTTGCAAATATGACTTTGTCAGGCGGCACTCTTGACGGTGTACGTATCCTCGGAAGAAAAGCGATGGAAAAGATGACAACATTCGCGATACATAATATTCCAAATTACTGCTGGGGAGCGAAAGACAAAGACAGGGGTTTTGGTATAGGTTTTGACATGCGTAACGGCCCTGCGTTCACATTTTCGCCTAACACATACAACCACGAAGGATCCGGCGCATGTTCAATGTACATCGATCCGCAGGAAGATTTCGCGGCGGCGTGGTTTGTGCCATTCGCGAAGGAAGGTTGGTGGTCAAGAGCATTGTTTAATGTGCAAAACATCATCTGGTCGGGGATTATATAGAAAAGTTTATTTTTATTTTTACCACGAACCACGCGAACTCGTTCCTATGGAACGCACGCGAACTAAAATTAAAGATGAAAGCTATTGTTTGTGTGGTTTGCGTGGTTAGCGGTTAAAAAATTTAATAGTTTTTTGGGAATAAATATATTGAAGATAATTAATTATTTTAGACAGCAATTTGATATATGCAGGGCAGTGGCATTTGTTACATTCAAGGAGTGGGGAGCATACCGCACTCACTCCATGGTGTCGATCTTTGTCGGCCCTGTATATTTTATCGTGCAGTATTTTATCTGGACTGCAGTTTACGGTGATGCCGGTTTTATAAACGGGATGACGCTAAATCAGGTTATTCGCTACTTTGGCGCTACAGCTTTAATCGGTTATCTTACCATGGACTTTGCAGACTGGAATCTGGATATGCTGATACGCACAGGAAGATTTCTTACCTATGCTTTAAGACCGATGAACCACAGGTTTTTTGCGTTTTCACAAAAAATCGGACACAGATTGCTTGGCTTTATTCTGGAATTTATTCCATGTATTTTGATCTTCACGCTTATTTTTGGAATTGATATGCGTCCTGTATATATTGGCTGGACAATTATTTCTGTCGCGTTGGCATTTTTAATGAATTTTTTTGTACATTATTGTCTTGGAATGGCATCATTCTGGATTGTACAGTCAGGAGGAATAAGAGCTGTTTACTCTCTTGTAGGCAGTATTTTTTCCGGCATGTTGATACCGCTTGTATTTTTCCCGCAACCGCTTCAGATACTTCAGTTCTTTTTGCCTTTTCAGTATACAGCATATGTTCCGGCGATGGTCTTTCTTGGCAGTTATTCGTTAGGTGATATACAAATGTCTGTTCCTGCGATAGTCGGCATTCAGGCAATTGCAGTTTTCGTGGTTTTTTTGCTGTCGGAGCTGATGTTTAAAGCAGCAATGAAGCAATTCACCGCGGTAGGAGCATGATACAGTGAACAGATAACAAGTAACAGTGAACAATGAATAATTAACAATGAAAATAAAAGGGTAAAATGAAAAGATATATAAAAATATATACAGAGTGTGTCAAGACTGCCCTGGCAAGAGCTTTGTCGTACAGATTAAATTTCCTCTTATCTTTGATTATAACCATTGGTTACAATGCGGTTTTTCCGCTGGTTTCAGTATTAATTTACCGTTCAGGTGCCGGTTTTCCCGGATGGAATTTTTATGAAGTTTTATTGATGCAGTCTATTTTTATCATGTCACAGGGATTCGCGAGTATTATGTTCAGTAATGTGTTATGGACAACAATGCAGCATATACGTGAAGGCAGTTTTGAAATTGTTCTGCTTAAACCGTTAAACCCTCTGTTTTTCCTTATCGCGTCGAATTTTGACCCTGAAAGTTTCGGTTTGATACTGGGCGGTACTGTTTTGTTTGCTTTCTCTCTTGCGCATAACGAACTAACGTCCGCTGCCGCCATACCGCAGTTTATTCTTTTGTTTGCGGCAGGGTTTTCTGTCATGGCGGGGATTAACATGATTATGGCGGCGACATCATTCAAATGGGTTGGAAATTCACGCATTCCAGAAATATTTGACAGCATACTTACCTTTGGAAAATATCCTGTAACAATTTTTCCAAATGTAATTAAAGGAATTGCTACCTTTGTGATTCCTGTCGGGATGATCGGTTTTTTCCCCGCAAGCGCTTTGCTGGGACGGCTGGATATTTCAGTAATGTTTGCTGTAATTCCATGTGTTTTGTTTATGCTGGCAGGAGTGTTTCTGTATCAGTTTATGGTTAAATTGTATGAAGGAGTAGGCGGGTGAACAGAGAACAAGTATCAGAGAACAGTTAACAGAGAGTAGTTAGTAGTTAGTAGTTAGCAGTTAACAGGGAGTAGTTAGCAGTGAGGAGTGTTAAATGAGTGAGAACAAGATAATAAAAGTAGATGAATTAACTAAAATTTATACCACGTACCAGCGGGGGAGCGGGCTGCGCGAAACTCTGCAGAGTTTTTTCAAACGGGAAAAAGTTGTAGTTAAGGCTGTTGATAATATTTCATTTAACGTGGAAGAAGGTTCTATATGCGGAATTCTGGGTCCCAACGGAGCGGGTAAATCCACTACAATCAAGATGTTATGCGGAACGCTTTTTCCGACATCAGGTAACATTCAATCCCTTAATTGCAGTCCGTATGCCAACAGAAAAAAATATGTAGCGAAAATAGGAGCGGTATTCGGGCAGAGGTCTCAGCTTGTTTGGGATATACCGCCGGTTGACAGCTTTAACATGAACCGTGCCATCTATGGAATACCTGCATCCGATTACAAGCAGCGCCTTGATGAATTATCAGCATTATTTGAAATCGAAGAAGTTATGCATAAACCGACAAGGGTTTTATCACTCGGTGAACGTATGAAGTGCGAGTTTATCATGGCAATGCTCCATAAACCAAAAATTGTTTTTCTTGATGAGCCGACAATCGGGCTTGATGTTATTGCAAAGTCAAAAATTCGTGAGTTTATTCAAAAAATTAATAACGAAGGAACTACTTTTATTCTTACAACCCATGATTTGGAAGATGTTAAACAGCTTGCAGACCATGTAATTGTAATAAATCATGGTGTTAAAGTATTTGATGATACCTTGCAAAAGCTGCAGCTTAGTCTTGGTGAGAAAAAAATTGTTGAACTAACGCTTGATAAACCGTTTGAGGATTTTTCTGATGACATCAAAATAGTTGAGCAAAAATCTCCGCTTGAGATAACTTTGGAAGTTGACACATCAAAAACAGCGATTGGTGATTTTATCGAAAACCTTTCCCGAAGGTGCAGTTTCTCGGATATTTCTGTGAAAGAACTTCCCATGGAAAAAATAATAACGCAGATTTACAAAGAATAATTTTTGGCTATAATGTAAAAAGCACGATTTGATCAATTAAATTAATTTTAAATTAATTTGTATAAAAACGGAGCAAGTAATGTATGAATGGGTTGGATATGTAGCCTCGGTTTTGGTTGCAATATCAATAACAATAAAAGGCGGTTTATATTTCCGTATTTTTAATATGGCAGGTTCAATTTGCTTTTTGGTATACGGTTTTATTATTGGCAGCCTGCCTGTTGCCTTTATAAACATTTACGGTATTGGAATAAACATATTTTATCTGGTCAGGTTAATCAAAGAAAGAAAATTATTAAAAAACTCAAATTAAAATCATCCCCAAGGAAACTCTAAAAACTTTTAAATTTTTGATGTTACCCCTATTGATCTTTATGCTATATGTATGTATAGTCAAATAAAGGAGATGAAACAGTAAATATGTTTTGTCAAATGATTCTGTTCATTTTGCAATGATTGATACAAGTCTTTATGACGGAAGTTATTGCCAAATAGAATGGTTTTCTCCGGTTTATGAAAAAACATAAAGACAGTGTTTGTTTTGTATTTTCTTGAATTTTTTTTATTTTTTTTATAAAAATGATGCATTTTTGTCGCATAATATGATAATATATCGGTATGTGAGGAACTGCCATATGAAAAAAATTCTGATCCCTATATGTGTTTTTATCGTTTTATGTTTTTTATTTTCAGCATGTCAAAGAGGTACTTCCAGAGAAAATGTTCAATCTGCTCAATCTAAAGAAATACGGGTTTTTCTTGCGGATCATCCATATGGTAATTTTCTTATACCTTTGATTCCGGATTTTGAAAGGGAGACCGGCATCAGGGTTATCCTTGAACATTTGAATGAAAGCGAACTTACAGATAGACAGATAGAAGGAATTAATAATAACACTTTTACAGCAGATGTGTTTATGACTCGTCCAATGACAGAGACATTACTTTTCCTTAAAAATGACTGGATGATGCCTTTGGACGAATATGATATGTCTGATTATCCTCTCAATACAGTTGATATGGGTATAAGGGATGGAAAACCTTATTTTGTTCCTCTGGTGATTGAATGGCAGGTACTTTTTTATAGAAAAGATTTGCTTCAGGCTGCGGGTTTAAATGTTCCGGCTACATTTGATGAACTGGAAAATGCCGCCAGAATACTGAATAGAGACGGAGTTGCGGGTTTTGCATCGCGCGGAGCAGGATTTCCCGCTGTATCTCAAATTTCGAGTTTTATTTATAGTTATGGCGGAAGGTTTATCAGAAACGGCACAGCAGCTTTTCATAGCCCTGAAGCAGTAGATGCTATCCGCTTATATGGAAGGATTCTGGGTCTCTACGGACCTCAGGGTGTAGGTACAATGTCCTGGAACGATATATTGCCGATTTTTCAGGCAGGCCGTCTTGCCATGTGGACAGATGCATCAGTTTTTTACGGTCAGTTAATTGATCCGCTGGTTTCACTTGTCCCCGCAGAGAATGTAGGAGTTGCAAGACTGCCTCGCGGACCTGCGGCGGAACAACCTTACATCTTAACCAGCTGGGGGATCAGTATTTCTTCGATGACAAAAGATCCGGACTCTGCCATGAAATTTCTGACATGGGCAACCAGCAGGGATTTTGCTCAAAAAGCCATGCTTGCCAATATTCCCATGGCACGGATTTCTGTATGGAACGATCCTTCGGTTACGACCCATATATCTCCCGAAATCGTAGACACAATGATTCATGCTTCTCAGTTTGGTTATCCTTATGCTATGCCTTTTATGACATCTATTGTTCAGGCGCGCGAATTAATCGGTGATGTTATCAGTGAATCAATTAACACAAGGGGAACGTCTCCGCGCCTCCAGTCACTTGCAACGCAGAGAGCAGCCGAAGTGGATGATCTTCTCAGAGCCGATGGTGAATACGGAACCGCTAGATAAATAAGTAAAACTTTACTAGATCTTTACCACTAACCACGCTAACCACAGAACCTGACCACTGCACTTGATCAATCTAGAGTGGTCAGGCGTACCTTCGCTTTGATATCTGTACTAATTCCAACAAAATAATTGAATAAGCAAAGATTTTTAAGGTTTTAATGTAAAGCGTTGAATATCAGGTTCGCGGTGTTGCGTGCGAACCACAGGTTCGAGTTCGCGGTTAAAAAGTAAAGAATTAGTTGTTACAACGTACTAGTTGAACAAATCCATTGTAAGCGGTGTAAATAAAATATATTATTGTAAGTTATGAAACCTTATAAAAACGCAAATGAAATGACAATTGCAGAATTGGCTGCCTATATCGACCATTCAGTATTGAAACCTGATTTCACACAAACAGAGATCAGGAAATATATACAGGAAGGAATTGATTTCGGCTGTAAAACCGTATGTATTAATCCGTCTTCTTTGTCAATTGCCCGTGAACTTTGTAAAGATACAAAAACAAGGATTTGCGCAGTTTGTGATTTTCCTTTTGGGCTTTCAAGTACCGCGTCTAAAATTAAACAGATAGAAGATATTTGCCGGCAAAGAGATGTAGAGGATTTGGATATTGTTGCGAATTACGGCTGGATAAAAAGCGGCTTCTGGAAAGAAACAAAAGATCAATTTAAAGCTGTTACAGATGCCTGTCATCAGTTTGGCAGCCTGATAAAAATAATTCTGGAGACCGATGCGCTGACACTGGATGAAATTTTCAAAGCGACAGATATTGCTTGTTCTGCGGGCGCGGATTTTATTAAAACTTCCACCGGCTTTTTCACAGGCAGTTCAAATAAAGGTGCAACAACTGAAATTATTATGTTGATGCTTGATGCTTCTGACGGCAGAATTAAAGTCAAAGGATCCGGCGGTATAAGGGATCGTGAAAGTTTTTTAAATTTCATAAACATGGGTGTAGATCGTTTAGGTATAGGTTTTAAATCTACACCGGTTGTTCTTGGATTATGATTTTTTTTAATGATTCATGTAACGCATTAAATATTTTAACCTGCTGATTTCATTAGGAATCAAAAATCTGCGTTAATCTGCGTCATACCGCAGGTATGAATCCGCGGATTATTTTTATCTTTTGCGTAAAGTGAGCTATAATTAATTTATATGATAGTAGAATCATTTAAATGGAGAGATTAAATGAAAAAATTATTTTGTGATAACTGGCAGTTTGCAAAATCTGATATAGATACGGCAATTGACTCTGTTGGCAAATTTCATTTTAAGCCTGTTGATATTCCGCATGACTGGCTGATTTATGATGTAAATAAACTCTATGAAACTTCTTTTGGCTGGTATAAAAAACTTTTTTCAATCGATTTTAATCCGGCTAAAAATTACCGTATTTATTTTGAAGGTGTTTATCAGGATTGTACTGTTTATGTTAATGGAAAAGAATCTTTTAACTGGAAATATGGTTATACATCATTCGAAGCAGATATAACAGATTTCCTGAAATCCGGAGAAAATGAAATTATTGTGCTTGTACGGCATCTTTCACCTAATTCAAGGTGGTATTCAGGTGCAGGTATTTACCGGAAATTATGGTTTATTGAAACAGAAAAAACACATCTTAAAACAGATGGTGTATATTTTTCGGCGAAAAAGCAGGGCGATAACTGGCAATGTATAATTGACGCTGAAGTATCAGGCAGTGATTATGATTTTGTAAAATATAAAATTACTAACAATGAAAAAATTGAAATATACAACGGCGAAAAAAAGGATATAAATAATAACAATAAAATTGAATTTGAATTAAATATACTGCCTGATAAAATTTGGGATATAGAAAATCCGATTCTTTTTGATTTATATGTTGAATTGTTTCATGCGGGAAAAGTTATCGATTCTGTCAGCTGCAAAATTGGATTCCGTGAAATAAACTTTGATTGTGATAATGGATTTTTTCTTAATGGAAAAAATGTAAAAATAAAAGGCGTGTGTCTGCATCACGATCTTGGCTGTCTTGGCGCTGCCTTCAACAGAGAAGCTTTAAAACGGCAGCTTCTTACAATGCAGGAAATGGGAGCGAATGCTGTCAGAACTTCTCATAATCCGCCTGCTGTTGAACTAATGGAACTCTGCGATGAAATGGGTATTTTGGTTAACAGTGAAATATTCGACATTTGGGAACGGCAAAAAACTGAATTTGATTACGCGCGTTTTTTTATAAACTGGTATGAAAAAGATGTTGCAAGCTGGATAAGAAGGGATCGTAATCACCCAAGTTTAATCATGTGGAGTATCGGTAACGAAATTTATGACACACATGCATCTTTACGCGGTCATGAAGTTACAAAAATGCTACAGACAGCCGTTCGCAAACACGACCTGCGATGCAATGCGTATACAACACTTGGATCCAATTTTTTGCAATGGGATAACGGACAGGCTTGCGCGGCAGAAGTTGATTTGGCGGGATACAATTACGGTGAACATTTGTATAACGAGCATCATAAAAAATATCCGTATTGGAAAATTTACGGAAGTGAAAATACATCAGGTGTGAAGAGCAGGGGAGTTTACCATTTCCCGCTTGATCGCTCCTTTTTGACACATGAGGATCTGCAATGTTCAAGCCTTGGTAACTGTAAATCGGGGTTTGATAAATTAACCGCCGAAGATGTTATTGCTGTAAACCGAGACACGAACTACTGCGCAGGAATGTTTATTTGGACAGGAACAGATTATATCGGTGAGCCGACTCCATATTTTACTAAAAATTCTTATTTCGGACCTGTTGACACAGCAGGAATTAAAAAAGACGCATTTTATTTGTACAAAGCCGCATGGGCTGATGTACTACCAACGAGCCCGGATGGGCGAAGTTTCCAGGTACTACCAACGAGCCCGGATGGGCGAAGTTTCCAGGTACCGGTACTTCATATCATGCCTTATTGGGATTTTAATATTGGTCAAAAAATTGACATTGTTGTTTATACTAATTTAAAAGAGGTTGAACTTTTTGTTAACGGAAAAACACTGGGTAAAAAGTTAAACAAAAACTATACATTGGTTTGGCAGACAGAATATGAGAAAGGTGAGATAACAGCAGTTGCCTTTGACAAAAACGGCAAAGAGATAAAAGCGCAAAAGAAAAGTTTTACAGACAGTGCAGAAATTGTTTTAAATCCCGGTAAAAAAGAAATATTGGCAAACGGAGAAGATTTGTTTACGGTAGAAATTTCTACTGTTGACAAAGACGGAATACCTGTTGAAAATGCGCGTAACAGAATATGTCTTTCAGTTGAAGGCGCAAGGCTTTTGGGATTTGATAACGGAGACAGCACGGATTATGACCAATACAAGACCTGTTCAAGACGGTTATTTTCAGGTAAAGCCGCAGCCTACATTGCCGCTCCTGTAACAGCTGGTTTAATAACTGTAACAGCAGAAAGTCCGGGGCTGAAATCTGCCAGTATTAAATTAACTGCAAAAGAAGCCGCAGTTACAAATGGAATCAGCGCCTTGGAAAATATTTCCATACCTTGTAACGAAGATTGTACATCAATAAACGAAGTGCCGGTACGGAAAATTGAGCTTATAAAAGATTTTGGATATCGTATAACGCCGGAAAACAAAGATTTAAATATTAAAGCAAAAATACTACCAGAAAATGCATCTTATAAAGATTTAAACTGGAGTGTTGTTACAGGCAGCGGAGTAAAAATAAATAATGTAGAAGTAATATGCGATGAAAAAAGATTATCTGCATCGTTAAAAATAATCGGAGACGGGGAGTTTCGTTTACGCTGTGTTTGTAATAACGGAAAAAAACAGGCGGAAGTTATTTCTGAATATGAATTTTTGGCAGATGGGTTTGGACCTTCTGTTATTAATCCATATGAAAATGTTCCTGCCTGTTTTAATAATGTTAAGATCCATGATTTTAATGAAGTGTCAAACGGCGGTATTCAAATCCAGGGTGAAAAAAGATTAGTTGGGTTTAACACGGTAGATTTCGGTAAATACGGATGTAACGAATTGGAAATTTCTGCCATTCATTGGTTTACCGATGAACCTGTAAAATTCAATGTTTGGTATAATGATTCGACATGTGAATCAAAAATGCCGGAATCAAAAGAAATAGATTTAAAAAAATCAGGAGACAAAATATTATTAGGTGAATTTTCATATCAGGCAAATTTTAAATGGCAGACATATCAAAAAAATAATTATAAATTAAATACAACTTTATATGGAATGAAAAACATATTTTTTGAATTTGGAGAAACTGAACAGCTATTGCATTTTGGAAATTTTAAATTTATTCCAATTCCAAAAGCGTATCAAAAAATAAATGCTTCTGATTATGACTCGCTTCATGGAGATAATTATGAAATTTCAGGCGGTAGTATTTTAAAAATAGGCAATAATGTTTTTATTGATTACGACAATATGGATTTTTCAGAAGGTGTTTCAAAATTAATATTAAAAGGCCGCACACGACACGATAATGATTCTGTACATATTCACTTTGAACAGGAAAACGGTGAAATTATAAGAGAAATTATTGAGTTTCCATTTAGTGATGATTTTATCGAAGTAAATAAACCGCTTACAGGCATTAAAGGACATGTTAAGGTTAAATTTATATTTTTGCCCGGCTGTGATTTTGATTTTGAGGACTTTATTGTTCTAAAAAAGTAATTTTTCCTTCGCGGTATTCATGCCAAACCTTTTCAAACCATGTGTCGTTTTCCGGTATGGGACGTACATAACGAAAACCCGATGATACAATGTTTTTTTCAGGATTATAGGCTGTAATTAAAACTTTATCTTTAAATTGAGTATCGGTTTCTTTTCCCTTTAGGCAATCCTTGATATTATCAATAGAATCTAAAATAATATAGGAGCCCCGGCTTTTACCGCCGTTTTTTAAATAATAATTAACTGCATTATAGAACAACCGGCTTAAAATAAATATTTCATTTAACGATAAAACATCTTTAACTGAATAATCGCAGGGAAATGATTCTTTAAATGAAACAGCTTTGGCAGAAATTGATTCCAATACTTTTATATTTTTTTCTATTTCTTCTTTAGGTCTTATACATGCAATTGAACTACTGTTCATTTTTTTTAAGCTGAATAGTAATTCTTTTATATTCCGACAGTTTTCATTTGTTTTTATTTGTTCTGTAAAACTATATATATCCTTTTCAAAATATTTAATGGCTGTTTCTGTTTTATTATTAAGTTCATTGTCAGAAAAAAAAGTATTTTCTTTAACAGTGTTGGCAATATAATATGCACAGCGGCAGCCTCCAACCTGACCTGAATTAAGAGCGCTTCCTCCAGGGCGGTGTACACCATGAGTGCCGGCGCACTCCCCAATTGCAAACAAATGTTTAATCGAGCTTTCCCACCATAAATTTACTTCTACACCGCCGTTATGATGTTGAGGAAGTACATCAATTTCCAATAATTCCTTTTTAAGATCAATTCCGTTGGATTTATAAAGTTCATAAGAAGGAAGGTTAAGTTTTAAAAGACGTTCAATCGGTGTTGCTGCAATCGAATTGGATTTAACAAGATATTCATTGGCTGTATTATCTATGTCGTCCATTGAAAAATGTTCCGGATTACGTGTATAATCCAAAAACACTCGTTTTCCTTTTACATGTTTTTCAATATATACAGCCATGTCTACAAGAGAAGAACCTTCATTTATTATCTTTTCCGGATCAAAAGGCCATTGGTATCCTTTTAAAAATATACTTCTTTGCAATGATTTTGACGATGAAAAATAAAACCTAAGAAATTCATTTTCTTTTCCATTTTCGTCTAACGAAATATAACGCGGAATAACCTGCTGGTAACTGCCGGACAGATTCCACCGGAACTTAATTGATCCAATACCATACTGCCATTCAGTCATATTCGCAAAACGTACGCCTTCACGCGCAATTATTCCGGATGCGCCATGCTGGCTTAAAGGATAAACTGTTTCATTGTAAATTGTAGGATTTCCACCTGTTGCAAAGATAATATTTTTTGCGAAATATACGCAAAATGTTTCTTCATTTTCTTTATCCAGTTTTAGTGCAACAAGTCCGTAAGCCTGGTTTGTTTCTATATCTGTTAAAAGTTTTATAACTCTTGTTTTGTCGATCATATTTATATTGCGCATTAAAACTGCGGCTTCCAGATTTTCTGTCATTATTTTTGAAGTATAAGGGCCAACAGAAGAAGCCCGCTGCAGCGGAGCCTGGAAACTTCGCACATTCGCGCTTGTTGGATGATCATTGTCTGTCTTGTAACCGGCAAATTCACCGTAACGATTGTGAGGAAAATCAACACCCGCAGAAACAAGATGAAAAAACTCCTGAAGTGAATGGCTTGCTTCGCAAAGTGCAATGTCTCCGTCCATTGAACCGCCGGAAAAAAGAGTCTGCGCCATTGCCAATGGTGAATCTTTTTGATCTCCTGCACATGCTATTTTATAATATGTCTGCTTGTCAGAACCTGTATTGCGGGAGGTTCCTGCAAAACGGTTTTCTGTAATTATGGCAATATTTGTAATTTTTCTGTCATAAAGGTGCAATGCGGCGTTGTATCCTGCTGCACCTGTTCCAATAATCAGGCAATCAAATACAGATTTTTCATAAGATATTTTTTTTCCCAGAAACTGAGATTCAATCATTTTAAATTCCTGTTTAATTGTTTATAATAATCATCATAAACAATACAACCGTCATTAATTTGATTAAGCATAAGTTTTGTACAGCCGGAACATAAAACGCACCAACAGATTTCTTCTGCGTTTTTTAGTTTTTTAGGCGTCAGAGGATCTGCGAAAGTCTGCCTTCCGAATCCGCATAAATCAACATAATCGCGGCAGAGCATATCGTTTGCTACGTTTATAGCCTCATCTTTGTAAGTACTGTAAGCAGAACCTATTACTTTTAATTTTAAATTTTCATTTTTAACAAGATCTTTTACTGTTTTTGCATAACGCAAATGATGCAGAGCAAGGTATTTAGACGGTTCAACAGGGCGGGTAATGGTTCCTGTAACAG
>Ga0123356_10005074_pt1 | contig 13500 bp, 5 predicted proteins | sample TergutEmb28metaG_2_FD_92546 | JGI IMG/M metagenome (GOLD analysis project Ga0123356, IMG submission 92546) | Embiratermes neotenicus P3 segment gut microbial communities from Petit-Saut dam, French Guiana - Emb289 P3 | ecosystem: Host-associated > Arthropoda: Insects > Digestive system > Gut ...
ACTCCTTTGGGGGCGTTTTAGGCCTGTACTATTTCCCCCTGTCAAGGCTTTTTACCCGCATTGACGGCGCTGCAGGCATACACCAATCAGCTAACAATGCCGGAAACAGCGGGCTGTCTATGCCGGGTTTGTTTTGGCGCGGGGGCGGCGAGATCGGTTTTCGTTTTACGCCGGGTTTTCTGCTTGCAGCTAACGCAGGGTGGCATCAGTATGAAGAAGGATGGGGTTTTAGTTTTGCAAACGATAACATTCGAACACTGAATTCCGGTCTTTATGCAGGGCTGACGGCGCAGATAAGTTTTCAGACAGGAAAAGGCATAAACGAAGAGGTCAGCGCGGCTCTTAATCAGCCGGAAGCTGTGTATCCCGCTTTTATGCAGATGTATCAGAAAAATGCAGTCGGAAATGTCGTTATTCGCAATAATGGAAATGCAGAAATCCGGGATGTCCGCCTGTTTTTCCGCGCTTCGCCTTACACAGCTTCCGAATTCCCCTGCGGTACAGCTTCGATTGTCCCTCGCGGGCGCAGTGTTCATCTGCCTTTGCTGGCGGATTTTTCGCCTGAAATTTTACGTTTTACCGATACAGGCCGCATTATGGGAGAGCTTGTTATCCGCTACAGTTTTCTGGGTCAGGACCGGGAAGCGGTAAGGGCGGTAACTGTTGCAACTCATAACCGTAACAGGGTAACGCCGCCTGCTTCGCAGTCATTGTCTGCCTCGCAGCCATTGGATGCAACGGTTCTTGCGGCTTTTATATCTCCCACATCACCCGAAACTCTTGACTTCGCAAGGTTTATTGCGGGTCTTGCCCGTGCCAACCGCCTTACCGGCCATAACCAGAATATGCAGTATGCCATCTGGCTTTTGGAAGGTTTAAGAGCTTCGCAGTTGACGGTAAGCAGCGGGCAAATAACAGAAAATGATGTGGGTTATGTGCAATTTCCGGCTGAAACATTATTGTTTAAAAGCGGAACGAGCAGAGACATTTCTTTGCTTTTCGCTTCCTGCCTTGAGGGTGTGGGGATAAAATCGGCTTTTATTCAAACGGAGGAAGCTTTGCTTGTTGCCCTGAACCTTGGCGTTGGGCAGGCAGCGGCGGAAACGCTCTTTAACGGTCTTGAAGGAGTGCTGATAGTTAACGATGGCGTGTGGCTGCCCTTATCCATGAATGCTTTTAACGATGGTTTTATGGCTGCCTGGAATCAGGGATCTGCTGTTTTGGGTGAAATTTTTACGGCTGGAGAAGCTGCGAATTTTATCATTATCGAAGATGCCTGGTCACTTTTTCCGCCTGCGCCTTTGCCCGAAATGGGAAAAGATATTGTTCGTATGGACACTGAAAGCGCAATAAACGAAGTTAATCGTGCTATGCGGATGTACATTACGCAGGAATTAACGCCGTTGATGGAGTTGTTGGTAACTGACGGCGGGCAGGGATCGATGAGCGAAACGGCACGGCTTAACAGATTGGGAATTTTGAATGCGCGGTCGGGGCGAATTGAAGAAGGCAAGGCAGCCTATGAAAGCGCTGCCAGTATGGGATTGGTTCCGGCAATGACTAACAGGGGTAATCTTGCGTTAATTGAGAGGGATTTTGCGATAGCGGAAATGTGGTTCAGGCGGGCGCTTGAGACGGACAGCGGGAACAAGGCTGCGATTAGAGGGTTAGAGAGAGTAGAGGGTAGCAGGTAACAGTGATGAAATTTCAAATTAAAAGTTATTAGTTTAATATTTTTTTTGGAGGAAAGAAAGATGAAGAAAGGTATTTTATTAGTTGTCATTATTTTGGCGGCTGCGGGTTCTGTTTTTGCGCAGAATTATTCTGTGCAGAGCGTTACGGGGCGGGTTCAAAAAGAGGCGGGCGGTAACAGGGTCGATGTTAAAGTTGGAGACACTCTTACGGCTGACACTGTTATTCACACGGGCGTGGGCGCATCTCTTGTCTTAAAAGAAGGCGATAAAACACTCACGGTTCCATCGGTACGTAACGGAAAGGTCGGGGAATTAACATCTGCGGCTGCCGGAGTGCGCATTAACGGGAATGTGGTGCGTGTGGATACCAAGGCGGCAGCGCAGACTACAGGGCAAGTGACAACCGCTTCTGCGCGGGCAAGCGATGCGGCGGAAGATGATGATATTGCGGCGGAATAAGCCTTAAAAAATCAGCTTCCATGCCGATTATTAAGTTAGGAGTAAAAATCGGCATCCGTGCCGCTCATAGCAGGGAACAATGAAAAAAATAAAGCGGAAAAAACCGTTTGTATGGGTGACTCTGGCTGTCTGGCTGGTGTCATTGTTATTGCTTTTTACATCTCTGGACAATAAGTTCTTTGACTTGTTTTTGCGTTTTTTGCCGCCGCTGGCTGAAAATGAAAAAGTCTTTGTTTTGACGCTTGATGATGATTCAATGGATTTTGCCGGCGGTTTTCCGTTCAGGCGTGAGGTAACGGCAGATATTGTCATCTTACTGAAAGAACTTGGCGTAGAATCAATCGTTTTCGACTTAAATTATCTGGACGCAAGCGCACAACGTTTTGATCCCCAGTATGCTGTAGATACGTTCGTTCAATACTTCAATTCGGAAGATGTCAGCCTGGACGAGGCTGTATCTGTAATTCCGTTGTTGGGCAGGGATGTAGACGAATATTTTGCAAAAGCTCTGGCTTTCAGCGGCAATTCATGGCTAACGCTTACCATGGTGCCGCGAGAAAGTATTATTGGTAATATTGATGATATTGGTTTATTGACTAACGAGGAAACGGATCGCTATTTAGCAAATTTTATTGCTAAAAAAGATGTTATTTGCAATGGGGATACAAAAACGCCAGAAGCAGTTGGCGTTATGCCGGCAATTCAAAAACTTTTAAGCCGCGCAAATGGTGCTGGGACTATAAACGCCGGGCCAGATCAGGATGGACTGCGGCGGCGTGTTCATCTTCTGTGGAAATATAATGATAATTATTACAAGCATCTAACGCTTGCGGCAATACAGGAAAAACTGGGCTGCAATTCTATAGAAGTAACAAACAGGGCAATTAATCTGAACATGAATAATGGCGGAACATTGCGCATACCCCGTGCCCAGGACGGCACTGTTCTTTTTAGATGGCCGAAAAAATCTTTTTACGGTTACAATATGATGTCGCTTGTATCGCTGATTCAACACACAATGATAGAGCCGGCATTTGTGCGGAATATCAGCTTAATGAACGATTGGGGGCTTTTCTCTTACTGGGACGGCGCACCGTCTTTGGACGGTTTGCTGTCTGAAGGCGGGCTTACTCCATGGGAAAATTATCTTTTAGCGGAAAAGATTAAAAATGAAGCTTTTGCGGAAAACGGCGCGGCAGGTAATGACTGGCTCATTGCACGGCAGAATTTCTTCCAGTCAAGTAAAAAATTTCTTTACGGCGATTATGAAAAAGCTGTTCTTGCGGATGTGGGCGATGATCCGGAAACAGCAGATTTAGTGCGTGAAGTATTTGATGTTTGCCGCCAACAGCTTGATCGCATATTGGCAATCCGCGAAGACGCTGCTGTTTTAAGCGGCAGTTTCAGCGTTATCGGTTCCGATGCGACTTCAATGACAGATCACGGCATTATTGCCTTTCAGGAAAATTATCCGAATGTCGGAAGCTACACAGTGCTTGCCAATATGCTGTTGGCAGGCGATTTTCTTTCCGATGTTCATTGGTTAATACCTGCGGTAATTGCTCTTCTATATGCGCTGTTAATAGGTTTCTTTGTAAGCCGTTTTGATACTCATTTATCCATAATAACGGGCTTATCGGGTATTTTTGTTTTGTGCGCTTCGTTTGCGGTTTTCTTTTTGATAAGTAAGACATATCCTGGGCTTGCGATTCCGCTGGTTTCCACGACACTTACATTTATAATAATTATGGTTAGCAAATTTTTGACTACGAGCCATGAAAAAACTTTTTTGCATAACGCTTTTTCCCGTTACCTTGCGCCGGAAGTAATTACCGAAATTATCAATGATCCCGGAAAGTTAAACCTTGGCGGCGAAAAACGGGAAATGACCGCGATTTTTACCGATATTCAGGGTTTTTCCACCATCTCGGAACAGCTTGACCCTGTTAATCTTGTTAAATTGCTTAACCGTTACCTGACATTGATGAGCAATATTGTAATGGAAAATGTCGGCACCATCGATAAATACGAAGGGGATGCAATTATCGCGTTTTTCGGCGCGCCAGTGTTCCGCGAAGAACATGCCGTTCTTGCCTGCCGCAGCGCTGTTGCGATGAAAGCCGCAGAAAGGGAGCTGAACAAAACCGTAGTAGAAGAAGGTTTAAGCCCTGTGCCGGTATTTACACGCATAGGCATAAATACAGGCGAAATGGTAGTGGGAAACATGGGCGCTGAAAACAAGATGGACTATACGATAATGGGGAACGCAGTAAATCTTGCCGCCCGTCTTGAGGGAGTGAACAAGCAGTACCGTACCGGCGGCATTTTAATCAGTGAATACACAAGGGCAAAAATAGGCGATGAATTTTTACTGCGCCGCCTTGACCGTGTACGGGTTGTGGGGATAAATACTCCGCTAAGATTGTACGAAGTATTGGGGGAGAGCAGGGATCATTTAGCAGATAACAAAGAGGGGAATGTGCGCCTAAAGGCAGTGAATGTTTGGGAAAGGGCTATTGATCTTTATGAAGAGAAAAAATTCAGAGAGGCCGGAGGGCTGTTTCTTTCCCTCTCAAAAAATAATCCGGATGACAAGGTTGCAGAATTGTATGTGAGCCGCTGCAGGGAGTATTTAAAAAATCCGCCGCCTGCAGATTGGGATGCAGTAAGAAATCTGACGGAGAAATAGGAAAATTAAGAATAATTTGGGAATAATTTTATTTATTATTTTGTTTTCTGTGCCTTTATTCGCAGAAAGCGATTTTTCTCTTCGCGCCGCTCCGGCTATTGAGGTGCCGTTAAATATTCCGGAATTCAGTTCTGGTTTAGGAATGAAGGCTTCTCTTGATTGGGCATTTTTGATTAAAGGCAATTCGAATAAAAGCAGTTCGAAAAATTCTCAAAACTTTGCCATTGGCCTTGGCGCAGGCGGTTCTTTTGTGTCCCTGCCTTTTGTTGTTGGGGATCCTCTTGTTTTGATGGAAGGCACAGCAGGGCCGTTTCTGCGCTGGCAGCCTCGCGCCTTAAACGGCGCATTTGACCGCTGGGCTTTTCGTGTTGCAGCTAACGGTGGAATATATCAATATTTTAGGGGAGATAACCGCGAAAACAATCTTTTATTTTCCGGCCTTCTTGGTCTTGAATTCAAGTTGTCTCCGTATTTTTCGCTGTTTGCAGACTCAGGTTATACTTACAGAAATTTTAGCAAAAGTTCAGGGAACGCAAAACCTTTAACTTCTCTTGGCGCATCTGCAGGGCTTCGGCTGAACCTGTCCGAAATTATGGGCGGCAGGGCAAGGGTAAGGGTTGAAAAGACAGAGCAATATCGTGTCTTTCCTGTTTCCTGGGCATGGTACGAAAATAATCCTGTGGCAAAGGTGATGGTTACCAATGAAGAGCCCAATGCCATTACAAATATAAAACTTTCTTTTTACATGGACAGTTATATGAGCCAGCCCTGGACTTTTGCAGTTTTACCGCGTCTTGCGGCTGGTGAAAGCATGGAAGTGCCTGTTACGGCTTTGTTCAATGAAGCCATGATGAACTTAACTGAAACCGTTAACGCGAACGGTTTGCTGCAGGTGCAGTACAGCAGTCTGGGCGCGCGAAAAATTACCGCCTCTTCCATACAAATGCAAATATTTCACCGTAACACGCTTTCATGGGACGATGACCGGCGGGCTGCGGCATTTGTTTCGCCTTCCGATTTTGCAGCGCGCTACTTTGCCCGTTATGTCGCTTCGGCAGTAAATTATGAACATAGATCAGGCGGCAGTGAACAAAAAGTTCCGTCTAACGTAATTTATGCAGCGGCTTTATTTGAGGCTTTGCGCCTGTACGGTATCAGTTATGTTGTTGTTCCGGCTACATCTTTTGTTAATGTTTCATCTGATGAATCGGTTCTGGATAATGTCAGTTTTCCATATCAGGCTTTGTACTACCGGGGCGGGGACTGTTCGTATCTGTCTATTTTGTTTTGCTCATTGCTGGAAGCGCTTGATATAGAAAGCGCATTTATCACGATACCGGGGCATATTTATATTGCCTTTGAAGCAGGTGATAATTTACGGAATGAAGACAGCGGCAATATTATCGAGGTTGACGGCAGGCGATGGCTGCCTGTAGAGATAACTGTCCCCGGGGAAGGTTTTGTCCGCGCATGGCGTATCGGGGCGCAGCAATGGAAAAATGCAGGAGAAGAAGCAGCGCTGTATCCCATACGCGAAGCATGGAAAGTATATCCGCCTGTAACGGTTCCTGCTTCCGGGGATCATCTGCCTGACATGCCGCAGTGGGACGCTATTATTGGAGCCATGGAAAAAGAGTTAGCGGACATTTTATAAAAAGTTTGCAAACTTTGTCCGCAGTTCTACTTCTCTTGAATCCGCGCAATTTCGTCCCGAATCGCCGCAGCTTGCTCAAATTCAAGATTTTTCGCATGTTCCAGCATTTCGTTTTCAAGAGCTTTAATCAACTGTTTGCGCTGGGCAGGAATTAGCACATTGTAGGATTTCTTTAACAATTCAACCGTACTTGCCGCTGCGTTGTCCGCTTCTTCAATGTGGCGGGTCAGTATTTCTGCAATGGCTTTCTTTACTGTTTCAGGAGTAATGCCGTGTTTTTTGTTATACGCAACTTGAATTTCCCTGCGCCGGTTGGTTTCTGCAATGGCTTTTTCCATTGCATCGCTCATGCGGTCTGCGTACATTATTACCTTGCCCGCAGCATTACGCGCTGCCCTGCCTATTATCTGCACAAGGCTTGTAAGCGAACGCAAAAAGCCAATCTTGTCAGCATCAAGAATGGCTATGAAAGAGACTTCCGGCAAGTCTATGCCTTCGCGTAACAAGTTGATTCCCACCAGTATGTCAAAAGCTCCCTGGCGCAGTTGAGTAAGTATTTCAACACGTTCAATAGTTTCAACCTCGCTGTGAATATAACGGACTTTAAGCCCAAGGCCGGAAAGGTAATCGGTAAGGTCTTCTGCCATTTTTTTTGTAAGAGTAAGAATGAGCGACCTTTCTCCGGCTTTTATCCGTTTCTGCACTTCGCTGTAAATGTCCTCCATTTGACCTTCGCTGGGCCGCACTTCAATTTCAGGATCCAAAAGGCCGGTAGGGCGGATTACTTGCTGGACAATGCGTGTTGACTGCTCAACTTCTGTTTTGCCTGGCGTGGCGGAAACAAAGACTGTCTTGTCCAGCCGCCCGGCAAATTCGTCATAACGAAGAGGGCGGTTGTCCAGGGCGCATGGCAAACGGAAACCGTAATCCACAAGGCTTTGCTTCCGGCTGCGATCCCCAGCGTACATTGCGCCTAACTGGGGAAGAGTTACATGGCTTTCATCGATAAACGTAAGGTGTTTTTTAGGGAGATAATCGACAAGCGTGTCGGGGGATTCGCCAGGCTTACGCCCTGCCAAAATAGCGGAATAATTCTCTATTCCGGAGCAGTAGCCCATTTCTGTAAGCATTTCAATGTCATATTCGACACGGGTCTTAAGCCGCTCTGCCTCCATTATTTTTCCGGCGTTTTTAAAATACTCAAGCCGGTTATCAAGTTCTTCTCTGATTGCGCCTAACGAATTCTGCACCATATCTGCCGGCATTACGAATTGCTTTGCAGGGTAAATTAATGCGCGGTCGAGATCTTCAAGTATTTCCCCCGAAACCGGATTAAACCGCCGGATATGTTCAACATTGTCCCAATCCAGTTCGACACGGTAAGCTTCTTCCATGTAGGCGGGAAAAATTTCCAAAGTGTCGCCCCGGCGGCGGAAGCGCCCGCGTTCAAGAACAGCGTCGTTTCGTTCATATTGCAGCTCCACAAACCGGCGCATTAGGGAGTCAACGTCTACAGTTTCGCCTTTTGAAAAAGTAGCGGTCATTTTTCTGTACACATCCGGCGTGACCATGCCGTAGATGCACGATACGGTCGCAACGATGATTACGTCTTCACGTTCCATCAGGCTTCGCGCCGCAGAGAGGCGCATGCGTTCAATTTCGTCGTTAATCGAAGCGTCTTTTTCGATGTATAAATCACGGCTGGCAACGTACGCTTCGGGCTGGTAGTAATCGTAATAAGAAACAAAGTACTCAACAGCATTATGCGGGAAGAAACTTTTAAATTCCCGGTAAAGCTGGGCTGCAAGCGTTTTGTTATGGCTTACGACAAGAGTAGGCATTTGCACTTCTTCGATAAGTTTCGCCATGGTGAATGTTTTTCCTGAACCCGTAACGCCCTGCAATGTCTGGTATTTGTCTCCCTCCCTGATGCCATTGGCAAGCGCGGCAATCGCCTCGCTTTGATCGCCAGCGGGCTTAAATGGAGATTCTACTTCAAATTTACGCATAAAAAAACCTCAATATTAGTTAATTATTGGTTACTTAATTACAGTATAGTGGTATTATTAAGGTATATGCAATAGAGAAAAATTATTATATAATAATATAATACGTAGCGGTTTCACGGCCCTACATCCTGAAATCTGGGGGAAGTATGAACAAAAATTATATAAAAACAACATGCTGTACTGTTTTACGATGGGCTTTGCTGCTGGCGTTGGCGTGTGTTTGTTTTGTGACTTGTCAAAATCCAATTATGGAAAAATGGTGGGACGAACCTTGCGAAACAAAATTCAGTTCTGCAGCAGTTGACTCAATACACCACACTGTAAAATTCGAAGCGAATGGCGGGTTACCGGCTCCGGGGGATCAGCTGATAGCCCATGAAGGTAAAATTGCAAAACTGCAGGCGATGAATAAAGATCACTATGGTTTTGGCGGCTGGTATACGGAAGCGGATTTTAAAAACGAATGGAATTTTGCAGCGGACATAGTAAAAGAAGATTTTACTTTGTATGCCAGGTGGGAGCCAATATTCTTTGTTGTAAAATTCGAAGCCTATGGCGGTTCGCCGCCTCCTGCAAGCCAGGGGATTTTTACAGGCGGGTGCCTTGTTGAGCCGCCGGCTATGAGCAGGGCTGGCTATGGCTTTGGCGGCTGGTATAAAGATGCGGCATTTACAGAACCCTGGGACTTTGCCGCAGATACAGATGCAGTGGATAAAAATTTTACCTTATATGCAAATTGGAAGGAGGATTACCATACGGTAAAATTCGAAGCCTATGGCGGATCTCCGTCTCCTATAGATCAACGAATTGCCCTTGGCGGAAAAATTGTTGAACCGCTGCCAATGAACCGTACCGGCGGCTATGGGTTCGACGGCTGGTATAAAGAATCAACTTTTACCAACAAGTGGGATTTAGCATCAGACACGGTGAATGATAATTTAACCTTATACGCCAAATGGGTAGATGTTTACCACATTGTTATATTTGTTGCAAATGCAGGAGATTCTAAGCTGGATCCGAAACCCCAACAGATCGTTTCTGGCGGGAAAATTGTTGAGCCTGAGGTAATGAGCCGTGAAGGCTATGGTTTTGGCGGCTGGTATACAGAACCGGGTCTTATCAATGAATGGGATTTTACCATGGACACGGTGGATGCCAATTTAACTTTATACGCCGAGTGGTCTTGGTCTCCAGTTTTTTATGCTGTTGAATTTGAAGCGAATGGCGGAACTCCGGTTCCGCCGGATCAGAATTTGATACACGGTTCCAGAATTGTAAGGCCTCCAGCCATGAGCAATGCCGGTAAAGGTTTTGGCGGATGGTTTACGGATTCAGCATTTATCAATGAATGGAATTTTTATACAGACACAGTAGAAGAAGATCTAAAGTTATATGCAAAGTGGGATATACCTTTCTATACTGTTACATTCAATGCAAACGGCGGAACTTTAGGGCCGGATGATCAACAGATCTTTACTGGCGGGAAAGTTGTTGAGCCATTGGCAATGACGCTTACCGGCCATGGCTTTAGCGGCTGGTATAAAGAGCCTGCTCTTGAAAACGAGTGGAATTTCGCTACGGATACAGTGACATCCAATTTGAATTTGTATGCCAAGTGGGAAGTAAACAAATATACCGTAACATTCAAAGCAGACAACGGTTCGCCTGATGAAACCCAGGTTATTGCCTATGGCTCCAGGCTTGTAAGCCCTTCTACAGTAACAAAGCCGGATAAAAGTTTCGGCGGCTGGTATACAGACGCAGGTTTTATTAATGAATGGAACTTCTATACAGATATAGTGGACAGAAATCTAACGTTGTACGCCAGATGGTCTTCAATTACATATATTGTTGAATTTGACTCAAACAGCGGAGAACCGAAGCCGGAAGATCAATATATAATAATCAACTCTAAAGCTGTCAGCCCTCCTGCAATGACGCTTACAGGTCATGGTTTTGGCGGCTGGTATAAAGATACGGCATGTACACAACCTTGGGACTTTGCCGAAGATACGGTAACAAAAAATATAACCTTGTACGCCAAGTGGGGCGTTACTCGTTTTAATGTTACATTCAATGCTAACGGCGGAACTCCGGCTCCGGCAGCTCAGGTGATCGCCACTGGAGGAAGAATTGTTGAACCCTTGCCAATGAGCCGTACAGGTTATGGTTTCGGCGGCTGGTACAAAGATGAGGGATGTACACAACTCTGGGATTTTGCCGCAGACACTGTGAACGAAGATACAGGCTTATATGCAGAATGGAAACCAAATCACAATACTGTTACATTCAATGCAAACGGAGGGTCTCCGGCGCCGTTGCCGCAAAATGTTGTCACTGGCAATAAAGTTACAAGGCCGGCTCCAATGGCAAGGACAGGTTATAGCTTTGGCGGCTGGTATGAGAATGTAAACTTTACCGGTGACGCATGGGATTTTGCTGAGGAAATCAGCGTAAGTTTAATTTTGGCAGCAAGATGGGAAAAAGATCCGACCATCTATAATGTGGTATTTGATGCGGATCCGGGAGAGCCTGCTAAGGATAGTCTGGCAAATCCGTGGCCTGCGCCGCAAAGCATAGTCGAAGGCGGAAAAGTCATCGAACCTTCACCAATAAGGAAAGCCATTTCCCGCGGTTCAGACATTTGGTATGGTTTTGGCGGCTGGTATAAAGATGCAGCATATACAGAACTCTGGGATTTTAATACAAAACTGAACAGTGATTTAACGTTATATGCAAAGTGGGTAGAGATTAATTGTCTTGTGACATTCGAAGCATACGGAGGAGATCCTGCTCCCAGGGATCAGAATTTGGCGTATGGCGCCAGGGTTGTTGAACCGCTTGCAATGAACCGTACCGGTTTTGGTTTTGGCGGCTGGTATAAAGATACGGCATTTACAGAGCCATGGGATTTTACCGTTGATGTCGTAAGAGATAATGAAAATTTAACGTTATACGCTCATTGGGTAACAAATTATTATACTGTTATATTCGAGGCAAACGGAGGTTTCCCTGCGCCTGTAAATCAATTTGCTGCTCATGGTTCTGCATTAACCGCCCCTCCTGCCATGAGAAAGCCAAATGAAGGCTTTGTGGGCTGGTACAGAAATGCGGATTTTTCAGACAGCGGATGGAACTTTAATATCAATACAGTAAATTCTGATACGATCCTTTATGCAAAGTGGGGCGATGCCAGCTACATTATTAATTTCGAATTAAAGCTGCCTCCAGGAACTTATGTTGAAATAACATCGGGGCACGGTAACCCTGTTCCGGCAAGTCAGTATGTGACTTCCGGCGGCAGAGTTTCTGAGCCGCCTCCTGCAAACATAGCCGGGTGGTCTTTTGTTGGCTGGTATTACAGCAATACTCCAACTGTTGTTAATAAAGGCAATGCCGGAAGTTATCTGCATACTCTTGAGGAATGGGACTTCGACAAGGTTTTAACCGATGCAGACATAAACAATATAATACTTGTTGATATTGATACTCCTACCCTTACTCTTTATGCCAGATGGGTTCCATTTGTTCCGGGTATGGTTTGGGCGCAAAAGGGAAGTTATGTTATGGGCAACGATAGAATTAGCGGATCTTCGCCTGCGCGTCAAATAAAATTAACAGGTTTTTATATGGGCATATATACGATAACCCAGGAAAATTACATGGCTGTAACAACTTTCTCCAACCCCAGTAGTTTTCAGGCAGGAGTTATTACGCGCCCGGTAGACAGAGTGTCGTGGTATGACGTAGTTGAATATTGTAATATTCGTACAAGAAAAGAAAATGAGAAAAACCCGGGGCTGAATTTAACTCCGGTTTACAGTTTGAATGGTATTACAGACCCTGACTTTTGGGATGGCAAACCAAAAAGCAGCCCATCAAACTGGGATTTTATTGTTATGAACCCCGATGCCAACGGCTACAGGCTGCCAACTGAGGCAGAATGGGAATATGCGGCAAAAGGAGGAAACGGCTCTCCCGGAGATTTTACTTACTCCGGCAGCAACAATGCTGACGATGTGGGCTGGTTCAATACAAACAGCGGAGGCATGACTCATCCGGTAGGGACAAAAGCGCCGAATGGGCTTGGTATCTACGACATGAACGGCAATGTGTCTGAGTGGTGCTGGGATTGGTTTGCCCCGTACTCCAGCCTTCCTGCATCTTGCGCCGATCCTGCAGGGCCGCTTGCAGGGACTGAGCGCGTAAGGCGCGGCGGAAGCTGGAACAATAACAACACTAACGTACGAACCGTGGTAAGGAACAGCTTTTATCCCGACAATGCTACTTATGTTATGGGATTCCGTGTTGTTCGAGGGTCGGCGGAAATATATTAAGATTGACGTATGCCTGAAAAAACAGATGCTGCAAGCCGTATCGGAACTGAAAGTATAGGAAGACTGTTACTCCGGTTTTCAATTCCCGCCATAACCGGGATGCTGGCTAATGCTTTGTACAATGTGGTTGACCGTGTTTTTGTAGGTCAGGCTGTAAATGAGATAGCTCTGGGCGGCATTTCGCTGGTGCTGCCGTTAATGACAATTACGCTGGCTTTTGGAATGTTGTTCGGCATTGGCGCAGCAAACATGATTTCCATGCGCCTTGGCCAGGGCCGCAAGCAGGAAGCGGAAAACGCCCTGAATCATTGTTTTTTCCTGTTATTTGGAACAGGTATTTTAATAACGATAGCAGGGCTGATTTTTCTGGAGCCGATTCTTTCGCTGCTGGGGGCGCAAAAGGGCAGTGAAGCTCTTCATTATGCCCGCAGCTATTTGCGGATAACTCTTTATGGTTCCGTGTTTTCGCTGGTTGGTTTTGGTTTTTCCCATTGTACCAGAGCGCAGGGTTTCCCCATGATTACCATGATTGGTATGTTGTTGGGCGCTGTTCTAAATATTATTTTTGATGCAATTTTTATTTTTGTTTTTAATTGGGGTGTAGAAGGCGCTGCATGGGCAACTGTAGTAAGCCAGGCGGCAGCCATGATTTGGGTAC
>Ga0123356_10005075_pt1 | contig 13498 bp, 13 predicted proteins | sample TergutEmb28metaG_2_FD_92546 | JGI IMG/M metagenome (GOLD analysis project Ga0123356, IMG submission 92546) | Embiratermes neotenicus P3 segment gut microbial communities from Petit-Saut dam, French Guiana - Emb289 P3 | ecosystem: Host-associated > Arthropoda: Insects > Digestive system > Gut ...
AAATAATGCATACGAAGCTGGTCAACGACCTTGGCAAGGTTTTGTTTATCTGCGTCTGTCTTTACGCTGCCGGCACTTACGATCTCCTCATATACCGCTCCAACTACTTTGTTAAGTTCCATTACTCCGGCTTCGGCTTGTGTCAGCCAGCTTTGGGCAGTTTCGACCATTCCCTGATAATGCGAAAGACGTGCAAGCTTATTACGCGCAGCTTGACCATATATCAAGGCTGACGGATCATCACTGATATGTCCGTATTTTCTGCCGCTTGAAAGCTGGTTTTGCAGCTTATCCATCCTGTTGAGGTTTAAACTGAGATTACTCAGCAGAGTATTTTGCATCATTGAGTTAGTAATACGTGTAACCATTTTAAATTCTCCCTAAATCCTAAGCCCTAAATCTTATAATCCGACGCGGCCTGTGCCGTTTATGAGTCTGTCGAGAGCATCGTCCATTGCTGTTATTACGCGGGATGCACCGTTATATGCGTGGTTGTATTTTACGAGTCCAACCATTTCTTCGTCGAGCGAAACACCTGCAACTGCTGTTCTCTGGTTATTCGCTGCAAGAAGCAAAATCCTGCTTGTTTCAGCGGCTTGCTGAGCTGTGCTTAAAGTGTTACCGACGTCAAATCTGATCGTTGTACCAAACTCGTCAAAGCTGCCTATCGGTCTGCCCTGAACCGTGAAGTTTGTCCTGCCGAACAGCGCATACAGTTTTCTTATATTCTCATTGTTGTGTCTTTGAAGTTCTGTCGGATCGCCTTCACCGGCAAGACCGAGTTTTTTTGACGAAGCTGCAATATTAAATGCACTGTCTTGAATATCCAGACTGAGCATAATGTTTTTTGCTGTTATGCCTCTTATTGCCGGATCATTAGGATCGATATGGTATCTTGCTCCAAATATAGCAGGATCATCAGGATCACTCGGTTGCGGCACAAGATCTTCGCCGTCTTCATCGAGATATATGACAGTTCCAATACCGGAATCATCGAAAAACTTGATACCCGTTCTTGAACCGTCCGGATGATCGGACCAACCTGTAACGTGGACTCTGTTTATTTCAATTACGAGCGCACGCGCCAGGTCGTTTACACGCTCGATGTAATACGGAATACCTCTTTGAGTACTGTCTACACCACCGTCAATACCATCTCGCATATCGATGTGTGATTTCAGTTCTCCGCCTGTCAAAGACATATCGATACGAGCCGAATCCAAAATCGCCCGATCCGGAAACTCAGGATCAAAATCATCCGTCATCCAGCTTGCCCACATAGGAATAGCTACACGAGGTTCATCGGGACCCAGTACGTTTGTTTCATAAGCGATACCAAGTTCATTGATCCTGTCATGGTTTACGAGAATGCCTCCCGCGAGCTTGACCTCCATCATACTGTGACCAAACTGATCGGGATATTCTTTATATTCAATATTGGCGTACTTGGCAAGATCGTCGAGTAACAGATTACGTTTGTCTCTTAAGTCATTGGCGATCATACCTGTGAGCTCAAAGGTGTAGATCGAAACGTTGAGGTCAGCGATATCCTGTGCGATCCTGTTTATATCGCCTGTCTTTGTTTCGACAGCTCTGTTTTCTACGGTCTGAAAATCTATGAGACCTTGATAAATCATGTTTAACTGCTGGACAAGATCCATCGCTGTTGTCTGCATCAAAGTACGCGGAGCACCTGCTACCGGGTCTTGTGTAACAACAGTCATAGACCTGAAGAATTCTGCCAGGCTGTGATTGATACTTGTTTTTTCGTTTACATTATCAAAAAACGATTGAATGTATGTCAGGCTCTGTGCTCTTGTATCCCAATAAGAATTGGTAGTTGTCTCTTCCCTGAACCTTCTGTCAAGGTAGGCAGAGCGGATTTGGTCCAATATTTGAACCCGTACACCGCCACCGACAAGTCCTTGCCCTACGGGGGCAAATCTGCCGACAGTTGAGAACGGGTCATGTGCTGTTGAAACGATACGCTGGCGGGTAAAGCCTGCTGTATCTAAGTTTGATATATTATGGCCTGTAACATCGAGTCCGAACTGAGCTGTTGTAAGACCGGTTTTGCCGATTTCTACTCCAAAAAATGTGCCTCTAACCATTGTCTTTCTCCCTACTTTGAGTATAAAACGCGCCTTTTCTAAGGCACGAAGGGAGAATCCATTCTCTTTGGTTTTGCTGACAGCAACGCTATCCTTGCATTGCTCACTATATACATTATCGTTGTTTTTCCGCTTAACATTAGTCCTAATATCAAAAAATCCCCTCGTGAGAGGGGATGTTGTATCAGGCGTGTCCGTCGTAGAACCCTTTTGTTTTTTTTCTGTCCGGTGTGGCTCTTCCGTCGCCTCCGTACATGTTGTTCAGCGGGTCTTCAGAGTCTACCATCAAATCAAGCATCGTTTCTGAATACTCCAGATGAGCCTTTATAAGTTCACGGTTTTCCATATTAACGGCTGCATGTTCTTCGATTATCGGCATCAGCTCTGATTGAAGTTTTCTTATTTCTTCTTGTTCTTCAGGCAGTGCTTTTTCCGCAATCTTACTGACTGTGATATCGTCGTCCTCCAAGCCCATTTCTGCCGCAATAACACTGTGAAGCGCAAGACGTTTTTTCTCTATTGCTCCGAGTTTGTTTAGCTCCTTAAGCTCGAGGCGAATCACACTTTCAAGATTTTCTGATTCACCGTTAATAATGATTTGCCGTTCTTCTTTTGCAAGTTCGAGCATGTTTCCCAGCACTTCCTTTTGCTCTTGCAAAAGGGTGCACAAGTCAACCAGCGTTTGCCTCATTAGCGGCTTCCTAAAATGCTCGACAGGATCTTATCGGCGATCTCTTCGCTGCTTACTTTGTATTCGCCTTTGTTAACAGCATCTTTGAGATTGGCGATGTGTGCTTTTTCCTCAGGTGTGCGGAATTCAAGCTCTTCTCTTGCTTCCGTGAGCGCCTTTGAAAAGCTAAGGGCTTCTGCAGAGAATGTGACCTGATCGCGACCGCTTGTCACTTTAGTCTCTTCCTTTGCAGGTTTTGTTGCCTGATAGCTTCTGAGGATGTTTGGATTTGTGATTGGATTGATTTTCATGTCTGCCACCTTCTTCGGGTTTATTTCATCATCATTTATACCCTTGCGCGTATATCTAAAAAAGCATTTTGCTTCTCTATTTATTATTATCGTAACTTTTTGGTTTTTCGTTAGCAAAAATGTATTATTTTGTAAATATTTTTTATGTTCCTATTTTTGCCGATCCTTTTAAGTTTGGTTCGTCTTTTTTTGCTTCAGGTTTTTTTGCGGATGCTACATTTTTATCCATTGAGGACGCTACTTTTCCCATACAGTCTTTGCACATTCTGCCTGTGTTTATCGGCTTTTTGCACATCTCACAGACCAGTAAGCCATCGCCGTCCGGACTGTCTATTATCAGCCTTCCCTCTTTAAGGAGGTGGATTATAACAGGTTTTTTTACTTCTGTCTCTTCTGAAATGACGTCGATATTTGAATGCTTGTGTTCGTAAATATAATCTCTAACCGTAATAAAGTCTTTGTCTATTTGTTCCATACATGCCGGACATATCTTGCCACCAATGCTTGTGAACGGTTTTTTGCAAAATGTACACTGTACAATATTCATATAGCTGTCCTCCAAAACATCTATTTAATATATTGATCGGCGTGCCGATGGCATTATCTTCTCATATTGTTTGCTATGCCCTGCATCTCGTCTGCTGTGGTCAGTGCACGGGAGGCGAGCTGGAATGCTCTTTGTGTTCTTATGAGTCTTGTCATTTCTTCCGCCAGATTGGTGTTTGAACCCTCTAACATACCCTGACGTACTGTTACTGTGTCATTAGCCTGGATAACTTCTCCTGAAGCAGGAGTCTCTGAGTAGGTTCCGTCACCTGACGATTCAAGACCTTTTAAGTTGCGGAATGTGAATATGCCCAGTCTTGCGCTGCCAACGAAGTTTGTATTGTTTGTAAAGCGTAAAAATCCGTCTGCGCCGACTTCGATCGTATCTGTGCCAAATGGTATCGGGATCCTTGCGTCGTTTTCGTCAAGTACATACAGTCCGTTGCCGTTTACGAGAAATGTTCCGTCTGCCTCGGCGCTTAAATGAAAGCTGCCGTTTCTTGTATAGACGCGGTCACCGTTAAAGTTTGCAAGTGCAAAGAAGCCTTCACCCTCTATGGCAAAATCGAGCATTCTTTCGGTTCTTTCGAGATTGCCGGGTTTAAAATCTCTGGTTACAGCATTAGCCATGAGACCATGACCTTTTTGCTGATTATTATCAGGTGATCTTGCCGGACCCGGAGTGATCCCAACTGTGTAAAGCGAATCTTTAAAATCGAGCCTGGCGTTTTTATATGCGGTTGTGTTGGTATTTGCAACGTTGTTTGCAATTGTGTCTATTCTAAGCTGCTGATTGCGAAGACCGCTTGCAGCTATTGATTTTGCTAAGTACATTAACGTAATCTCCCTATCTCTGTGACAGCTCTGCCTACTGTTTCGTCTATCATCGTTATCATGCGCTGGTTAGTTTCATACGTCCTGTACATTGCCAGCATGTCGACCATTTCCCGTCCGATATCCACGTTTGACATTTCTAAAAATCCTTGTGCTATGGTGTATGGGTTTGGTGCTGCCAGCGGCTCCTCGAGTGAGAAGTAAAGGTTGCTGCCTTGCCTCCTGAGTTGTTCGTTATCTTCAAATGATACGACCCTGATCGTATCAACATAGCCGTCTGTTGTAAAAACATTTCCGGAACTGTCTACCGAGAAGTTTAGTCCACCTACATTGATCGGTCCGTTATTTCCGAGTAGGAAGTTGCCTTCACCGTCTACCAAAAATCCGCCGTCGTTGATGTAAAAATGTCCGGTTTTGGTATAGCGCTCTCCGTTTGCTGTTTCGACTACGAAGAATGCATCTCCGACGAGAGCCAGGTCTGTCGGGCGCTCTGTACCCTCGAGTGCACCCTGGGTGAAATCTATGTACAGATGATCGACCTGTGTACCGAGGTTTAAAGGACCGACTCTGTGGTCAAGCGGTCTGCGCGGCGGTGTGTCGTTGATGCGTCTTGTGAGCACTTCATCAAAGCTATGCGCAATGTTGTACTCTTTTTTGTACGCAGTAGTTTCTGCGTTGGTGATATTATTTGTTATGGTCTCCATCCGTCTGCGCTGCAGCAACATCCCTGTCCCTGCTATATATAGACCTCTTACCATACTGATAATACTCCCTGTAGTGTTTCACTCTTTTTCTGAACACAAATAGCCTCAGAAATACCATATCCTATTATCAGTATCGTAATTTTCTCCTTATAACTTAACAGTTTTTTGCATTTTTTTCAAATTATTTTTTGTCAAAAAAACAGGCACCAAAAACCTGCTGTTCTAATCATACGAGCATAAGACCTCAACAAGTCGGCTACAAGTACAATTCTGTCAAACGTAACCACGGACGGTGGAGTGCGTAAGATCTGTGCAAGGATGCGCGGTCGAACGAAAAAGAATGTGCTTGTAGTCGGCTTTAGCGTAGGATTCTGTTACCTTTTCAGCCCGATTACCAACTGCACTTCATTACGCGTTATTCCCAGCTGGCTGGCTATTTCTGCGTCTGTTTTTCCCCTGTCTGCTAGAGCCAAAATCGCACTGCTTCTGGTTTGTGCATTTGACAGCTCCACGGTCGACGGATTTGCCTCTACCGACTCATCAAAAAACTTTTGAAAAACTGCGCCGTTGTCCTCTCTCTCAGGCAGCGCAATGTTATTGACCGGATTGGTCAATACGTTGTTGTTCTTAATGATCCGCTCTGCACGCTCAAGCACCTCGCCGGCAACCCTGATCCTGTTGGCATCAAACGGCAGAGTTCGCGGCAGCTTCTCAAGCACCTGCTCTTTTTGTTCAAGTGCCGGCGGCAAATCAAACGCAGTCATATGCGAAGTCGCACGATATTCCTGCTCTTTCAGTTCATCCATCGTCACTCTTATCTGGTCATTAAATTCTTCCATAAGAGTCTCAACGGAAGAAAACATTTGCAACAACTGTGCTTCGCGCTCATCAAGCATCTTTTGCTGCCGTCTGGCATTAGCAAAAAGCAACTTGCAGATGATGGCGATAACACAAATAAGCCCTGCTATAAATAGTGCAAATGCGTAATACTCTAACATACTTACCTCAAACTGTTATATCTATCAATTGGTCATATTGTGCGGGAGCTACGCGGAGTTCCGGGATCACTTCTTCGTCTTCTTCCTGCTGACCGTCTCTGCGACCTGAACTTTCGCCGCCTTCTGAACCTTCACGCTCTTCATCGACATCTGTTCTGATATTCTCATTTTCCGTTTCTGTTGTCGCAAGCACTCTTGACTGATCGATCTCACCTTCGATCTGTGAACGAACTGCCAAATGCTCTTGATTATGCTCCGGCTGTCTTTGAATACTGCTGGTTTCCCTGACAAAGTCGGTCGCCCGCGTTATCATGATTTGCGTATCTATACCTCTGATCGACATGGTATGACGCCCCCTCTCCTCCTGAGAACCTTACCTCTTATCTCCCTTACTGATTTCACACGGACCGTACACTACCTCACCATTATCATATCTGAATGATGCATATCCTATCTCGTCAAGAACCTTAAAGGCACTTGAGCCGATCGTAATTCGCGTCCCCGAGAACGCTGTTTCATATACATGAACCCGGCTGTTTGTGGCGTTTTCTATCTCGGTTTTAAGAGCGGCTATTTCATCTTGATGAATCTGTCTGTCTTCGTTGTTTATCCGCCTGTTTTCTATACCTGAAAGATGCAGCTTTGTCCAGGTTTCATTGTCCATCGACCCTTTTGTTTTTTCCAGATAAGCATCAAGCTGATCCAGCTTGATCTTGTCTGTTGCAAGACGCTCCAGTTCTATTTCCAGTGTCTGTATCCTCGCACGTTTTCTTGGCATGACACCGACTGCAACTTCTGTTTTTGTGTTTGATAAAGCACCAAGGAAGTTAGCGATTATATCACCCGCTGCCGCTGCACTACCGCCTATTATCGCACCTCTTTTACCCAGTGCTTCTATCGTGCCTCCTGATTCTATCCTGCTATGTATACTGACATCGACCTTGACAGGTCCGTCTGCTACTATTGTTCCCTGCTCTATGTACATGATAGAAACAGAACCGCCTGCCTCTATCAAACCTTTCATCGAACCCTGCATACCGCCTTTGACTTCAACACTACCGCCTGCTATAAGCTTTGCTCCCTCAACACCGCCGCCAACTGTGATGCCGTCTGTTGCTTTTATTGTGTGACCGGAGCGGACACTTCCGGAAATATGAATACTGCCGTCAAAATCGATGTTCCCAACACTCATATCGCAATCGCCGTTGATTTTGTATATGTTTGAAACATTGATAGCGTTATTGACAAAGTCGACCATTCCTGAACATGTAGCTGTCATTTCTGTTCTTAAGTCGTTTATCTCAACATTTTTACCTCTCGGGAGCGATATCTCTTTACCCGGACGTTGTCTTATGGGATTGCCTTTTACCGACATGCCGGGCTCTCCCTCTGTGGCATCTGTTTTTGATACCAACAGTTGACCTTCTGTGACCGGAACATAAAGATCCAGGGAGCGATAGTCCACTCTGCCTCCGCCAATTTCTCTGGGGCTTCCTGTTCTTTCATCTGTAGAAAAATGGAAAATCAGCTTACCGTCTTCACCGTCCACTGGTGGTGTCGCCTTTGCGATCACAATCGGTTCACCATATTCTTTTGAGCTCAGTAATGCGGCTAACGCTTCTTCGTCAACTCCCTGGACAACACCAAACTCGAATATCTTCTTTTTAGCGTCCTCAATGCTCAGTACAGGACCGTTCGGCTCGGGAGGAAGCAGTCTTACGCTTGCTTCAAGCTCATCGCCTGTAACTACGATGTTTATATCTTCTCCGTATATATGCTCTGCTTGAGATATTGCTATTCTTGCACGTCCGCTTCCTTTTTCAACAAGTCCTTGGATTGTTGATATACCGGGATCAACGATCCTCTTGCGGGTTATATGATGCATCAAATCGTTTCTGTCAAGATCTGCACCATTGCCGCGTTCCTTATATATTTCCAGAAAGAGACCTTCCTGTTCATAATAAAGAGCGTATGAAGCAGGCATATTTCTGGTATCTGCAGCCGTTCCTTTTATTGCAAGGATCTGCCAGTTCTCGTCACCTTCCTGATCTCCGCTGACGATATCAATTGTCAATTCTTCTTTACCGCATTTGAAGTGAGCCGCAGCCATAGCTTCAGCATCTTCTTTGCTCCCTGCCGTAAAATACTTAGCGTTCAATATCGTCACATCCTTTATACGACTTTCTCCAGCTTTACTCTCATTTTTGCCAGTACTTTTGAATGTATCTGCGATACTCGTGACTCTGTCACGTTGAGAATGTCTGCGATTTCTTTAAGCAGCAGTCCTTCGTAATAGTAAAGTGTTATGACTGTTCTCTCTTTTTCCGGGAGCTCGTCAATAACTTCAACTAATATTGCTTTTTTTTCTTTTTCCAGCAGTTCATCTTCCGGAGTTTTTTCATCTCTGTTTTTGATTTCAGCTTCCGGATTAGCCGATCCGAGAGCATCTTCAAAGTTGATCAGATTAAACATATGCGTTTGGTTGAGAACCTTATGCACTTGCTCTACAGGCATTCCTAATGAGTCAGCAACCTGCTGATCGACCGGACCTTCGGGGTCTTTGCTTTCAAATGCTTCGTAGGCTGAGTTTATCGCGCTTATTTTTTTGCGCAAACTCGGAGATGCCCAGTCCTGCGATCTCATATAGTCCAGTATCTCTCCGCGAATACGTGTGACTGCGTATGTTTCAAATTTTACTTCATGCTTAAGCTCAAATTTGTCAACAGCATCAATAAGTCCGATCATCCCGCAACTGACAAGGTCATCATACTCATTGTAATTGTTATATTTTGGCATCATTCGGCGGACTATCCACTTTACGAGATAGCCGTAATGGAGCAGTAAATCATTTTTTGCGTCGATGTCTCCGTTTTGTTTAAACGAAACCCACAACTTGTCGAGTTCCTCAGGGGTCAGTTTGTGTCCTGTCTCACTCATGCCTTCCCTCCACCCGTGTATATAATAACAAGTACAACGCTTTAAGATTCTTCATTATATCACATTTTAACTATTTTTTAAAGATACCTGCTTCTCCTTTTAATTTGCCGTTGCTGTTCTGTCAAAACATACCTCGCAATACCGTCGCTCATAGCCTCTGTCATACCAAAAAAGTGCATCCCTGTGTTGAATGTGTTACCTGTGCGCCAAGGTATACAGCGCTTGACCGTTGCGGTCAAATGTAGCGCCGGGACTCTCTCATTCGTATCACTTATTCCTCCGCGGATATTTGCATGAGCTCTACCTAAATGTAAGCTCAGCATGTAATTTTCTTCCAGTTCATATTGTCTTTTAGTTAACAGTGCGATGCCTGTGACACTAATATCCCTGCTGCTGACAACTTCCAAAGCAATTGCTTTAACTTCGTCTGCCACGTACGTAATACCTTGTTCTTTGTCATCCGTCATTTCATATATCTGTACATCAAAGCTCACCGGAAGTCGAAATGCTTCACGTCTTTGATTCTTTTGCGCTGACGTTTTTTGTATAAGCCACATGTAGCGGACTTCACCGCGCTTTTCAAGTGCAACCACTCTCATCTGGGCAATAAATCTGCCTGATTCGCGGTAAAAAACCAGATAGATGTCATCACCTTGATCAACGTGCATATACACGCCTTTACGGTTCGGCACTCCTGCAAGGAACGGTCCGTCGTTAAGCCGATCCTCGATCATTGTCCTGAAAACCTGACCTGACGAAGTAACCAAATCAACCTTATCACCGACCGTGATCACTTCCTCGTCAATGACTTGATTCATGTCCATAAAGTCTAATCCTCCAGCAATTTCTTAAGCATTTGCTGTTCCTTTGCTCACTCCCAGCATACGTGAAAATACTCTTGACAAAACGCTGTAAGTTGTTTTCTCGCTTGGCATATTCAGGATAGTTCTCGCTATTACATCAAGTTCTCGTGCTGTTGCACCATATGGGTCGCTGACTGTTATAGGTACTTGCCGTTTTATTGCTGTTGTAAAATCGTGGTTATACGAGATAAGACCCAACGGGTTTATGTTTTTACCCAAATGCCTACCGCATACGTTGACGAAACCTGTCTGAACATTCTGAGCCTCGCTTTTGTTTTCACATTTATTCGCCAGTACATGCAGGGGATGTGATGCATCGTGCTTTACTATTGTTTTTACCAGTGCATATGCGTCCAGTACAGAAGTCGGCTCTGATGTGGTGACGACTATCGTTTCTGACGATGCCAGTAAAACCTGCATGATCGTGCTGCTGACACCCGCACCGGCGTCCATTATTATTAAGTCGATCGGTGCATCCAGATGTACTATTTTTGCCAATAGCTGCGATAGCTGCTCCTCATTCATATTGATCAGTTCGTTAACACCTGAGCCGCCCGATATAAAGCGAACGCCTTCGTGTCCGAGCTGTATGATCTCATGCAGTGTTTTCTCTCCGCGCAGGAAATAACTGAGGTCAAGTCTTGTTGTTATTCCAAGCATTACGTCCACATTTGCAAGTCCGAAATCAGCATCAAGAATAAGCACACGAACTCCAAGTCTGCTCATTGTAATCGCAAGATTGACAGAGAGACTGGATTTACCGACTCCGCCCTTGCCACTGGCAACGGAAATAACCCTAATATCCTGGGTCTTCCCCATAAGCTCTCTTAAACTACTAGCTTGATCTGACATATTTCTCCTAAATTCTCGTCTCTCGTCATTGCGAGCGCACGAAGCAATCCAGTCCTTTAATCCCTAACTATCTGCTTTACGATCGCCTCTACATCTGCTATCTCGATGTCGTCCGGTACGTCCTGGCCTGTTGTTACGTAAGCGAGTGGTTTTTGTGTATACCAGCTTATGTTCAGCAGTGATCCGCGGTATTTTGTTTCATCAAGCTTTGTTATAAGCACTCTGTAATCATCCACAAAGCCGTAAGTATCAGCCATTTCCTTGATCGATGCAAAGCTTGTTGTTGCCGAAAGGCACAGTAAAATATCCTCAGGTTTTAAGATTTTAACAATATCTAAGAGGTCTTCCTTGTGTTGTTCATCACCCGGTCTTTTACCCGCTGTGTCGACAAATATCATGTCTCTGTCTGACATGCTTTCCATTGCACCTTCAAGCTCATGCGGATTGTATACCACCTGCAGCGGAACACCAAGTATATCCGCATATGTTTGCAATTGTTCCTGTGCTCCTATACGGTATGTATCTGTGTTGATTATACCGACGTTTTTCTTTTGCTTGACTGCGAAATCTGCTGCCAGCTTTACAATCGTTGTTGTCTTTCCGACACCGGTCGGTCCCATAACAAGCACGACTTTTTGAGTGAACTTTTTGTGCAGTATCGGCTCGGATCTTCCAAATTGCTCAAGCATAAGATGCTCGATGATCTCTGCGGCGTTTGAACCCGGTTGCTGCTTTAGCATCTGGTCTGCCTGCTTTGCAAGGCTGAGAGCAAGTTCTTCACGTACTTGTGACTCGATCAACCTGCTGAGCAGTTTTTGTACTTCTTCAGGATAGTCATAAGTGACATCGCGCTTAATATATGCAAACTTATCCATAAAGTCGGTAAGCATCGTTTCAAATGATGTCATGCGGTTATCAAGCTGTTCAAGCTTCTCGCTGCTAATTGTTGCCGTTTTATCTTTATGACCCCAACCCTTATCCAAAGTCCCTCCTGACATACCGTTTCCCGGTGGTGCTATTGGTGCAACAGGCGCACTTTCCGGTGGTATATACGGCATACTTAGCTTTTTTGCTGCAGGTGTATTTGAAGGATCGTATGCAAACTGGACTTCCAAAACCGGCTTTTTAAACAGGTTCTTTAGTCCTTTCCTGCGCACTTTGCTATGTGAGAGCATCACTGCATCAGAGCCAAGCTCCCGAATGGCAGCATCCATAGCCTGCTTCATACTCTCTGCATGGTATCTTTTTACTTGCATTACAGTCGTACTACTCCTTCTGATAATACCTCAACGCCGCTGTCTATCTCATTATACGATAAAACTGCCAGCTCCGGCGATATTTGTTCAGAAATCTTCCTAAATTGGCGGCGAACAAGCGGCGATGTCAGGATAACCGGTGTTCTGCCTTTGTTTTTCATGTTTTCGATAATAGCTCTGAGTCTGTCGAATATCGAATGCACCTGGAAGGGTTCGATCGCCAGATACGAACCATGCTCAGATTGTTTTGTGCTGTCTAAAATCAGTTGTTCAAGAGACGGATCAAGCGTAATCGCATATGCAACGTCCTCCGGTATGAATCGCTTGGATATTGAACGCTTGAGTGCCTGTCTGACATATTCGGTGAGCATATCCGGGTCGCGCGTCATGTTACCGTAGTCTCCGAGCGCTTCCATAATAGATGCCATATCGCGGATCGGGATGTTTTCTGAAAGCAGATTTCCGAGTATTCTTTGAATTTCTCCAAGTGAGAACATTTTTGGGAAGACCTCATCAACGAGTGCTGGTTGTGTTTTCTTCAGGTTATCGATCAGTGTTTGCACCTGCTGACGGTTAAGCAGTTCGTGTCCGTGACGTTTTATTATCTCTGTTAAGTGAGTTGCGATGACCGACGGAGGGTCGACTGTTGAATAGCCCATTATTTCTGCTTCCTCACGGTCGCTCTTCGGTATCCAAAGTGCCGGCAATCCAAACGTTGGCTCTACTGTTGGTATGCCGTAGATTTCTTCTTCTACTTCTCCGGAGCTTAGTGCGAGCAAGTGGTCTGCCATTACTTCTCCCCTTGCTATCTCAACGCCTTTTATTTTTATAGAGTAGGCATTTGTGGCAAGCTGGATATTATCACGCAACCTGATCGCAGGCACTATAACGCCCATATCGATGGCGCACTGCCGCCTTATCATAACGACACGGTCGAGCAGGTCGCCGCCTTGTGAAACGTCTACCATCGGTACGATCCCGTACCCGAATTCGAGTTCTATCGGATCGACCTGGAGCAGCGCCGTTACGCTTTCCGGTTTGCGTTTTTCTTCTGCAGCCACTTCTTCCTCCACATGTTCCTCTACTACAGCCTCTCTTTGAATACGGTTGAATGTCACATAACCGATTATCATCAATGCGATCGCAACGATCCACATCGGTATCGTCGGAAGTCCCGGCATAAGGCTGATAAGTATTATCAGTACGCCACCCATTATTAGTGCATTCGGCTGGCTTAAGAGTTGTTTTGATACTTCTCCGCCGAATGTTTCATCTCTTCCTGAGCGTGTAACTATGATACCTGACGCAGTCGATATGAGCAGTGCCGGGATTTGAGTTATCAGTCCGTCTCCTATCGTTGCAAGTGTAAATATCTGAGCGATCTCTCCAATGTCAGCATCCATGGTCAGCATGCCC
>Ga0123356_10005076_pt1 | contig 13498 bp, 9 predicted proteins | sample TergutEmb28metaG_2_FD_92546 | JGI IMG/M metagenome (GOLD analysis project Ga0123356, IMG submission 92546) | Embiratermes neotenicus P3 segment gut microbial communities from Petit-Saut dam, French Guiana - Emb289 P3 | ecosystem: Host-associated > Arthropoda: Insects > Digestive system > Gut ...
ACAAGCAGTATCGCAGCAAATAGCGGACTCATATATTATTATTCTTGTAATCTCACTTTTTATTCTGCTTTGCTTTTCAGCTTTTTTTTCTGCCTGTGAAATGGCTTTTTCATCGTTAAATCGAATTAAACTTAAAAGCCTTGCCGTTAAAAGCAAACGGGCGCGGCTCGCGCTAAAAATGATAGAAGCTTACGACAAAATCCTTTCTACAGTTTTAATCGGCAACAATATTGTAAATATTACCGCTTCCGCGCTGGCAACGGCTCTTTTTATTGGTTTATTTGGAGCCAAGGGTGTAAGTATCGCCACGCTTATTATGACAATTTTGCTTTTGATTTTTGGCGATATTTCCCCAAAGGCGCTGGCGAAAGAAACGCCGGAATTAACGGCGCTTAGAAACGCTCCTCTTTTGCGTTTTTTTGTTTTTTTACTTACTCCCATTAATTTTCTTACAGGCTGCTGGAAAAAATTATTAATGAAGATTTTTCCCGTAAAAGTAAATCTTTCTACAACCGAAGATGAGCTTTTAACCTTTGTAGAAGAAGTGCGGCAGGAAGGCGTTATAAATATTCAGGAAGAGCAGATGATCAGGCAGGTAATTAGCTTTGATGATTTAAAAGTTTCTGAAATATTCACCCCCCGTATTGATGTTGAAGCGATTCAGGATAACGCCACTGTTGAAGAAATTGACAAAAAATTTATCGAAACAGGATTTTCCAGGCTTCCTGTTTACCGGGATTCAATTGATAATATTACAGGGATTCTTCTTTTAAAAGATTTTTATCATGAAGTAATGAAAGGTTTAAAAACACCTTCGCAGATTATTACACCTGTTGTATTTGTTACAAAAACAATTAAAGTAGAAAAACTGCTTAGAACTTTACAGAAAAAACAGGCTCACATGGCGGTTGTTGTAGATGAATACGGCGGCACTTTGGGAATTGTAACAATCGAAGATATTGTAGAAGAACTGGTAGGTGAAATCTGGGACGAACATGATGAAATTGTAGAACCCGTTAAAAAAGAAACAGACGGAAGTTTTATCGTTTTGGGAAATGTAAACTTTTTTGATATGCTGGAAAGTATCGGACAGGAAGCGCAAGAAATCCCAAACACGACAGTGGCGAACTGGATAATGGAAAGTCTTGGAAGACTTCCGCGCGCTTTTGAAATTTTAACCTGGAATAATTTAACAATAATTGTATTAAAAGTTATTAAACAAAGAGTAATGGAAGTAAAAGTTACCGTTAATAATTAACCGTTAGCGCAGATTGTAGTGCCTGTGTAATCTTCGCCGTTTAATATTTTTTTTAAGTTTTCCAGATCTCTTCCGCCAGCGCAGATTACTTTAAGACCGATTTTTTCAGCGTGACGGCTCGCGACAGGATCGAATGGAACATTTTTTCCCGGTACCCATTCATCGCCTACAATAGCGCGAAAATCCGCCCATTTAATTTTGTCGATTGGCTGCGCGTTAGGATCGATTTTTGGATCCGCCGTATATACTTTTTCTATGTTGGATAAATTAATTACCATGTCGGCGCCAAAACGTTCCGCTAAAAGCACCGCGTCGTAATCGGTAGAAAAACCCGGTTTCCAGCCAGCGGCTACAAGAACATGACCTGTCAGCGGTTGTACTTCTGTTGGATCTGTTACAACATCCTGATTACACCATTTACTCATAAGCGCTTTTATTAATTGCGCGTTTAATCTTGTCGCCATTATTCCTATCCAGTCCGCATTATAATGCGCCGCGTTAGTGTCAATACTGTTAGCTGATATTTCCCGGTACGCGTTTTGATAATGACGCGCGGGACCTCCGCCGCCTACTACAAAAATAAAATGTCTGTCGGATTCATTTTCTATAAAAGAGCGTACAAGTTCTACAAATTTTTTTAAATATTCTGTATCAACTTTGTCCGGAGCTACGATTGAACCGCCAAGTGATATTACTGTTACCATATTTTCTTCCTTTAATGATATAAACCGCTTATAATAATATCACCCCAAAGGCTTGTGTAAGATTCAAGTCCGCCTGCCGCTTCTTCCCAAATATTCTGAAGTGAATATGATCTGTTATGCGAAACAATTCTTCCTCTGTTTTCCATTTGCGAAAGCTGAAGATCGCCTCTGGAAAACGCGATACGCTGATTATCAATGTTTCCAAAATAATAATTTGCCGTGTCAATTTCCGGCTGCTCAATGTCACCTAACCAGTCAAAACCGGCTGTATTTAACTGTTGAATAAAACCCGCTAAAGCGCCTGTTCCCATTACAGGATCAACAGGAACCCAGCCAAAACTATCAATCCAAAATTCCGCCCAGTAATGGCGAATTGTATGCCCCATTTGATCGATTAACACACCCGCGATTGGTAAACACGGTACTCCCGCGGCGCGGGTCATCGCTGTAAATAGTAAAACGGCTGTGTAGGAATCCGCCTGTTTTTGATCAAGAACTTCGCCAAGATCAGTTAAAGAGGGTTGTGTATCAATTATTTGTATATTTGTAATTATCCAGTCATATATGGCTTTTGTTTTTACATACGGGTTTTGTTCCCTGCCGATGATTGAATTAACAGTTGTTCTAATTTCGCGGGTTTCACTTGGAATTAGAGCTGTATTTTGTGTATACATGACAGATAACGGTGATGTTTCCTGTCTAATAAATTGCGGGTTTAAATTTGTTTCAACCGCGTATACTTCAACTCTGAATGAATTATTTATAGAATGATTCGATCCTGTTAAAAGGCTTTCAAGTTTAAAAAGACTCACTCCCCGGTGATTTTCCAGAAACGGTTCATTATTACGCGATATTAACCGCGTATTTCTTTGGGATGGAGAGTTTATAGGTCTTGGTATCCATAAATACAGTGTATTAGGTCTTGTCGCTTCGTTAATTCTTATATCAACAGAGTAAGATATTGTATATATTCGTTTATCTTTTAAAACTTTTGTTCCCGGTCTGCCTGATACATCAAAATATACAGGACGAGACCTTCCATGCGGTGTTCTTACTTCCAAACTGCCGCTTACAGCTCCGTCGGGCAGGCGGACACGAATTTCTCTTGAACTCCAAAATTCATAACCCAGTTCCATTTCTGATACTTCTATAAATTCCGGGTCGCTTATATTAAATTGATTAAATGAAGGTGAATCAAAATCCCACGAGAAAAAAACACCGGATACCGCTTGTAAAGTATTTTCGCGCGATACTCCGAAATTATTTCCCGTAATTGTTATTATTGAACCCGGTGTGCCTGATTGCGGATTTACTGAAATAATTCTTGGTTCAAGCCCGAACACTTCGCCGTCAACCGGTCTTGGCACAGACGCGCTATTTGTAAATAATAATCCGTTACTTTTTTTTCCTCTTGTGTGTACATAAACAAGCCCCGATTCACCTAACTCCGGAACTCTGACAATAATTAAATTGTCCTGCCATAAATGATATGATGAATTTGTCGGCGGTATACCCGCGATCATTACATAAGATGAATCATCGCGCGAGCCGCCAAACCCGCTTCCTGTTAGTGTAATAAACTCGCCCATTACGCCAATTCTTGGATCTATAGATTTTAAAACCGGAGATTCTGTTCTGCATGAATTTAAAAATATAATTAGCGTTAACGCCAATATGGTGATTAGAAAAAATTTATTCGTCATTTACTGCGATGTATGGATTTACTGTTAAGATTACCTGTAATGATGTATTTGACGTACCAAGCGGAAAGAAATAAATTGGTTCGTTAAAATCCATGGGAATAGTTTGTATATATGTATAATAGCTGACGCCGCCGCCGGGATTATTTATCCACATCTGCCCCTGGGCGACAAGTACATTACCCTGTCTGCGTATAAAAGGAGTAAATTGTATAACTACAACCATGTTTGATCCTACAAGTCTTACACCTACAGGACTGCCCGGTATCGCCACTCTTGTTTGTGATTCATCCATGAGTAAATTCTGCTCATCCATTACTCTCGCGTTAATGTTCATTGCCAAAGACCGCATCCCGCTTCCTTGCCGTGTATCCTGAGCGTTAATAAAACTTGTTGTCATGATAAAAAACACAGCGAAAAAAATACCGGTTATATATACAGTACGATTCATTCTATTGATTTCTCCTGGTTGGACGGCTGCCTTCGCCTGTTCGCCTGTTTGATTGGTGTTCCTGATTTTGCCTTGTATAATCAGCCGACCTGACTATAACAGGTTCACCGGTTCTTTGAAAATCTTTATTTTCCGGCAGCCTAAGGATTATAATGTCTGATCCATCGGAAGATAAATATTGAAGAACACTGCTTATATCCGCGACAGGTAAAACCTGCATTTCGTCTTCCGGCAGGATGAAGTTTACCCTGTCTAAAGGTTCTATAAAAGCGATTCCGTCATTACTTTGTCCGCCGCGAAGCCACAACGCGGTCATCAACATAATAACAAGCGCAGCCGCCGCCGCCGCGGGGATAGGGATAGAAAGTCTTTTTTGCATAAATCCCGAGGCATTCATTCTGCGAATATTGCTATTAACAGAGCGCGGCTGGAAGCGCCGTCTGGACTGAAGATTTTGCCAAACCCTGTCTTTTGCCGCTTCTATCATTTCCAGTTCATCTTTAGCTGAAAGTTCTGCTGAAACATTTATAGAAGAAGATTTGATTGAAGAAGATTTGTTAAAAATTTGTTTAAAACCATTAAGCTTCTCTTTGCAAGCCGCGCATTCATTTAAATGGCTTTCCAGTTTTTCTTTCCAGGGGGACGGGAGTTCCCCATCCAGATAGATAGAAAGTAGTTGAGGATCAGGACACATTTGTTCCCCCTTTTGCCGCTGCCTGTTCGGCTTCCGCTAGCAATATGGCAAGGCGTTCACGGGCTCTGAACACCCGCACTTTAACATTTCCTTCGCTTATGCCAAGTACTCTGCCAATTTCTTTATAATTCATTTCCGCGTACTCTTTTAATACTAATACCATACGTAAATTTTCCGGCAGCTTATCAAGAGCGCTTTTAACTTCTTCGCTCGTTTCCTTCTTGACAAGTAACCCTTCCCCGGTTTCCTCCTGTCTGTGGTCTTCTCTAAAGGCGCGTTGATACGCTTTGCGTTCCCGCTCCTTTCGTTTCGCGTAATTTAACGCGGCGTTTTTTACAACGCGAATTAACCAATACTTCGCTTCCTCCGGGTTTGGAAAAACCATATTTTTTTCGTATAAACGAAAAAAACTTTCCTGGCAAAGGTCTTCCGCCGCTTCACTGTTGTTCGTAACCCTGTAAGCTACTCTGAACAAAACCTGGAAGGTTGAATCGTAAAGACGTTTAAACTCGCGGTTATATTCAACCGGATTTATTTCGCTTACAGATGCCGCCTTTGTTGATTCATCGTTAATAGTGTCTTCCTGTTGTTCTTCTATATCTTTAAACAAGTTTTTTCCTCATTTGTTACATACGCCGCCAGGTAGTTCCGGCAGGTCCGTCTTCAAGTATTATACCACGATCCTTTAGACTTTGTCTTATATTGTCGGCGGTTGTAAAGTCTTTTGCCTTTTTAGCTTCAATTCTTTTGTTTATTTGTTCATTAATTTCCTGTTCATCGTTATTTTCGTTGATTTTCGCTTCGTTTTTTATTTTTACAGCGTCTTCAAGCCCTAATCCTAAAACCCTGTCCATATCAAAAATCGCCGCGAGAGTGTCCGCTGTAGCCGGCGCCTCTTTTAAAAGCCCCCAAACTTCCGCCAGAGCCCTTGGAGTATTCAAATCATCCTCGATAGCCCTATCAAACCCTTCTATATATTTGCTTATTTCTTCATTACCTTTTTCCTTAAATCCGCGTAAATCCGTATGTACCGCAGGTACGCAATCCGCGTTAATCAGCGTTTCCTGTATACCAAGCCTGTTTGCCAATCCTCTTACTTTATCTACCAGCGATTTTCTCGAATTCTTCGCTCCTTGCAAGCTTTCGAACGAAAACCGCAATTGGCTTCTATAATGTCCGCTTAAAAGGAAATAACGATAATCCAGAGGGTCAAAACCTTCGTCGATAATGCTTTGTAAGGTAAGAAAACCCCCTGCCGATTTGGACATTTTTCCCTTGTCTAAAACAAGGAATTCATTGTGAAGCCAGTATTTTACCCAGGGTTTTAAACCTGTGGCGGCTTCGCTTTGTGCGATTTCGTTAGTGTGGTGAATCGGAATATGATCGATGCCGCCGGCGTGAATATCAAACTGTTCGCCTAAGTATTTCATGCTCATAGCCGAACATTCGATATGCCAGCCGGGATAACCCCTTCCCCAGGGGCTGTCCCAGGTAAGAGCTTGGTTTTCGAACTTGCTTTTTGTAAACCAAAGCACAAAATCGCCCGGGTTTCGCTTGTTTTCGTCCTGTTCGATTCTGGCACCGGCTTTTAAATCATCCAGCTTTAACAGGGCTAAATCGCCGTAAGAAGGAAATTTCGATATATCAAAGTATAAATTTCCACCCGCGAGGTAGGTAAACCCGTTTTTTTCGATTCTTTCTATTAAAGAGATCATTTCACTGATATGTTCTGTCGCTTTGCAAACCACAGTAGGGCGGGTAATATTCATTTTGTCGGTATCTTTAAAGAACGCTTCAGTGTAAAAATCCGCTATTTCTAAAACGCTTTTGCCGCGTTCTTCGGCGCTTTTTACCATTTTATCTTCGCCGTCGTCGCTATCGTTTGACAAATGCCCGACATCGGTAATATTCATCACATGGTTTACGTCAAACCCTGCGCGGCGCAAAGATCGAACCAGAATATCGTGATGTACATAAGCTCGAATGTTTCCAATATGCGCGTAATTATAAACAGTAGGTCCGCAGCCATAAAAGCCGACTTTTTGCTCTCGCAGAGGTTTAAATTGTTGTTTTTCACGTCCGAATGTGTTGTAAAACGCAAATGCCATATTAATAGGGTAGGGAAAAACTCGATAAAAATCAAGTTACAAAAAATTATCTTACAGAAACAATTACTTCATCGCCATGAGCGCCTATTACTTCTTGAGAGCTTGGATGAATCATTAAATCCATTGCTTCCAGCGGAATTGCGCCAAGAAGGTTTATTTCGGCATTAGGAATAACCATAGCCTCGCAAAGAACACCGCGATTTTTCCATATAATTTCCAAAGGACCTACAACGTCATAAACGGCTTTAGAACCATCGGCAAGGGTACCTGTTTTGGTTCTTGTACGTTCAAGTCCAAGTTTTGCACGCGTTTCTTCGTTTATTACCATTGTCCATGCGCCTGTATCAACTAAAGCGTTAACTGTAAGCTGCCTTATTTTATTGTTGGGAATAAGATTTTCTTCAGCTTTCATCATATCATTTCTGTTTTTTAATGTAATTTCTGTGTGTACCAATCCCATATTATCCTCCGTAAATGTTCCTGTATATAATATACATCTTTTTTGTGTTATCGGAAAGGTTTTTTCAGGATAATATTTGATAAAAATTGCATAGGTTGCGGTACAACAAGAGCGGTGTGGTCGGTATTACATTTTAGATTTCAAGATGCATTTGAATATAATAAATTAATTGTGATTACTTTTCCATTATTAGCAGGCTGTACCATTTCCTGGGTGACAAAAAAAAGCGCACGAAGGTAAACCCTGTGCGCTTTGTAACATCTAAAACTTGATATTAGATATTGGAAGTAAGCTGTTTGTACAAGCTGGCTTGAATACCAATTTCTACAAACATTAAGAAGATGGTAAGAGCGATTGATAAAATAATGCCAACTATTGGAATAAGCGCGAATATAAAAGATAAAATACCGGCAGCAAGACCTAAAATTACCATTATTCCTACAATTCTCCATTTGTTTCCGTAAGTCGCGTTGTTGCTGAGTGTGAGCGCTTCGGCAGGATTTTTTCCTTTGTCAATGGTAAGCAGTGGCGCGAACATCCAAGCGATGGCTATAACAATACCTGGAATGATAGCGAAAACCATACCAATTCCAACGCCAAGACCTAAAAGACCGCATACAAGGAAGAATTCTCCCATGTATTTTCGGTATTTTGAATCAAAAATTTCTACCATGTCGATTGATTCACCTTTGCTGGCTTTTGCGACAATCCCAACAAACATGCCGATTGTTGTACCTACATTGATGTATGGAATCCAACAAGTCAAAATCCATAGAATAAGGTTTACAAAGATTGGACCAATGTTTTTGATTCCAATTCCGACACCATCTTTTATGGTGCCAATAATTTCAAGTTTTTTTACTTCAGACATTTTTTGTCCTCCTAAACAGAGATTTTACTATAAAGTTTCAAATATTGCAATTACTTTACCCAATATAATTGGGTCAGTATAGATGTTTTTTCCTTACCCCAGGTAGTCCGAAAGCCTGCGGTAGCAGGAATTTACAATGCGTTTTTGTTCATTGTTTTCTTTTTGAACCGATGGTTCGATTTCGTCAATTAATGTTTCAAGGCTGGAAATGCTTTCGTTAAGGCTTGTGTGAAAGCCGCGCGAAGATCGAAGCCAATAATTTCCTGTGCCATCTGTAAAAAGACCTAGAAATCCTAAATCTTTGCTGTTTTTTTTCCATATAACAGGTTTCGCGAGATTATCAAGATGAATTAATAACGCGGACAAGTTTGTTTGTGAATTAAAATTATCTTTTTGAGACCATTTACGGGAAAAAACGCCGTCGATATCCAAAGTTGGCGCTAAAGATAAAATTAAATTAAGTTTTTCTCCCGCGAGAAGGTTAAATTGATTCTTTACAATTATTTTTCCTTTTATTCCTTTGTAAAAAGTGTCAGTTGATAATTTTTCGCGGATGGATTTTAGTTTTTCCCACGGAAGAATAACTGTTTTTTTTCCTTTTACAGAAATAATTTCGAAAACTTCGCCCGAAATTTTTATATTGTTAGTAAAATCTCTTTCTTTTTTATTATTCTTCTCTTTTCTCTCTCTAAAAATCTCTTTCTTCTCTGTGTTCTCCGTGACTCCGTGCCCCCGTGTGATAAAATTTGAGTTTTCTCCCAATCCAATTCGATGTAAAACTGTTTTTGACAGTGGAGAAACCGACATCGCGTACATTCTTGATGTGCGAACTACTTCTCCCGCGACAATAAATTGTGGATCAGCGCGAAACATCACAGATCCAGGATGAATTATTATTTTTTCGGCGGTTAAACTGCGATAAGAAGTATTTTTTCCTCTTGCCGCGCGTGTTCCTTCTCTTACGCAGACAAATTGTATCATTCCTCGTCCAATACAGCATAAATAATCGTTAATTTCGTTTTCGGTTAATAATTGAGAGCGATAATGCACAGGAATTTTCATTGATGCGAGAATTTCTTCCAATTGCGCTGTTACATTTACAATTTCCGCCATCGCGCGCTCGTCAAGATAATTTTTTTCGCAAAATTTTAATTTATTTGTTGAATCATTGTATGATTTAAAAAGTTTTAAATACGAAACAAAGTCGCCATTGTCATCGCGAAAGCGATGATGAGCCTGTCTCGCGTCAGTTTCTTCACCCGGCGGCAGAATATATGGACTTTGTGTCGATAAAAACGCCGCGGCGATGATAGTTTCGCGTATCACATCGGGATATCGCAGTATCGCTTCGACAATTATTCGCGATTGACGAGGCGCGAGAGGAAATTCCGTCATCATTTTGCCTGTATTTGATAAACTTCGATCGTTTTCCAGCGCGTCAAGCAGTTTTAATGTTTCAATTCCGCCGATCAATCCTTCTTTTTCCGGCGCCGCGATAAAATCAAAATCTTCAAAATCAGTTATGCCAAGATCAGCCATTCGCAAAATTACTTCCGATAAATCTGTGCGAAAAATTTCTTCTGTGGTGTAAAGTGATCGATTTTCAAAATCTTTTCGCGAATAAAGCCTGTAACAAGTTCCTTCGCGTGTTCTTCCCGCTCTTCCTTTGCGTTGATTCGCTGAAGCGATCGAAATTGATGATTCGATCAAGCTTGATGTGTAAGTTCTTGGGTTGTACCAGTTTAATTTCGCTAAACCGCAGTCGATTACAGCGGTAATTCCGTCGATTGTTACAGAAGTTTCCGCGATATTTGTTGATATAACGACTTTTGTTTTACCTTTTGGCGCGTTTTCAAAAACTTTTTCCTGTTCTTCCTTTCCTAATCTGCCATACAGCGGAATTATGTGTAAATTTTTTCCGACAGAACAAAATGTAAGACGATTCATGCAGTCTTTGATCATTTTTTCGCCCGAAAGAAATACTAAAATATCTCCCTCTCGCTTTTCATTGATAAAACGCGTTGAAATAGCCTCTATTTTCATTAAAATAGCCTCAGAAGCGTCATTATTTGATGAAACTAAAGGCGCGTCATAAACTAATGTAACAGGAAAACGCTGCGCTTCTATCTTTACAATCGGGCAATTATTAAAATATTCAGAAAAAACTTCCGCGTTTATTGTCGCGGAAGATATAATTACTTTAAAATCATCGCGGCTTTCCAATATTCTTTTTAATAATCCAAGTATAAAATCAATATTTAAACTGCGTTCATGCGCTTCATCAACGACTATTACGCTGTATTTTGACAACCACGGATCCAATTTCATCTCCTGAAGCAGAATTCCGTCCGTCATTATTTTAATTTTTGTTTCATGATTGGTTTGATCCGCGAATCTCATCTTGTATCCGATGAGTCCTGGTATTGATGTTCCGCGTTGACGCGCGATAAATTCACTTACAGACACCGCCGCGATGCGTCTTGGCTGCGTGATTCCAATTATTCCGCTTGTCGCGTATCCCGCTTCAAATAAAATGACCGGAAGCTGTGTAGTTTTTCCGGAACCTGTCGGACTTTCAACAACAAGCGCTTGATTTTTTTCCAGCGCGGATAAAATTTTTTCTTGATTTTTGTAGACAGGAAGATCAAAATAGTTCATAATATTTATAATAATGACTTGATCAAAAAAATAAAAGATGGTATAGTTTCATTATGGAGGATGTTAATGGCTAAACAAAAAAATGTTTACTTCTTCGGAAACGGCAAAGCTGAAGGAGATGCGAAGATGAGATTGGTATTGGGCGGCAAAGGAGCCAACCTTGCTGAGATGACTAATCTTGGAATTCCGGTTCCACCGGGCTTTACAATTTCTACAGATGTATGCGCTGCCTATTATGAAAATAAAAACAAGTATCCTGCGGGACTTAAAGAAGAAGTTGAAGCGAGTTTAAAAAAACTTGAAACAACAATGAAAAAGAAACTTGGAGATCCAAACGATCCACTTTTAGTTTCTGTTCGTTCAGGCGCCGCCGCGTCATTACCTGGTATGATGGATACAATCCTTAACCTGGGTATGAGCGATAAAGCGGTTGTTGGTCTTTCCAACAAAACAAAAAATCCAAGATTTGCATGGGACGCTTACAGACGTTTCATTCAAATGTATGGTGATGTTGTAATGGGTGTTGACCATGATCATTTTGAAGAAGCCCTTACAAACGCGAAGAAAAATAAAAAAATTGAATTAGATACCGACCTTACAGCTGCAGATTTAGAAAAACTTGTTGATGAATATAAAAAAATCGTAAAAAAACATTCAGGTAAAGACTTTCCGCAGAATCCAATGGATCAATTGTGGGGATCTATCAACGCGGTTTTCGGTTCATGGATGAATGAAAGAGCGGTTAAATACCGTCAGATCGAAAATATTAAAGGTCTTAAAGGTACAGCTGTTAACGTTCAATCAATGGTATATGGAAATTTCGGCGACGATTCGGGAACCGGCGTATGTTTTAGCCGCGATCCATCAACAGGTGTAAATGAATTCTACGGCGAATATTTGATGAACGCGCAAGGTGAAGACGTTGTCGCTGGTATCAGAACACCGGAAAGAATTTCTACACTCGAAAAAAAGAATCCCGCTATTTATAAACAGTTAATTGGAATAAAAAACAGACTTGAAAAACATTTTAAAGACATGCAAGACATGGAATTCACTGTTCAACAGGGAATTCTTTACATTTTGCAAACCAGAAATGGCAAACGCGCGGGAACAGCCGCGGTAAAATGCGCCATTGATATGGTAAACGAAGGTTTAATCGATAAAAACGCGGCGATTATGCGTGTAACACCAGGTCACCTTGATCAATTGTTGCACCCAATGATCGATGTTAAAGCTCAAAAAGAAGCGAAAGTTCTTACAAAAGGATTAAACGCGTCTCCGGGCGCCGCGTCAGGCAGAATTGTTTACACAGCGAAAGAAGCTGAAAACTGGCATGCCAGAGGCGAAAAAGTAATGATGGTGCGCAAGGAAACCAGCCCCGAAGATATCGGCGGAATGGTTGTAGCGCAGGGTATTCTTACATCAACAGGCGGTATGACATCTCACGCCGCTGTTGTCGCCCGCGGAATGGGAACCCCATGTATCGTTGGCGCGAAGAATGTTCTATTAATAGGTGATGGTACAGTAGATATCGGCGGAAAAACCTTTAAAGAAGGCGACTGGATTACAATCGACGGCTCTTCCGGCGAAGTATACGAAGGAAAAATGCCACTTGTAGCTCCCGCGATTTCCAAAGAAATGGAAACCTTCCTTAAATGGTGCGATGAAGTCAGAAAAGGCGCGGTTCGCGGAAGAATTAAAGGTTTTGATGTCAGAACTAACGCTGACCAGCCTGAAGACGCGAAACGAGCGTTCGACTTTGGCGCTCAGGGTATCGGTCTTTGCCGAACTGAACATATGTTCTTCGAAAAAGAAAAACTTGTTCACTTCCGCGCGATGATTCTTTCCGAAACAGAAGCAGACAGAAAAGCCCAATTAAAGAAGATTCTTCCATTACAACAGAAAGATTTCTTTGGTATTTTCAAAGCGATGGATGGCCGCCCTGTAACAATCAGGCTTTTAGACCCGCCGTTGCATGAATTTGTTCCTCATTCACAAGAAGAAGTCGCGGAACTCGCGTCTCACATTGGTATGGATGTAAATAAATTAAATACAAAAATCGGCACTCTTGTAGAAAGCAACCCAATGTTAGGTCATCGCGGCTGCCGTTTGGCAATAACATACCCCGAAATTTACGACATGCAGGTTGAAGCGATCGCTTTAGCCGCCGCGGAATGCGCGAAACAAAAAATTCCCGTACACCCCGAAATTATGATTCCGCTTATCGTAACACCAAGAGAACTTAAATTCCTGCGCCCCAACGCGGAAAAAGTACTTGAAAGAGTATTTAAAGCGGCGGGCGTAACCGTACCTGTAACAATTGGTACAATGATAGAAGTTCCAAGAGCCGCTATCCGCGCCGGCACAGTTGCCGATTACGCGGATTTCTTCAGCTTTGGAACAAACGACCTTACACAAATGACATTCGGCTTCAGCCGCGACGACGTCGCCTCCTTCCTGCCCATTTATTTGGAAAAAGGAATACTTGACGACGAACCGTTCCAGACAATCGACCAACAGGGAGTCGGCGGTCTTATAGAACACGCGATTGGAGAAGGACGAATGAAAAAACCGGATCTCAAAATAGGGATCTG
>Ga0123356_10005077_pt1 | contig 13497 bp, 10 predicted proteins | sample TergutEmb28metaG_2_FD_92546 | JGI IMG/M metagenome (GOLD analysis project Ga0123356, IMG submission 92546) | Embiratermes neotenicus P3 segment gut microbial communities from Petit-Saut dam, French Guiana - Emb289 P3 | ecosystem: Host-associated > Arthropoda: Insects > Digestive system > Gut ...
GATGATGATGAGATTTTGGTGAGGGTTAAGGCGGCTGCTTTGTGCGGGACGGATTATCGTATGTACTCTAACGGTGCCGCGGGTGTAGATGAGAAAAACCCTCTTGTGTTATGCCACGAATTTGCGGGTGTAATTGAGAAAACCGGTGGCAGGGTGGACGCTTATAAAGCCGGTCAGCGTGTGAGCGTTGCCCCAAATATCGGTTGCGGTGTTTGTGACTTCTGTGTTTCGGGGAACAGCCATCATTGTACGTCGTTGGTTGCGCTTGGTGTTCATATGGACGGCGGTTTTGCGGAGTTTGTGAAAATACCGAAGCCGGCTGTTCAGCTCGGCAATGTAACAGTTCTTGATGACAAGGTCAGCTTTGAGGCTGCCGCGGCGAATGAAGCATTTGCGTGTGCTTACAATGCGTATGAGAGGTATACTGTTTTTCCCGGCGATGTTGTTTTGATTATAGGTGCGGGCGCTATCGGGCTAATGCATGCAAAGCTTGCTAAAATGTCCGGTGCTTCCAAGATAATTTTAAACGATATCTCTGAAAGCCGTCTTGCCGAGTGCAAAAAACTTGAGCCGTCTATTATCACGGCAAAGGACGACTTACTTGAACGCGTAATGGAGGAGACAAACGGGAAAGGCGCCAATGTTGTGATTACAGCTTGCAGTGTCGCTTCCGTGCAGCAGGATGCACTTACATATGCGGGTATTGACGGGCGTGTCAACTTCTTTGGAGGCTTGCCGAAAGGGAAAGAAAACGTTGAGCTAGACACAAACATAATTCACTATAAACAGCTGATTCTGACAGGCACAACAAGGTCGTCGCTTTGGCACTACCGCAAAACGCTAAATTTCATTGCAACCGGAGTGGTAAACATTGACCCGCTTATAACACATAACTATAAACTTGATGAAATAAAAACCGCACTTGACAATCTGGCAAATGCGGTTGGTCTAAAGCATGTGATTGTGTTTTAATTTAAATATACAAAAGCAGAGCAGTATGCGCAAAAATGCGTATAATGCTCTGCTTTATGTAGTTTTTATCATGAAAATTAATGACTTCTGAATAGATACAGTATTTCGTCAAAAGTAAGCCCGTCTTCATATATGTTAATAAAGCTTGCTTTTGAAATGTCGAAAGCGTCTGTTAATAAGCGTTTGTATACGGGCTCTGAAACCTTTGCTTCATCCCAAAAATAATCCATATCTTCCGGCGGTTCCGCGTTATCATTTGAAGTGACGGAGCCTTCATGCAGGATAATAAACTCTCCGTCGAGCAGCTTGATAACAGTGTCTGAGGCATCTTCCATCCGGCTGTAGCTGTGATAAACCAGGTTTTCACGTTCAAGATACAGCACACTACCTGCGCCCAGGGAGATATCAACTACCGTATCATTGTAAATGGTCCATAGAGCAGTACCGGCAGCGGCACCTCCATAGTCAATAAATAATTCGGGTATATTGTCATTATCGAGATAGAAAAGGTAGTATCTCGAACTGTTTATGTCGTGATTGTGTTGTCCGAAAGAGTTCTCCAGTACCGCATTGTAATAAATCTGCATCCATTCATCACTATTATTAAAGCTTACGGGAAAATTACGCGGATTTCCGGAAGGTTCCCGTTCTATTTCTCTTACTGTGTAGCCGGGTTCTCCGTCAACTTCTATTACAATAAACGGAGCTTTTAGTAAAACAGTTTCACCGGCACCGGTTCCTCTGCTGTGAGCAAGCCGAAACTCAAAGAACCCGGCGTTTTGCGGTAAATCAAGTTTTATCCGTTCTGTACCTGTTAATGACAGCTCTTGACGCTGACCGACAGCCCTGAATCCGTTTGCTCTTTCATGATATAAAGCGAGATAAACGCCCTCATCAAGCATTTGCTGTGTTATACCGGTTATTGCTACCTGAATACTTTCTCCCGTTGTGTAAATCTGCTTCTCAGGTAAAATACTTGTCCCTGCCGATGACAATAAAAGAGCGGCATAATCAGGTATATCTTTACTCTTTATAAGGTCTGCAAGAATATCATCAACACCAAAGCTTTTGTCCGTCATATTGTACATTAAAAAACGGGCACTTTCCGCGTAATAGTTCCAGCCTGAGGGCAGAGCCTGCCTGACAGGGAGCATTAAAAGTCTGTTATTCCAATAACGGGCATGACCCTCACCGTAGAAGTCTACTGTTTCGCCGCCGGAAGTTCTTAAATATGTTTCAAAAGAAAAGTAATATATCCTATCATCATATCCGAAAAAGGTGTATTCATCGCGATAGACATCAGCAGAAGAACTCTGAGACCCACCCGGTATTCTAAAGCTTATATTTGAAGTCCTGTCCGCCATTACAGGAATGGTATATGTTGTTCCATCTTCCTCAACGCTAATCAATATATAAGGCTGCTCAAAGAAAATATCATTTTCCAACTGCTTTACGGTTAATAAAGGGGTTGAACCGCTGTTTCGTATAAGATGCCCGGGTGTTGCTATTACATTGTATATCGCCAGTATGCAAAGAATGATCCCAAGGAGCATTAAAGTGTACGGCGGGAAAAGCAGAAATGCTGAAAATCCTTCCCATTCGCGAATAAGGATATACAGTATAATTAATAATACGGCTACCGCCGGAATGAATATTATAAGATTTACAAAATGATCTCCAACTTGCGTAAAATGTCTGAAGAAAAGCATAATATAGCCGATTACAGCACCTATAATCAGCATGAAGAATATAAGGAGGTTACGCAAAAACCGGCTACCGGAATCAGTGTTTGAGCGCAAATCCAATTTGCTGCCTTTTCTCACCAACCCGGCTATAAAAGCAACTGCCACAAGTATAATAATGCCGATGACGATAGCGCCTGCACCGGCTAAGAACGACATTATTGAATCAATCAAAGGTATCCCTCCGTTAAATACCGCTCAGTTGCTCGATTTTTCTATAGACACCGTGTAAATCTTCGATGCAGTCCGCATAAACCGATACCCGCTCCTGATAGAATGAGTATAGTGAGGGATCCGGTTTTTGTGATTCTTCTGTCTGTATAACTTTTTCTATCAGGCTTTCGGGGCGCGGGAAAAGTCCCGCTGCGCATCCTGCTATTGCGCAGCAACCCAGAACAGCAGTTTCAGTTTGCTTGATTGTAGAAACAGTAGTGCCGAAAACGTCTGCTTTAATTTGACGGAAGATGCTGCTTTTTGCTCCGCCGCCGACAGTTATGACTTTATTAAATGTGAGATCGGGTATCAACTCCCGTAGTATATTAGCATATATGCCATATTCATACGATATTCCCTCGAGTATGGAACGGTATAATGACGCGGCATTATGCGTCCAGCTGAGATTGATAAAACTGCCCCTTACTTGAGTATCATTTGGGCATACCCTGCCTGAAAAATGCGGAATAAAGAATAGATTGCCGCTTCCCGGTCCGGTTCCGGCAGCCATTTCATTCAGCTCGGTATAGCTGTATTTGCCGCCGAGTACATCATCTCTCAGCCATTTAAGGCACATGCCTCCGCCGTTTATATATGCCATAGGATAGTACATATTTTCTAAAACCGAAGGGGCAAAAAGAATTGTCTTATGCTTTGTGTCAGGGGCGTAGACATCTGCGGCGCAACACAGAACAGAAGCGGTTCCGGCAACATCGAGCATAGTTCCGCTTTTAATAGCGCCGGCGCCAAATGCCGAAGCGACTGTATCGCCGCAGCCTGCAGCCATTGGAATGCCGGAAGGCAAGCCGCAAGCGGATGCCATTTCCGATGTTAATTTCCCGACAGTGTCAAATGCCCTGACAATTCGCGGCATTTTATTTTTATCCACATCAAGTGCCGTCAGCAACTCATCGGACCACTGTTTTTTCTCTGTGTCCGCAAAGCCTGAGAAGTGCAGATATGTGTGGTCGATAAATGCGTCATCGCCTTTCAGACCGCACATTCTCATTGTGCAATATGCCGCAGGCTGAACAAATTTGTGTATTTTTTTGTATTGCTCCGGTCTGTGTGTTTTCCACCATAAAACCTTAGGCCCATGGGCATATGTTATTGGTGTTCCTGTTATCTGAATGACACGTTCCTCACCGTAGTCAAGAAATGGCTGACGGGTAGCTCCGCAACGTGTATCAAGCCAACTGTCATAAGGTATAGCAGCCGCACCATCCGCATCAACCCCTGTGATTCCCGCCATTTGTCCGTCAATACATATTGCGGCTACTTTTTCGGGCCGGATGCCGGAAGCATCAACCGCGTTTTTTATTGTTGACAAAACAGACGCAAGCATTTCTTCGGGGTCTTGCTCAACAGCGCCTTCTTCGGGGTAAAGCAAGTTTGACGGAGCAACCGCATCACCGAGGATATTTCCGTTTTCATCACAAACACATGCTTTTGTTGCCTGAGTTCCCAAATCTACGCCTATTAAATAGTTCATGGATTGCCTCCTGATTAAAGTACTTCGGTCTCGAATCCGTAAATATCCGCAAGCAGACGGAGCTGCGGCACGCAATCGCCTTTTATAATCAGCGCGTGGTGTGAGCATAGGGTCTGCATGACTTGATGCCCGTTATTATTCTTAAACCGGATAAGCGCACCGTTGCGGCAATCGGAGCCGGGATACTGTACATACTCCTCAATGACCGATTCGATAACAACCATCTTTTTCATGTTCGGGTGGATTTTCGCAAGAGTTATCGGTCCGGGTTCAAACTCGCAGTCTACCATTATGCTGTCTTTTTCAACGATTTCCAGCACTTTCGGCCGCAATATCCAACGGCTGCAAAAGCTTTGGGGTGCCATGCCGAAATACGCGCAGTGCACACCAAGAGCGCAATCATCGGAGTCTTTAACATCCGGGAATTTATCTATTTTCTCATGCTTGAGCGCAGCCATTCCCACAAGAAACGGATATATATTAGTCATCATAAGGGGCTGCTTAAGCGCGCTGTAAACTATAAACTTACTTACCAAGGAGACAGTGTCGCCTTCGCATACCCAAAGGATATTATCGCGCTCAAAAATCGCGTTCCACGCGAGGCAGGGAGTGGTTTCGGAATTAAACGATTCATTAAGGCAGTTCGCGCCGACTCCGTGAACCTCACCAATCTCGGCTATCACATCTTTTATTGCGAGATACAGCTTAACGGCTTTGCGGAAACGCTCGGGAGATACGTCCTGTTGCGGAATGTTCCAATCGGAAGACTCTTTGTCGGCGGTTTCGTCGGAGATTTTCCGCGCGTTTTCATTGAGCTTCTTATAACTGCGGTATTCGATTTTTATACCGAACATGTTTTCAATCAGTTCGGTGCACTCTGCTTCCCACCAATAGAAACGCTTGAAAATACCCGATTGCATCCCCTCGCCGGGTGAGTCTTGAAACATGAGAAAACGCATTCCTTTACGCATATCTCTTTTTGCGGCAAGTGCCCGCATAATGACCCGCGCAAGCTCTGTGTTGTAAGGTGAAAAAACGGTCAAGTCTGTTTCTTCCCGCAAAAACGACACGATTTCCCAATCCCACATCTCGACGGTTCCAAACTGCGAGGTCAGCACGACAATAGGGACGTTTATCTTATTTAAATCCTGTCTTGCTCCGAAAGCTGTGCCAATGAGCTGAATGAAAACAACAGCGTCAGCTTTTTCACTAACCTTTTCCCCGACTGTGACAGGATCAAGAAACTCTGCTTCATCGGCATACATCTTTTGCATGTTGTTTAACTGAGAAATGAACTCCTGTTTTTCACGGTCATTTTGACCGTGCATAGACATAGGCTGTAAGAGCGCTTTCATTGGCATCCTCCTGTGTAGGTTTTATTTTGTAAGTGCTACCGCTTCTTTTACGAGTGCGGTAATACCTTTGAAATCTCCGTCTTTTATCATATCTTCTTTGACCATCCAGCTGCCGCCGCAGGCTACAACCTTTGGGAACGCGAGATATTCGCGCAGATTGGATTCCGATACGCCGCCCGTGGGGACAAATTTTACTGACGGAAACGGTGCGGAAAGTGCTTTAATTGTGGTAAGTCCGCCATATTGAGCCGCAGGGAAGAATTTTACAATATCCAGTCCGAATTCCATTACCTGAATAATTTCTGATGGGGTGCACGCGCCCGGATAGACGGGAATGTTGTGCTTGCAACAGTACTCAATTACGACATTTGAAATGCCGGGTGTGACAACGTATGTCGCGCCCGCGTCATGCGCGCGTTTTACCTGATCGAGTGTTATTACTGTACCGGCACCTGTCAGAACATCGGGGCAGGCTTTGGAAACCGCTCGTATAGAACCCTCTGCCGCATCCGTGCGAAATGTGATTTCCATGACGGGAAGACCGCCTTCCGACAGCGCCTCCGCCAGGGGGACCGCGTCTTCGACACGGTTTAGTTTGATGACCGGAAGTAATTTAATTTCCGCTATTCTTTCTTTAACACTGCTCATTTTTTTCTCCTTTTTATGTTGTGTGCTGTTTGATTACCGGTTTACTGTAAACTGACATTCGCCTGTTTCAATGACGCTTATCAGATTGTCTACTGCCATGGTTGCCATATTTAACGAGGCTTCCGCTGTATGCGCGCCTGTGTGCGGAGTTGTTACTACATTCGGTAATTGATATAAGGGTACAGATGCGTCAGGCGGTTCCTTTTCATAAGCATCGAGTGCAGCTCCGCCTAAGTGTCCGCTTTCGAGCGCCCGGTAGAGTGCTTCTTCATCAATGAGACCGCCGCGTGCGGTGTTTATGATAATAGCTCCGGGGCGCATTTTCGCTATGCTGTCTTTGCCGATTATATTTGCCGTAGAGTCGAGAAGCGGGAGGTGTAAGCTGATAAAATCGCTTCCGGAAATAACCTCTTCAAGAGAACATGATAAAATCCCGTTATCTTTCGCGTACTTCTCATCCATGTACGGGTCATATGCGGTAACCTTCATGCCAAATCCTAGCGCACGGCGCGCCGCGGCTTTGCCAATCATACCAAAGCCTAATAACCCGAGAGTCTTTCCGCCGAGCTCTATGCCTGTGTTACGCTTCCATTCGCCCTGTTTTGTTGAATTTTCAAGCATTGGAATCATGCGTGCTACAGAGAGCATCAGACCAAGTGTCAAGTCCGCGACAGCGTCGGCGTTGGCACCGGGTGTGTTTGTTACTATTATCCCTTTCTTTTTCGCCGCGTCCAGGTCAACCCTGTCGCAGCCAATGCCGTATCGTGAAATAACTTTAAGACGGCCCGCTCCGCTTAATGCCTTTTCGGTAATAAAATCAAGACCTGCCAGATAACCGTCACACCCTTCAAGAAGTGGAATCAACTCGTCTTCTGTTAAAGGACGGGAGTGCGGGTTATAAATAATTTCGTCGGCGAATGTGAGCAGTTTCTCTTTTGGCGCAAGCTTTGCGGCCGGTCCGAAAGAGGTCGGAGTCACCAGAATCTTCATAAGTAAATACCTCCTTACATATATTGTATGTTATCAGCATATTGAAATAAAATCAAGCACATGTTATTCTGTTAAATACCGACACTAAAACGAATAAAAAGGGGACTATATAATGTGTAGTGAATCAATGTATTTGGAAGAAATGTTTGGACTTCATGGAAAGGTTGCCGTTGTCACCGGCGGCGGAAGGGGTATCGGGCAGGTAGTATCGCTCGGTTTGGCGCGCGCGGGCGCGTGTGTCGCGATTTTTTCAAGGAGCGGAGCCGATGAAACTGTCTCTTTAATAGAAAAAGAAGGAGGAAAAGCCGCTTCCATTATTTGTGATGTAACAAAAGAATCCGATGTAGACAGCGCATTCGAAAAAGTCTTGGAGCTCTACGGTTCTCTTGACGTTATTTTTAACAATGCGGGTGTATGCATGCATCAGTCAACGCTGGATGCGACAATTGATGAATTTCGTGCTGTAATTGATATCAATATTACGGGAGAGTTTGTTGTCGCACGCGCCGCGGGAAGAATTATGATAGAAAAAGGGATACATGGTTCCATAATAAACATGGCATCCATGTCGGGATCTATAGTAAATGTGCCGCAGTGGCAGTGTTCATATAACACGTCTAAAGCGGGTGTAATTCATATGACACGCTCTCTTGCCGCGGAATGGGCGGAGCATAAAATCCGTGTTAACAGTATAAGTCCCGGCTATATAGGAACACCTATGTCCGCTGATACGCCAAAAGAGCTTAGAGACGCGTGGATGCCGCTGATTCCGATGCATCGCATGGGTGACCCGGAGGAACTGATGCCTGCGATTTTATATCTTGCCACAAACGCGTCAGGTTATACATCGGGAAGTGATATAGTAGTGGACGGAGCGTATTCCTGTCTGTGATGATGCTGCTAATTCTGTTTCAATTAACTGCAAAATAAATATTATATATGTATTGACATTTAATAATTCTTGTTGTAACATGCTATATGTAATGACAACATGTCATTGACAACATGTCATTACATATAGGTGAACTCATAAATGAGTGTTGCCAATAAAACTTTTAAGGAGTCTAAAAATGAAGAAAAGGTTACTTGCGCTACTATTTGCGGCTATACTGTTGGTACCCATCGTGGCTGCATGCGGGTCGGATTCCGGCTCAGGAGACCAGGCAGAAGCTTACACAGGCGATTTGGCAAATTTTGTAATTAACCCTGCGGACATTCCGCAAAGCAAGCTCGACACAACACTTTATCTCGCGGTTTCAATCCGCGGTGTTGAGAACCCCTATCTCGCAACAATCTATGAAGGTATGATTATGTTCTCGGCATATCTTGACAGCATCGGTCAGAAGAATGAATATCAGATTCTTGACTCACAAGGAAATAACGATGCGGAAGTTCAGAATATGCGTCAATTCGCGGCAATGGCAGACGGAAACGCGATTGCATACTCAGACCCCAACGAAAACGCAATTGCATTTGCTCTTGCGGAAGCCATGGCAGAGTCCGGCGGCTTTATCGGCACAGCATGGAACAAACCCGATGACGTAGGTCCGATGGATCTTACACCAAACTGGGTCATCCATACATCACCCGACAACCAACAGAGCGGATATGACATTTCTGTCCAACTCTTCGACCACATGGGCGGAAGCGGTAAAATCTTCGTTGTTGAAGGTATGCTTGGAAACACAGCCGCTATCGACCGTGCAATCGGACTTCAGCGTGCACTTGACGAGTATCCGAACATTGAAGCTGTAGAATGGGATACCGGTAACTGGGCAACAGGCGAAGCTCATGATCTTGTTCAAACATGGCTCTCAAATCATCCCGATGTAGGCGGTATCTGGTGTGCAAACGACAACATGGCAACAGGCGCCATTCAAGCACTTGACACAGCAGGCCTTAAAGGTGATGTCATGGTAGTCGGTATTGACGCGACAACCGACATGGTAGAAGCTGTTCGTGACGGTTTTGCTCTTGCAACCGTATCCTCAAACGGCTATCTCCAAGGCGGATACACCCTGGCGATTTGCTATGCGGCATGGACAGGACTCATCGATGTAGCAAATATGCCTGCAGCATACCGCGAGTTCGCAACTCCGTCAGTTCTTGTAACAAGCGCCAATGCGAATCAAATGCTTACCGAAACTCCGTCATTTGATTTCTCGAGACCTTTTGACGCAAAAGCATCATAGGATTTGAGTTGACCAAGAACTAACAAATCACTTATAATCTCTAAGGGGCAGGGTTCATATGTTCCCTGCCCCTTAATCAGTGCTCACGTACAAGTTAAGAATATACATTCAGAATGGAGTTGTGGAGATGGCACGTGAATCAGTTGCTACCATGACGATAACAGAGGAGTTCGCGGCAAAAATAAGGCGAGACAATCAAAGGGATAGAATAATGCGATTTGCCCCCATAATTGTTCTTGCCTTTATGATTGTGGTGTTTACTATCTTATGCGGTACATCTTTCGCTTCAACCGCAAATGCCGTCACAATTATTAATCAGCTCGCGATACCGCTGTTAGTCGCCATCGGGCTTACTTTTGTAATTATGATTGGAAGTATAGACCTTTCGATAAACGGTACTATCGGAATGGCAGCCTCGCTACTCGGAGTTATGGTACTGAACACCCGTACAGAATTGGATTTGGGAATGCTGGGTGTTCTTCTTGCTGTTCTGGCGAGTGTAACAGTCGGCTTTTTAATCGGAATGATTCATGTCCATCTGAAAATACCATCATTTATGGTATCTTTTGCGTTCATGTTTATATGCAGAGGAATCGGATTGCTGTCTTACCAGGGCAGACCTCCGAGAATTATGGATCCAATCCTTGTAGAAATCCCGACAACGTCTTTTCTGAGTATTCCGCTTATAACATGGATAGCGCTTCTGGTTTTTGTTGTGTGTATTTTTATTCAGGAATATACCGCATTCGGGCGATATATATATGCTGTTGGAACGGATGAAACAATTTTGCGTTCCGTCGGTGTAAGCGTAAACCGTGTTAAGGTAATGGTCTTTACTCTTGCGGGACTGTGTTTCGGTATTGCCGGAGCGCTTGCCGGTATACGTCTCGGACAGGGCGACGTAACAGTGGTCGGGACGGGACTTATGTTCCCTGCGCAAGCAGCCGTTGTTGTAGGAGGAACCGCCTTAAGCGGCGGTAAAGGCGGTGTAGTAAACACCTTTGTTGGTGTATTGATTATGACCGTACTTTTTAACGGGCTTGTGATTTTGGGAGTTAATCCTTATATCCGTACAGGTGTTGAAGGGCTTATCATTTTAACAGCCGTTATATTAACCGTGGCACGCGGTGCCAAGGTTATCAGTAAGTAGAGGGGAGGCGTCGAAATTGAGCGAGAAGAAATTGTTATTCAGCGCGAAAGATATTCAAAAGCATTACGGCGCAACCCACGCACTAAAGGGTGTTGGTATTGATATTTATGAAGGGGAGATTATCGGGCTTGTCGGAGAAAACGGCGCCGGTAAGTCAACCCTTTTAAAAATAATTATCGGCGCAGAGGAACAAACCTCCGGGGACCTCTTTATGCACGGAAAAAACTACGCGCCAAAGAGTCCCATGGACGCAAATAAGTCCGGAGTCGGGATGGTATTTCAAGAGCAGAGTTTGATTGTAAATCTGACAGTTGGACAAAACATGTTTTTCGGACATGAAAAAAAATTCTCCACACTAAAGATTATAAACTGGAATAAGCTTTACAAGGAGTCAGCGGATGCACTTGAAGAGGTCGGAGCGGGAGATATTAATGTCCGCAAAAAGGTAAGTGACTTAAACTTTGCGACACGCCAGATGATAGAAATTGCAAAAGTCGTAAATGTAACAAAAGGCTCCGAAGGAGATAAATGCTTAATTTTGCTCGATGAGCCGACATCGGTTTTAAGTGAGCATGAATCACAGAACCTTTTTGAGCAAATCAGAAAAATAGCGGCAAAAGGTCATGCCGTAGTATTCGTTTCACACAGACTGGACGAAGTTCTTGAGATTACTGACCGGATCTATGTCTACAAGGACGGCGAAGGCGTCGGAGACCTGCCGACATCGGAAGCGGATGAAGCAAAGCTTTATGAAATGATGGTAGGACGCACAGCTTCAAGCGAGTACTATCAGCTTGATAAGCAGACCAAAGCTCAGGAAGAAGTAGTACTGGAAGCTAAAAACCTCGGTCTTAGCGGTGTGTTTAAGCATGTTAACTTTCAACTTCATAAAGGTGAAGTACTTGGCATTTGCGGAGTTATCGGTTCAGGTAAAGAAGACCTTTGTGAGGTTCTGTGCGGAGATGAAAAACCCACATCGGGGGAAATTTATGTCAAAGGCAAACAAGTTTTATTCTCCTCACCCGCTCACGCATTGCGGGAAAAAATCCTGATGATTCCCAAAGAGCGGCATGCTGAGGGGATTGTGCGTACTCTTTCAATTGAAGATAACATAGCATTGTCAAATCTGAAAATCCTGTCTGACCGCAAAGTTATAATAACAAAGAAATCCGTGCGCAAGCAAGCGGATGAGTGGATAGAACGACTGAGAATCAAAACCAGAGGACCGCGAGAGCTTCTGATACGTCTCTCGGGCGGGAACCAGCAAAAAGTAGTTTTCTCCAGGGCTCTTTCAAGCCAAAGCGACGTGCTTATACTGAATCATCCTAGCCGAGGTGTCGATGTCGGTGCAAAAGAAGAGCTTTATACGCTGATTCGTGAAGTTGTTGCCGACGGCAAAGCAGTTATAATTCTCGGTGATACTTTGGATGAGTGTATCGGAATGAGCAGTAAGATTCTGGTTATGAAGGACGGTCTTATAACCGGTGAGTTTGACGCTCCGCCGGATAACAAACCCGGTCAGGTTGACGTTGTCAGCCAAATGATGTGAGAGAAGGGGGGAAGTAAATATGTCGGACAATCATTCAAAAATAGCAGGGAGAGTAAATCTCCGCGACAATATAATGAAATATGTCAGCTTTTCTACGATTATTATTTTATTGATTTTCTTTGCCACGCAACATCCTAATTTTCTTAGACCGGCGAATCTCAGAAATTTGCTGAGTGACAGCGCACCATTGCTAATAATGGCAGCCGGTATGACCTCTGTGTTGCTGCTCGGCTCCATCGACCTCTCGATGGGTGCTGTTTGCTCGGTGGGAAACGTCCTAACCGTATTAATAATTAACGAAATGGGACCTGACCTGAACTCCGGAGGACTCACAATAATCATAGCGGTGATTGCGTGCCTTTTGTTTGGCGCGCTTGCCGGATTATTACTGGGAACGGTACATGTGAAATTTAAAGTTCCCTCATTTATAGCGTCGCTTGGATTTATGTCGATGTGGCAGTCTGTGGCGCTTCTTATCACACCCGCACCTGTCTCAATCGGCAAGGAGATGTGGGGCGCTATTGAGTGGTACAGGATAACATTCTTTGGTGTTTTAGGATTGCCGTTGGTTCTTGGATTTATATGGGTTGTTGCAATATTTCTATTCCAGAGAAGGACAGGGACAGGGCGCTCTTTATACGCCATCGGCGGCAATGAAAGAGCGGCACGGCTTGCCGGATTAAGTGTTGACAGATCAAAAATAAATGTTTTTATGGTCAGTGGAATGTGCGCGGCTATGGGCGGACTTTTCCTCGCGGCTAATCTGCGCAGCTCCGCCCCTACAATGGGAGATCCGTTTACGCTGCTGATTGTCGCGTCGGTCGCACTGGGCGGAACATCACTCATAGGCGGACGTGGCGGAGTGCTGGGCACAATTTTAGGAGTATTTACAGTGTCGGTAATTAACAACGGTATGAATTTTATCGGCATAGGAGCTTATTGGCAGAGTATCGTTTTCGGACTATTTCTACTTGCGGCAGTTGCAATTTCAATCGACAGATCAACAAGAGGTTTGGTCGTTAAGTAACATATAGAAAAGGAGACAATTTAATGAGACAACCGAAACTATTCGTGCATCTTCCCGAATATATTAATACACCGGACAGCATGGACATTGACAAAAAAGGAAATCTAGTACTGTCATGCCCAAACTTTGCGGATATTACAACTACCGGATGTGTAGTACGCATTACA
>Ga0123356_10005078_pt1 | contig 13496 bp, 9 predicted proteins | sample TergutEmb28metaG_2_FD_92546 | JGI IMG/M metagenome (GOLD analysis project Ga0123356, IMG submission 92546) | Embiratermes neotenicus P3 segment gut microbial communities from Petit-Saut dam, French Guiana - Emb289 P3 | ecosystem: Host-associated > Arthropoda: Insects > Digestive system > Gut ...
TAACAGAAGAAGAAATGACGGAATTTATTAATAATTTATAGGAAAAAAATTGAACCAATTAGTGCACTCAAAAACAATAAAAAGTGACATAAAAACTGCTCATAAATATATAAAAGAAACACTTGAAGCACCAATGGCTGCTGATAATTTAAAAGAAGAATTATTGAAAAAATTTGAGTATATAAAGGAAAATCCTTTTTCAAGATCTTTTGTTCAGGATGCGTTTTTAGCTTCTTTAGAGGTTAGATCAATTAATGTAAAAAATTTTACAATATTTTATAGAGTAAAAGAAAACAAAGATAAAAAATTAAAATTCAAAAATATAGTTACAGCATTAAGGTTTATGTATAGCAAAAGAGATTGGCAAAACATATTAAAAGAAGATGTAACAGAAGGGATAATATAAAAATGCCACTTCGCATAACACACGATATGCGATACACCCCGTACCCTATGTATTATCATACTACGACATAAAGGAATAATTGTCAAGTGATATCCTGAAAATATTTTTATTTTTTTTTTGATAAAAATGCATCTTTTTACCATAATATTGTCGTTAAAGAAGGCTTGAATTTGAGCATTTTACTGGTTGCACTATTATAAAACTTATAAAACTTACTTCAAAAAACAACACAATTATACCTTTATCTAAATTATCTATGAATTTACTCAAGTTTTTAAAGGGTAATAGCCGATATGATTTACGATGACACAATTAAAACAAATTGATTTAACAAAAATATTTGCAGCTATGCAGGTTATACAAGAATATAATAACCAATTTAGCAATTTAATGAAACCAAAAGAATTCTATCTCCATAAAGTTCCAAATAAAAAACTGGGATTTGTATTGTACGTTCGTTATATCGATAATGGAATAGTTATCCCTTCACACTGGACTACAAGAACAAATGACTGGCAAGTTGCAGAACAGTATGCGAAAGAAAACAAGGATAGATTATTAATTAAATATTACAGCAGGGATATTATAAAAAAACCGCAAAGTGATATGTATTCCATTCTAAAAAGATACTACGCTGAAAATTCCGAATATCTGAAGATTGATTTTAATCGCGGCAAGTCTTTATGTGACAAGGCAAGAAGCGCATATCATAACTTTATAACCAGGCAGTTTATCCCATTCTTAAGGAAAAACGGAATAAATGAATTTGAACAAATAGATGTTTCTTTATTGGCAAGATTGCAAAACCAATTATTAGTCGGTACAAATAAAAAAAATGGGGTTAAACCACAAACTATAAAAATATACCTTTGGACGATTTCTAATATTTTTAATAATTTGGTTTTAAAAGGAGACCTTAAAATTAACCCTTGTAAGAGTATGGTTAAATTAAAAATGAAATATGAGCAAATAAGGGGATGTTATGAAATAACAAGGTTAAAAGGAGTTTTTAATAAAACATGGAAAAACCAACTTTATTATTTATTATGTCTTGTAATCTATTCAACGGGAATGAGAAACAGCGAAATTGAAAGAATAAGAGTAAAGGATTTAATAACTATTGATAAAATAAAATTTATTAATATACCTGAAAGTAAAACAGATAATGGGATTAGAATAGTACCATTACATGATTTCGTTTACCGAAAGATAATGACTTATGTAAGAAAATCAGGCAAGAAAAATAATGACCTGATTTTTAAGAATGAAGGTACAATCAAAATAATGAGTAAAACATACGAAAAAGCTAATTTAGAATTAGCAGGATTTACAAAGTACACTCAGGATAGATTGCTTAAGGAAAACATTACCTTTTATTCCGGACGTCATTTCTGGAAAACTTTAATGGACAGTGAAAAATTAGGAGACATTGAGGAATACTTTATGGGTCACAAAGTAAATAATAATGTAGCCAAAAGATACAATCATAAAGATAAACAAGGCAGAAAAAAGCTATGCGAAAGAGCGAGAAAAGTCTTTCAGATACTAGAGAAATATATCTTAAAATCCTACTAATTAATCGATTTTTATTACATTATTTAATCGCCCAGAGTATCCAGCCCGTTATCCCTACCGCCGTAATCCCTACTGTACAATAACTCAAGAGCCTGTAGCGCAGTGATAGTTGATCGTATGAGTTCATTCGCTCTTGCGAGATTTGACGCTGTTGGTGCATTTGTAGTGAGAGCGTCTGAAATAATTCCTCTTGCCTCTGTGCCGAGATTTCTAAGTTCTGTAGCTGCTGCTCTCTCATTATCTCGTTCTGCTGTAAGCTCAGCAATTGTTCGTTCAGATTCAAGTTGGAGATTTCTAAGTCGCTGATTATCTGCGACACTTCTTCCAAATCCGAAATTAAATCCAATACTGATTGTGAGTATAACGGACAGGATAACGATAGTAATAATATAATTCCGATTATTTTTTTCATTCATGATACCCCCTTATCTAAATCTTCTAAAGTTTTTAATTATCATACCGCGAGATGCAGCACTGATTGCCCAGCTATCAAAAACAATTCGTACATTGCCGTTTCTGTCTATTTCGACTAATGCGAAGTGGTCAAATCCGTCAGGGGCAGTCCGCTCGTAAAATACCGGGAATCTGAGGGTTTTCGGAAAATCTTTGTTTCCATTTGTATGTTCGACATTAATGAAATAATCTGGAACACCTGCCATGTCGTTAAAAATGGCAACCGCATGTCTTGTTAAAAAAGAGTTCGGTTCTTTACAGACCCAGTTCTTACTCTTATGCTCATAAAATTTTTCTATAAGCTCATCATCTGTCCATTCCCTTTTGGAAACGAATTGTGACCATGCTACTAAAGTAAACCAATAGCAAGCCCATCTACGCATATTCAGGTCTTTAAAGTTTGTTTGTATTCCTTGCCTTATCATTGTTTTACTCCAAACGCTTTATTTATCATTGCTTCCGGAACTTTAACCAGTGTTACATGAGATAACTGGACAAACGCAAGGCCGAGCATAAATAAATTATAGCCTGTGGTAATAACAGGGGGAACGAATGGAAGCTGTATTACAACACAAACAGCAAGCACAAACAATGCTACTATAGCGTAATTGCTTTTATCTTTGCATTTAAACTTATTTTTTAACCACTCCACTACACCCACGGTAGAAAGTGATACGATGACAACATGTATCGTCAAGACCGCAGGGTCTATATTCATTAAAATCATTCCGTGTTCTCCAGTCATTTTACTCTCCTTATTCTTTTTTATTATTTAACTCTTCAACATCTTTTTTTATATAATCCATGACAACAGTGACTTTTATCAATGTTTCATTCATGTTTGCCATTCGGGAGTTTAACTCTGATAATGCTCCAGATTGATCATCTCTAATATCTGAGACTTTTTCCCCTAAGCCGTTTACATCTCTAATAACTTCTTCCAACCTTTGCCGATCCTTACCGGTTTCCAAAACAAGTTTATTAATTATTTCTCGATCCTCTTTTTGGTTAACGACCATAGTTTCCAATTTTTGTTTATCTTTTCCATGGTTGAATATAATCATTAGAACTGGCGCCATAAATACTATAGTTTGGAATATTGAAAATATAAAATGTCCGTCCATTATATATTACCTCCCGAATCAAAATTAAAAGCTATTACCACTTCTTACTCCCTTACAACCCCGCCTAATCTATCCGCCTGTTTTTCCCATGGCAGTTTGAAATAATTACTCCAATCATTAATGATTCTGCAATAGATATTCCCTGCAACTGACGGTAAACCAATGACAATGAGATAAAACCATCCCAACCACATTGACTGTATACAATGTCCGTATTCATGGGGGATGTCATGAGTAAAAGTAATATCCCTTAATCTTACACAGATATATTTCCCCATACTGCTTCCGCTTATTGTGGTATGACTACAGTCATCACATATAACATAAATCTTTACGTCTTGGTTTTTCTCAATACGTTTGATGTACATTAATTGTTCATTTGTTAAGTGTGCTTTTTTCTTGCATCTCCAAAAGCGAGACTTTATAAAGCCGATAAAGTTTTGTGGCAATTGCCAAATATACAGTAATTCTTGTTTCATGTTTACTCCTTAAACAATGTTAAATCCCATGCTTCCTGTCGTACCCAAACCACCTGCTACAGATACAGAGGTATTGATAGTACCTATAGACGCTGCTGCTGTTACTGCTGCCGTACCATTAATTGTGAATAATGCTCCACCACCCCTAGCAATAAAATCTCTACAATTATTGTACCTAAATGTGCAGCCAAAATTATTAGTTGGGGCTCTAAAAAGACAGAACTTATTTGCCCCAAAACCTGTACTCTCTATTTTTCTTAGGAATGAGTTACCTTCTATTCTTACTGAATCAGTTTCCACCAATATTTCTACTCCGTACATTCTAATATCACCGTGGTTCCAATCCATCTCTACCATATTGTTACTTATATGAAGACAGCTTCCAGGATTGGCATTTAATGACAACCCGTCACCCACTACTATACCAATACCTTTTACTGTGTTTGAAAATGCAGTTAACTCAGTAAGTACTTCTACAAATACCTGGTTCTCTGAAACTATATGGCAACTACCCCCTAACACTATTCCAGCAATATTTGTAGCCTGATTGGTCTCTAATGAAAGACTGGTAGATATATGGTTACCAATTATTATATTATGACTTGACCCAGCTTCACACAGTATCCCTTGGAATACTGGTACTTGCAGACTAGTAAGGGGAGGATTCGTAGTATTTACCACAATTTCTGCTGAAATACTATTTTGTGCGATTATACTTTTTGAAGGCCCCCCAACATCACTACATAAAATACCTCTTATCCACCCAAGTCCTGAATTATTCATGAGGATAATATTCCCAGTTATTTTACACCTAGCACCTACACGGATACCTACTAAGGATTGAGTAGTATTATCTCTAGCAACATCGTCTGCAACAATAGTGTTATTCTCCACAAGTGCATCGCTCGCTAATATGGCTGTCCTTACCAACCTACTCCCTATGGAGATCTCCAGATTACGAAGAATTGAACCGTTTGGCATAATTAAAAAGGTATTTGAAGTAAATGCGCCGCTACCAACCGCTACCAACCGACTCTTGTAGGGTACACCACTTAATTGGGTTCCAATTCCTAAGGTTATATCGTCTGAGCAGTTATAGGTCCCAGGTAATATAAATACTGGTCGCCCAGCACCAGCTTGAGTTAATGAGAAATTGATAGCTTCCTGTATTAGAAGATGGGCATTATTTGCCTGCGTTACAGGATCCCATAAGAAATCTACGGGTTCTTTATAAGTTTGCCCTGCTATTCCCACTGTAATTACAGAACCAATGCCACCGCCTACTTCTGCCTTTATAATTTCTGTAATGCCTTCAAGATCAATTTTTCCCTTTCCGTTTTTTTCAAAAACATATTCAGGGCTGTCTGTTTCGGGATCAGCTCCTACTATGTAGCCTCCCATATTTTTTTTGAATGGTAGCAGGTTTTGTAATCCTTGATCCGTCCATTCAAATATAGGGGGATCAGTGTCTTGAGTATTAGTAAGTACCCATGTGTGATTGTTGAAAAGATTTATAACTCTGGTTGAATTAAATATATCTGTTGGATTGGATATAAATGGAATTTGAGAAAGGGCGTAGTTTGTTAAATCAATTTGATCTGGTGTCTCCATTCCAAAGTCAAAGGCTTTTAGAAAACCCCCTCTACCAGCAAAAGAGTTAACCTCGTCTTGCAAGGCTTCATGACTTCTTTGCAAATCCTCTCTTGCCTGGATTTCGTTATCAATTGCTTCCTGTCTCGCTTGTGCTTCATTATTGATTGCTTCTTGTCTTGCGTAGGCTTCATTGTCAATTGCTTCCTGCAGAGCCTGAATCATTTCCTGAATGTTTTCAAACCCTTCAGGAGTAAGCTCCATCATTGCTTCTTGTAATTTTTTTATTTCATCATTTAAAGCCTGGTGTTCTTCATCATTTGATTCTTTTAAATTTTGAATCTCATCTCTTAATTCCAGCAGCCGGAAAGTGTTTTTTTCGATTTCCATAAAAATCTCATCCAGTTTCTCCGGCAAATCTTTAATGTTTTCGATATCAAAGTACTTAAGATTATTCCAGCAATCTACGCCGTTTCCTAACTTGGCAAGGATTCTGCCTTCTGTAGTTTTTTCGAAAGCCCATACCGCATTGTATATAACAGGGTTTTCGGTATGCCATTCTTGTGTGGTTCCAAAATAATGTTGTGTTACTACTTTCATTTATGATTCCTCCCTATACCATTTTCATTTCTGCAATTATTGCATCTTTAGCATCGCCTAACATTTTCAGCGCTTCAGGAATTTCTGTTACAAGTTCGTCGTTGTATTTTATCCTGTCTATCACTCTATCGATTTTATCCATTCGTTCTACAAGGGTTATCATTTTATCTACCCTTTCCCATGTTCCCTGTCCGTTTGCAAACGCTTGTGTTAAATCCATTTTCTTCCTCCAATAAATTTATTTAATCCCCAGATTAATCAGCGGATTTTCTTCTTCAATCGATCTTATCAATCTGCGCTTACCTGCTACAGGCAGCCCGTAGTAATACATGAATACGTCCATCGTATCCAATGCTGCCTTACCCCATCTTTCATCTGATATGGCGTTTATCGCGCTCTTTCCTGTATCCAGCATTGGCCAGTCGCTACCAAATGTCGGACCGATTTTACCAGTTCTTAGTAAGTCTTCAACCGCGTTTGTGGCTTTCCCACCGAGTATGGGAATTGAATATACCCAGCCGTTAATCGCGTCTATTCCTCTGTGTTTCAGATTGAGTTTATCTTCCGGTTCGTCACGCATCGCTCCAACAAGAACATTTATCATTGCGTAAATTCCAAACGTCCAGATTAAACTTCCGGTTGCTTCTAAATATTTGCCCTGCTTAAATTTATTTGGTGCATCGATAAAAAGATTCTGGAATATTACAGCAGCCGGTGTTTGGAACTGAGTAAATATTTGCAAGAATGGATTCTTACTCATCTTTTTTAAGAGCGGAATTCTATCCATCATTACTGAGGATGGCTGGCAATCTCTTACAACCTGGTCGGCAAAACGTACCGCTTCGGCATCTATCTGCTGCAAAGTCATATTATTGTCTGCCTTACGATTTAATTCTGAATGTTTTTTCCTGTAAGCTGCAAGCCAACCAGGGTATACATCGATCATGTCTATTACCTGCTGGCCGTAGTACATACCCCTTTCTGATATTTTAGCCAGCGCCGCTTCAGCTTTCCCAAGCTTGCCTTGTAACGCCATGTTCTGCATTTCTTTTACAATAGCCATAGACGGATCGCGGTACCGTACTTTCACATAGACACTTTTCTCTGTAACAAAATCCCGGCTTTCTTTTCTGGTACATGAAATAAGCGCACCTAAATATTCAACAGGGCTTACAAATTGGAAAAACGGCGGAGGTGTGTTTATCTTTTGTTTTAAAGATGCAGCCACGCTCCATCCTAAAACTGCAGCAGGGTAGTGTCCTCTGAATAGTCGAGCAATTTTATTTAATGCCTGGGTATCCAGCTGTGTACTGGTATTCGACATTTCGCTAATAAATTCCCGCACATACTTTACGGCTTCCTCTGAATGTCCACGGCGCAGCGTGTCTCTAACCATCTCGCTGCCTTGACCTTCAAACACATGCTTGAGTTCCCGCATCAGCGGATCATAAGCCATTAAGTGTTCCTGCTTTGTTACCGTGGAATCCCATAAGGCATAAAGACCTGCTTTTATTGGCTGTTGTGCGAATGAAGGTATATCAACGCGGCTCTTTGTTATTCCTCTATTGATATATCGTGACAGTCCCGCGTCAGATAGCGCCAATTCAACTTCCGTATTTTCTTGCGCTTGAATCTCCAGGCGCTGTAACGGCATATAGTTTTCTTCGCTTCCTAAAATCTCGTTGTATTCCCTGGCAACAAAGTCTTTTAGCCTTTGGTAATTGTCATCATAGTCGCGTCCGATTATGTCCATTACTCTTTTGAATTTTTCATTTCCTTCCTGCGCGAAAAACTCATCAAGCTTTTTCATGTCATCCCAGTACCGCTTGGCTATCTCCGCTTCAAATTCAATCCGCGCCTGAATATCGTTGCTTTCAACTATCGTGCGTAATGTAGTCCGTTCAGTAGGGCTTGCATAATCTCCGAATATAACTGCATGTAATGCTCGTTCATTGTATTGTGCATAGTAGAATGAAAGCATCTCATCTAGTGTTGCTTTCTGGCCGTTCCATAATTCAAATGTATGGCTGCCAAGTTCCTCAAGCTTTATTCCATTTTCTTTTAATTGATTATTGACTGTTGCCTGGCGCTCTTGAATGTAACGGTTCTTTATATTAAATGCATCATACTCGCGCTGTGTTATATAATTATGCAGATAACCATCATTACCGCCTTCAAGCATCCGGAAAAAACGCCTTGCGTTATGTAGACTGAACCAAATACTGCGCCAGCTTGAACGTTTTCCTTCTTCTATTCGGGTGTCCGCGATACCTTGCATCTTGTCTTCTTTGGGCGCCCGCTTGGGCATGTGTGTATTAAGTACCTTTGTTATCTTGCTCTGTGCTTCTTCTCTCAACTGGTTCCTTGCGTCTTTTCTCGCAGCTTCGTTTTCGCGTCCTTCCTTGCGCAGCCGATTAACAACACCGGCAAGTCTCTGCATATCTTCGACTGTCCAGCTTTCAAGAGTACTTGTCCGGTTCCCTTGTGCGTCTTCGGCAAGCAGTCCCTGCATCTTGGTCATAAGGTCTGCCGGAATAAAATCTTTCATCTGCGCTTCGTGCATCGCGTATTGTTCCGGGCTGTAGCGTTTTGGCGCTTCCTCTACATCGATGCCGAGTTCCTGGAATATATCCGTGTAGTCTAAAAGGAACCGCCGAAGGCGCCGTCTCTGATCTGTTGAAAGTTCACTATAGCCTCTCGCATCTCCGGTCTTGGCATCTTTAAAAATAGTACGTTCAAGTACTCCGTAATTGATTGAACCCAGTCTATCTTTTAGTTTTTGGCGGTATTCCGGATCTGTTACAAACTGGTTGTACAACTGCTGCAGGTTCTTCGCGCCTGGACCTACCCAACGAGCTGCAAGCATATAACTATCAAAGTGGGATTGTATCCACTGTATATTTGCAACCTGCTCCGTATGTACTGTTTTTAAGTCAGTTTTGCGCATAACCATACGCATATCGCGCTTTTTTATTTCCCGTAATTCTGACAAGGCTTGCTGGGTTTCAAGCAGTTCTGATTGTTCACGCAGCAGGCGCCGGAACTCAAGATAGTTTCTGCGCTGGGTCACATTCATCTTTTTGGCAAATTGTTCCATGTCCATAATTACTCTTTGGTAATCTGCCTGTTGTTTTTGCAATTCTTTGTTTTGCTCGCGGCTCTTTTTTATACCCTCTTCTGTTCTATCCCTAGCAAGCTGTTTTTGTATAAGCCTGTGGCGCTTCTCGTTCTCCTCTGCATACCGAAGATATGTTTCAAAGTCATTTAGATCTTCTTTTACGAGATCAATTTTCTTTTGATTTTCCGATTGCTTTTGTCTGTGCTGCTCTTCGTAGCTATTCATATCTGGATCATCGAAACGTAATGTACCATCCTGTATCTTCTGGCTTATCCGGTCGCTGCCTAATTGCTTGCCAATACGTTCAAGTTCTTCTGCGCTTTGCCTGTATAGATATTCTTCATCCACAAGTCCTGATGTATCCAACCGCTTGATACGCTGTACATCGTTTTCTGCTGGCAGCCATGTATCATCACCCCTTAACATCGCCCAGGTTTCCATGTACTGAAGCGGCCGGTTGCGGATCATCCCGCGGATTATTTTACTTGTATGTGGGTTCACTTTTTTATTTGCAGTTAGATCGTCGAACGCAGCTTTCCAGTTCCCGTTTTTTTCTGGATTAAAAACAGCACGTACTCTGTTAAAAGTAGTTTCTTTCTGTCTGGTTTCTACATCGGTATAACCGCGTTGCGGTCCATTGCGGTATGTGGTAAAAGCAGCTCTTACTAAATCGTCTAACCCATTATCGGTATTTATAAGATTAATAAAATCTTGAGCTGTTCTGCCTTCCCCTGCAAGTTCTGCATCAACTTTAGCCCAGTGGTCGTCTGGGTAAACTTCCTTGGAGTTTTCATGCAGCGGTTCGTAAAACTTCATATCAGTTTCGCTGGTTTTACTTTGCCTGGCTTTTTCATCCGCTTTGTAGTTTTCTGCTTCTTTTTTTAATCGCAGGTACTCATTCCGTGAAAAAACTTCCGCATGATCCGCGAAAGTCTCAGCATCGATGCGCGGTACTTCAATACTTTCAAGGAACGAAACTGCAGCTGGTTTATCCTTCCGCGCTAGAGTAACCGCTTCTAATGCTTGCTGCGGTGTTACTTCGTAAGCGTACAATGCTTCGAGTATACGGTCGGCCGATACATTTTTGTTAAACGAATACTCAGGAATCGTTCCTGTTTCTGAGACTATCGTTCCTTCCTGTGTTGTTTGGTTTACTTCTTTTGCTTCCTGATAGATACGGTCAAAGAATCCTGCATCCTGCGCGCGTTTTAATGCAGCATCTGTCATGTCGCCAAACGTTTCATAATACCTTGCAAGGTCAACGGCACTTTCAAATGTTGCCGCGTTTTTTACAATGCCGGTGTGATCTTTAACGAATGCTTCAAACTCAGCTTGAAGGGCAGGATCGAATGTGTCGCTGTAGTATGTCTGGATAATATTTATATCGCTGTCGCCAAATACGACATAATTGTATGAGCCTTCTCCTGATCTGCGACTTGAACCGTCGAGGTATCTGATGCCCTTGATTCCATATTCATTTAATTTCAATGATGCTTGTTGCTCTGGGTTAGCTACTTTTTTCATTCTGTTTTCAAAAACAATTTCTTTATAAAGCTGTTCGCCAGTACGTTCTGGAACTCCAGTAAAATGTTCGCTCATTTCATCAGCAAATAGTTTTTGCAATCCTTCTTTAACAGATTGTGGTTGTTCACTTAGAGATTTATCCCAGTCCAGCATTAAATCATCGCCAGGGATATCTACTTTATAGAGCTGACCTGGTTTATAATCTAAATCATTTTTTTTAAATAAATTATTCGCTGTTTCTTCTGATCCAATAAATGCAGATATCGTTTTAAAAAGCCCGTCTATATTTGTTGATTCTCCTGTTTCTGCAATGTAATCAATTACATCTTTTAACATTATTTCTCTGTTCTGCTTTTTGTCTTCTTGAAGCCATACATCAATATATTTTGATAGCCCACTGTCCTCAACAAGTGACATAATTTTTTTTGTTGCTAAATCACCTATTTCTGATAATTCTAGTGTTGTATTAGATAATTGCTCGTAGTACCATTCTGCTACTTCTTTTTTGCTTGCAAAGTAATGTCCCCAGCCATATGCTTGAACCCCCTCGCCTTTGCCCATATGTGCGCTATCAAAGCGGTTAAAACGGTATGGGCTACCATGAAATGCATCGCTGAAATATATATTGTTTATTTGTGCACCAAATGTACCAGCGTTCTGTGTTGCGGATTTTATCTGCTCAGGGTAAAAGGCAGCATATTCTGCATACGCAAAGCCTGTTTGTGCATCTGCATCATCAACAGTAACTAATCCGTCAAAGCCCTGGTTTATCAGTTCATTTCTAACTTCTAAACCTCGCATTTTCACAGAAGGTTTTTCTGTTGGATTTCTGATATTTAGAAAATAACTATCAACATTTTCTCCATATCCTGATGCGTCCATCATGTCGTTACTAAAGAAAAAAGCTGGTATATCAGAATACTGCCTTGCTTCAGATAAATCAAATACATCAAATTGTGCTGTTGTTCCGTGAAACACCGCTTGTGGCTCACCATTTATGTCAACGATTTTTGAAGAATTCCCTTGCAATAATCGTGCTAATGTTGTATCTTTTACATTAGATAGGGAAGTTTCTGTTGGATGGCCTGGCTTTGTCTGCCGGATTCCTGCCAACAAACTTCCCTTTTCTATTTCTATAATCATTTGGCTGTAATACCATTGACCTTGATTTTCTCCTATAACAATATGTACTGCACGATTCACTCCATCTATTTCTATACCGCTAGCTAAGTGTGTATATTTTTTATACGGAGCGTTACTTCTGTTTTTATTTTCTGCTTCTAATAAAACAGCTTTTTGAATTAATTCTGGAATATGTACAAATAATTTTTTATATGTATCATTGCTCATTCCTACACTTAAAAGTTTTCTAATGCCTTTAGTACCAAATTGAATATTTCCTTTTATTAAAGGATGACTTATTTTTTCTTTACTTAAAGTGTTTTTTATATAATCATGAATAGATTGTCTGTTTAATTCATATTTACCTATATGCTTATTAGCATCTAATTTAATATTTGACGATTTCTCAAACTCTGTAATTCGCGCTGCCCGTTCCCAGTTCCCAAACCAGTTCTTAAAATTATCTGTACGCACCGCGTACCATGCTTGCTGCCCGAGCCTGTCACCCAGCGATTGTAGCAGCAGACTGTCCTTTCCGTTAGGCGCTTTATACTCCATATCAGAACCGGCATATCGTCTTCGCAGTTCCTTTATGTTTGCGATCGCCTGAGCTTTCGCAGTTGAATCGGTAATCTTATTTGCTTGCTTTATAAGTTCTGCTGTAGGTCTGTGTTTTAGATCTTCCTTAGTTAAACGATACTTTTTATCTGTGTAATCCTGAGTTGCTTTATCCATAACCGCATCGTTGCGTATCTCTTCTGAGTAATTCGGGTTACGGATAATCCCATCCAAACTGTCAGAATATATTTCAAGCTCATCTGTTTTTATAACGCTTTCGCCAGTTTTATTAACGTTTTCCTGTGTATTTGTAACGCTTTCTCTGGTTTGTCCAACAGTGTCCAAAGTTTGCTCTCCGAATAATTGGTCAAATAATGCCTGTACTTCCGGTGTCAGGTATCCCGCTTTCCGTGCCGCATCCTTCAGGTCTTTTAAGAAATCTTTTATTCGTGTGTATAAATCTCGCAGTACTGAATTGGTTGTGGGCGCTGCGCCTTCTTTCAGATATGCTTCCGCACCATAGGCAAGGGTCTCCATGGCATCGCGTGTCATGCGTTCCCTGCCGGCAGCATCCGCTCTGTTGTATGCTTCCTGGTCGAAACCCGCAGCTTCCATCATTTGCTGGTACAGGTTGGTATCAACTGCTTTTGCTAACTGAGTAAAGGCGTGTACCCCTTCATGAATAAACGTAGATACATCAGCGCTTTGTGCTGCGTACATCGCAGCTGTTATGCCGTCAGCACCAGGTATTACAAATCCCTTGATTTTTTTATGAGCTAATTCCCGTTGTGCGTCTGTCAGGTTTTGCTGTATCTGTTGTACTGCCGCTGCGTCTGATATTACACCTTCATTTTTTGCTATCCATCGGGCAACCTGTTCATCGCTTAAGGTTTGTGTAAGTAAGCCCTCAACGTTGTCACCGGTCAACCGTTTTATAAAAGCGTCAA
>Ga0123356_10005079_pt1 | contig 13495 bp, 12 predicted proteins | sample TergutEmb28metaG_2_FD_92546 | JGI IMG/M metagenome (GOLD analysis project Ga0123356, IMG submission 92546) | Embiratermes neotenicus P3 segment gut microbial communities from Petit-Saut dam, French Guiana - Emb289 P3 | ecosystem: Host-associated > Arthropoda: Insects > Digestive system > Gut ...
GGGTTATCCGCGGCTTCGATATCCTTGCGGAACACTATATTGGCCGCGCCCTGCGCGCCCATTACGGCTATCTGCGCGGTAGGCCAAGCGATAGCCACATCCGCGCCTAATGCTTTAGCGCACATAGCTAAATATGCGCCGCCGTAGGCTTTGCGTGTGATCACGGTAAGTTTGGGCACGCTGGCTTCAGAATAAGCGTATAGCAGCTTTGCGCCATGACGGATGATGCCGCCATGCTCCTGCGCCACGCCGGGCAAATAGCCGGGCGTATCCACAAAAGTCAGCAAGGGAATGCCGAAGGCGTCGCAGAAGCGGATGAAGCGGCTGGCTTTATCGGAACAGTCTATATCCAGGCAGCCGGCCATGGTTTTAGGCTGATTGGCGATAACGCCCACACTCATGCCATTTAAGCGGATGAAGCCGGTCAAAATATTGGTGGCATAATAGGGCTGCGCTTCAAAGAAATCATGGTCGTCAGCTATGGCCTCTATCACATGATGCATATCATAGGCTTTATTGGGGTCGTCCGGCACCACGGTCGAGAGTATTTCATCCATACGCTCCACCGGGTCGGAACAGGCGAAAACCGGCGCGCCTTCCAGATTATTGGCCGGCAGATAGCTCATAAGTTTTTTGATTTGCCCGATGCATTCGGCTTCGTTATTGGCATAAAAATGCACATTGCCGCTTTTGCGGTTATGCGTCATGGCGCCGCCCAATTCCTCGGAACTGACATCCTCGCCGGTCACGGCTTTGATTACTTGCGGGCCGGTGATGAACATATTGGCTTTATTGACCATGAACACAAAATCGGTAAGGGCCGGGGAATATACCGCGCCGCCGGCGCAGGGCCCCATAATTACGGAAAGCTGCGGTATTACGCCGGAAGAGAGGGTATTGCGTTTGAAAATCTCGCCGTACCCGTTTAAGGCGTCCACACCTTCCTGTATACGCGCGCCGCCGCTGTCATTGATGCCGATCACGGGCGCGCCTACTTTCACGGCTAGATCCATCACTTTGCAGATTTTGGCCGCATGCATTTCGCCCAGTGAACCGCCCAGCACCGTGAAATCCTGGGAGAAAACATAAGTCAGGCGGCCGTCGATGGTACCGTATCCGGTCACCACGCCTTCACCGGGCGCCACGGTATCCGCCATACCGAATTCCGTGCCGCGATGGGTGACGAACTGATCCAGTTCCACAAAACTGTCCGCGTCCAATAAAGAGGCAATACGTTCGCGCGCGGTCATTTTACCGCTTTCATGCTGCTTTTCAATTCTTTTTACCCCGCCGCCCAATAATACCTGTTCACGTTTGGCGGCCAGGTTTGCCAATTTTGCTTCTCTCGACATCTCTCTACCTCCTCTGGTTGTTACACCGTCTATTTACCTTTGGCATAGTTCCAGCAAAACGCCGCCTGTAGCTTTGGGGTGCAAAAAAGCGATGCGCGCACCGCCCGCGCCTTTCCGCGGAACCTCGTCTATCAGACGTACCTCCTTTTCCTTGAGTTCTGCCAAAGCTTCTTCGATATTATCCACTCTAAACGCAATATGCTGTATACCTTCACCTTTGTTTTCGATAAATTTGGCAATAGGGCTATCCTCCGCGGTAGCCTGCAAAAGCTCCACCTCGCTGTCGCCGCAAGGTATAAAGGCGGTTATCACCTTCTGTTCCGCCACCTCTTCCGTGGCGACGATTTTCAGCCCCAAAGTATCCTCCCAGAATTTGGCGGCCTCCGCGATACTTTTTACCGCAATACCGATATGATCCACTTTTAACATATTCAAAATAAAATCACCTCTCTTTACTATTAACGATATCAATTAGTTCATATACTAAAAGATACCATAAAAAGCGTATTAATGCAATTAGTAAAAAAAGTTCGAAATTGTTTTTACAATTAAAACAATTGACTTCCGGCGCGGCTTAAGATAAAATAAAATGTGCGTGCGCCCGTAGCTCAGTGGATAGAGCGCCGGCCTCCGGAGCCGGGTGCGTGGGTTCGATCCCCGTCGGGCGTACCACATCTTCACCATTTACCGCACTGGTTACAGTGCGGTTTTGGTATTTACAGTGGCCTTTTGCCTAATTGTTGGAAAACATTATAAAAATAAAATGGGTAGGAGCGAAGCCTACCCGTTCGTTTTTTCCTGCCGGCTAAACACGATATCCAGCGGGTCGTCGTCTACTCCTCTGTGGTCTGTATAGAATTTCACGATGTTTATGAAGTGCTCATCAGTCGTTGGCGCTATCACAGGTTGGAAAGGTAAGATTCTCATACGCCCTGCGATATTTCTCTAACCGCGCTATATCCTTTTCTGTTGGCACAGGGATCCGGTTGATTTCCAAGTTATGCCGTAAGTCCATAAGCTTAACGGAACATGCCAAAGGGTTTTGCTTAACACGTTCGATAAACTTATCATAACTTTCATTCCCTTGCCGGGTAATGGCGATAACGGCGTCTACGATGTGTAGCGGAAACAGCCGTAATAAATCTTCCGCCGTAACTTCAGTATCTTCCAGAACATCATGCAGAAACGCGACAGCTTTTTCGTCCTCGCTATCCATCTGTTCCGCAACATACTTTGGATGTTCGATATACGGAACGCCTGCCTTATCAAACTGGCCGGAGTGAGCGGCAACCGCTATTTCTTTCGCAAGCTCTGTAAAACTCATCTACGCCACTTCTTCCTCTTTGCTTTTAGCAGGGGTATAAGGTTGTAGTTCCTGGCCAAATTTCGCGAGAATCTTTATTACTTCTTCTTCGCAGGCGGGCTCAGTATCATCCTCAAAACCACAGAAGGCGCCGCAAGAAATTTTTAGCGATATTTCATCAGCATTCCATGACTTATCACTGCTATTCCAAGCATCAAAATTGAGCCAGTTTTCACCTTGTGTCTTGCGACAAATAAAATAATGTCCAGGGACACAATCTGTGGCGATTCTGTATGATACTATAGAGTTATCCATGCTATCACCTTTATTAGTGGGTTTTCTGCTATTATTATACCAGGTAGATCGGCTTTTGTAAAGAACATTTCGCTAGTTTCACGCCTATGGGCAACCACTTAGTACGGGCGGCAAATAGTAGTGAAGGCAGGTTTTAACACGTAGAATGACGAATTGATGAGCTGTGCAGTAATTAACGCACTTAAGGAAGGGTTGAGTTATGTGAAAGTGATAGACGCCGGTTGGCCTTTGGACATCAAGACCCAATCATGGGTTGAGGACACAGAAAATCAGGTTGATTTTATTGTCAAAACGCTAGCGCTCAGCGGACATGAACGGATACTGGATTTGGCTTGCGGTTTCGGCAGGCATTCGTTGTCGCTGGCCCGTAGGGGGTTTTCGGTTGTCGGGGTGGATTTAACTAAAGCGTTCGTTGAGGATGCAAGGCAATCAGCGAAAGATTCTGGGTTAGCCGTTGAGTTTATCCATATGGATATTTTGGATTTGCAATACGAAAATGAATTTGATGTTGTACTGAATCTGGCCGATGGCGCAATCGGATATTCTGAGGGCGAACAGGAAAATTTGCATATTTTTGATATTGTTGCCCGTGCGTTGAAGTACAACGGCAAGCACTTTATGGACGTGTGCAATGCGGAACACGCCGAGCAATTCTTTCCGAAACGCCATTGGGATATAGGGGCAAAAGCGCTGTCCCTGCCGGAATTCGACTGGGATCCGATCCGTCGCCGGATGCTGTTTACCGATTGGACAATAGCATTCGGCGAGGTGGCTATGCGGCCTGAGCATATTGCAAAAGACAACAAAGGGGTGCGATTATATTCCGAAGCAGAGTTAGCCGGCATCCTTGCTGAACGAGAAATGCAAATTGTCCAAACATTCTCCAACTATTACGGCAAGCCGGCAACGCCAAAGGAATTGCAGCTGATTGTCTACTCGATCAAAGCATGACAAAAAACAGGAGGAATAAGAACATGACTAAGCAACATACCACATCCGTGGATTTATCTCTATGTAACAACTGCGGACTATGCCGCAAAGACTGTCCGCATGGTTTATGGCGCCTCAGCGGCCAGGGAGCGGAAATCGTGTCGCAGAATTGCATGAAATGCGGCCATTGCGTGGCGATTTGCCCTACAGGGGCAATATCCATATCCGGTTATATGGATAAGCCGGAGGAAATATGCCATGATGTGAAGCCGGAGCCGGAAGCCCTGATGGAGCTTATAAAAGGCAGGCGTTCCATACGGCATTTCACAGATCAGGATGTGGCGGGTGAAATCGTGGACAAAATTATCGAGGCCGGCCGGTACACGCCTACCGCTATGAATAAGCAGGGCGTGTCCTATGTTGTTCTCCGCGAAAATAAGGACGAATATGAAAAAATCGCCGTTGCCCTGTTTCGTAAATTGAAGTCTGTGGTGGGAGTTTTCTACAAACAATTTCGGCGGTTTTACATCGACGATCAATTTTTCTTCAAAGGGGCGCCGGTAGTGATCGTCATCAAATCAAATAATACGGTCGATGGCGCACTGGCAGCTTCCGCTATGGAGCTTGTGGCGCGGTCATATGGCTTGGGTATGTTGTATAGCGGGTTGTTTACTGCTGCTGCCAATGTATCGCGGAAATTAAAGCGTAAATTATCTGCCGTTTCACGCGGCAAGGTTGTCACTACATTAGTGTTGGGATACCCTGCTGTAAAATATCATCGGACAGCGCAACGGGAAAAGGCAGCGGTTTTTTATGATTGAGCGGTCAAAGACAAGGTGCACTAGTTAAGTAATTTAGTCGCTCGATTATTTAGTGAGCGCAATTGCAGTAAATTAGTGTGTACAGTAACAGGTAGCAACTATTGTCACGTCGAAGCAGGCAAAAATTGAAAATTATTGAGAGGATTGCCATCCTTTTTACTAAATTCCAGCTTGATTTTTTGGACTTATTTCTGTTATAATATGGTTAAGTCGCTTACTTAACCATATTATGATACAGATAAGTCCTTTACTTTAGGGGGTTATGATATGCCAATCATTTCAGAAGCAAAATTGATCAAGGTATTACAAATGTACAATCCTTGGTGGAAAAATCCAGGGGCGATCCGCCCGCTGTCGCGACCACATAAACGAATCGTATATCATGAATTGGTCAAAACAATAGAACATCCCTCTATACGCCGTTTTGCAGTTTTAACAGGAGCCAGGCGTGTAGGTAAAACCATCGTCTTATATCAGATGATTGAACGGCTGATCGACAAAGGCGTTCCAGTAAGAAATATCCTGTATATTTCCTTTGACAATCCGATAATCAACATGGTGAGCGTTGACGATCTTGTGAGTACTTACGAGACCTTGTATCCTGTTGAAGGGGAAAAATATCTCTTTTTTGATGAAGTTCAATATACCGATAGCTGGGAGCTATGGATGAAGGTGTTCTACGACTCCCGTCCAAACATTAGACTTGCAGCCACGGGATCGGCGAGCCCTGTTTTAGTGAAAGGCACATCAGACAGCGGAACCGGGCGTTGGAATATCCTGAAGGCGCCCACGCTCTCTTTTTACGAATACTGTGAACTCCTTGAACTGAAAAACCGGCCGGAGCTTCCTGATGATCTGCGTCCCACCAAGTTGATTGGAATGGAAGCGGGCGAATTGGCGGATTTGATGGACCGGTTTACCCCTTTGCTACAGCACTTCAACCGTTACCTTACCATAGGCGGATTCCCTGAGTTGGTGCTGTCCGACGACGATGCATACGCCCATCGCATGCTCCGCGAGGATGTGGTGGATAAGGTGATCAAGAGGGATGTTTTGTCGCTCTATAACGTTAGAAACCCGTTATCTATGGAAAAGCTGTTTTTGTATCTTTGCATGACGTCTTCAGAAATATTTAGTAAGCAGACCGCCGCAAAAGAATTGGAAAACATCGGCGTTGACACGGTCGAAGATTATGTCAGCTTTCTGGAAAAATCCAATCTGATTTATATATCAAACCCGATGATGGTCGGCAAAAAAGCCGCCCTTAAAGGGAAGCCCAAAATCTATATCGCCGACGCCGCCATCCGCAGCGCTGTGCTGATGCTTGACGACGTCATTTCGGATGACTATGAAATGGGCGTCATGGTTGAGACTACGGTTTATAAGCATATCATATCTTTCTATCAAAACTCACCATCCGTGCATATCGGTTATTACAGGAAAGCAAAAGAGAATCAAAAAGAAGTTGATGTTGTTATTGAACTTCCGAAGGAAAAGATACTCTGTGAGGTTAAATACAGAAACAATACTAAGATTTCCGCAACGGATGCAATCATCGCGCTCTCTACGGAAGAAGATACGAAGGTTGCTAATTCATTTATTGTGACAAAGAGCCTGTTGGATTACGGGATGGCGCATCATGAAACGCTGGTTCCGGTATTCAGGGTTCCGGCAATTGTCTTTGTATATTTACTTGGGAGAGCTGCAGCAATAGGAAATGCCGCAAAAATGTAAAATACAGCTAATTCAATTGTTGCAAATTTGTAGTGACATTGTATTGACAAAACGCGGTTTTTTGTATATTCTATATTACAAGGAGATGATACTATGTCTACTATTCAGTGCCGCACGGATGCGGCGACTAAAGCCCAATCTGCTGCAATCTTTCAACAGCTTGGAATCACTATGTCCGACGCTATAAATATGTTTCTTCGCCAATCTATTCTGCACGGCGGCATACCCTTTGAACTAAAAATTCCAAAGTACAACGAGGTCACGCTGGCCGCGCTGGCAGATATGGATAAAAGCAAGGGTATTAGCGGTCAAGATGTCCAAGCCGCCCTTGCCGATCTCAAGGTAGAAGAATAAATTTTTGAAGACTGTTTTCTTTCCTGATATCAAGCGCGACGCTACTCAAAGCGATACAATAGCGGAATACACTGAAATGACGGAAGATTTCCTGTGTCTAGCCTTATAGTACAAAAAAAAGATTGCATCTGTCCGAGAATATAATACGGAGGTCAGTTATGCCGGCGAATACAGGGGTACCACATATACTGAAGCCAGCTATTATACTACTTCTATTGTGTACCGTTATACCAATTATAGTATACGCAAATGGTCCTGCACCAGCCTCATATATTTGTTTTGAAATCACCAATATTCCAAATACTACCGTATATGCTGATATGCTTATCAAAATTGATCCTGATTGCTTTGAATATATTGATTTTGATTCATCAAACGGTATAAAGTATGGAATACCTTCATATTCACCTATTGCAATGTACAACGAAGACGGTTTTATGAGTTTTACCTTTCACTATCAAGGATCAATTTCCAATATGATTCTAGAAACACGAGGCAGTGCTTCGGAGCGACTATATTATTATGCTGATTTTACTTACGATAAAATAAACTCCGATCAATTTAGAAATGTACGAGATAATTATCACATAATAAAGATTGCGTTACTGGACAGGGATGGAAATGTGCTTTCGATTTCCGATGAATTTGATGTTAACCCAAAAAGCCCTAATGTTTTTTTAGGCGCTGTCAAATATAATGCAGAAAAAAATCTGATAGAAACAGATTATCTTATCTCAGCATGGTCTGTACTATTTTATATATTTTTTATGGTGTCTGTTGTTATTAGAATAGCAGTATCAATTACTGTAGAGGCTGTAATCGCTATTCCTTTTAAGATTATGCCCATTTGGAAAATAGTGTTAACAAACTTAGCCACACAAATCATTTTGGTATTGTTTATGACATTTTGCAGACTTCCCTACATTCAAAATTTGATTATTATTGAGACTTTTGTTTATTTTTCAGAATTTGCGGTTTTCTCTATTATATTCAAAAATACTTCTAAAATAAAACTCGCTCTATACACATTTGTAGCTAACACAGCATCTTTAACAATTGGTTTATTGCTTAATCTGTATAGTGCTCTCTAAGGTTGTTGATAGACTTACCTTAATCGCAATCAAGCTCACAGAACATCTGCCATTCTTCCGTGCGAACCACTATTTTTTCTTGAATTCCCGTACTTTACGTGGTAATATTTAGATATACCGAAGTTGGCGAAAGATATCTTTTGGAGGCATTGTTACTGAAAGGAGGAGATATATCGTGAATGCAGTAACCTATCTAATTATTTTTGTGGTTGTGGGCATAATATTTGCCTTGATCATAAAACAAGCCCAAAGGGCAGAAAAAAACATGGATAGCAATAATTTTGTAATCCGTCAGTCAAAAATTATTATGTGGCTGGGCATAGTATGTATTATATTTTTTGGCGCTTGCCTAGTCTTGATGTCGCTATTTCCAAATGACACCGCCGTATTGTGGGTATATCTGGTATTTATTATGTTTATTATCTTTGGGGCATTATTGGCCTTATTTTCTATCTATTGGGAAATTAGGGTAACCGGCAATGAAATTCGCTTCTCCTCTATTTTCAGTCGCGGTAAAACATTCACATTTGCGGATATTCATAGGGTTAAATTAAAAAACCCAACATCGCCATACCAATACATCATAATCTATTCAAGAACAAAAAGGCTACTCAGGGTAGAATCAACTTCTATAGGCTATAACATCTTAGTTGACCGCTTGAAACAGGAACAGATCACCTTTAAGTAAAACGCAGGGACGGATGCACACTTTGAATACTACAAAAAAAATCCTGGATAAAAAATCAGCGACAATTTCGCTGTCCGAGTTGGCGCAGTTATGCCATGTGCCGGATTATGGCGCGTTTGTGGCGCAAATAAACGGCTTTATTGCCGATGGAATATTGCGCCCCATGGGTAAGGATACCAATGGCATGTTTCCGCCCTTATATAGCCGCTATCGCATTATCCGCGCCGATCCGGATACTACTGTTAAGGACGAAATCCTCCGTTTGGGCCCCGATTTTAACCCCTCCGGCTATTTATCCAATACTCCCTTGTATATGAAGCACCGCAAACTATTGCGTAGTTTGTTAGAATATATACGTACCGATGGCGCGGAACTTGAATTGAGTATGTCGAAAAATGAGCGCGCTTATGCCATTTGGAGCAATGAAAAGCAGTTGGACAGCGCCGTTTGCCGTAGTATGCTGCGGTTTATCGGCTGGGAAGGCAAACTCAATTATTATCACACCCCGGAGCCTTTTTTGGATTACCTATGCCATGGCGCCAATACCACATCCATTCTCATCCTGGAGAATAAAGACATCTGGTTTTCTTTGCGCAAACTTTTTATGGAAAATAATACAGCCTGCACGCTTTTTGGCGAATACTTCGACGGCCTGCTCTATGGCGAAGGAAAGAAAATCGCCCGCCGCGGCGCATTGGCGGATTACTCACTTGAAGGGTTTTCCGCGCCGCCGGCTTTTTCTTATTGGGGGGATTTGGATTATGAGGGCATCGCTATATACCTGAATATATCCCAGTTTCCGGTAAAGCTATTTGCGCCCGGCTATCTGGCGATGCTCGGTTATGGCAGAAGCCGCGTGCTTACGACATGCCGCGCCGACCAAATCATGCCGCCGGGTATAGACGGATTCTGGAAAAACTTTGACCGGGCCAGCGTTTTGGATATGCTGAGAATATTGCAAACGGATAAATATATACCACAGGAGATATGCAGCTACCCACGTCTTAAAGCAGCATTGAACGCAGCACTATGAAAGATTATCTGGAGCGGTTTGCCAAGCGCATGGAATTTGTCGCCGTGGTTGATTCAATTGTTGGGCGAACCAATAAGAATCAAGAAATCGAGCGTCTGTTTGCGCATGGCGAGTTGGATAATATTCTCTTATCGGTTTTGGTTTTTATCATGGAAACGACCTTGACCGAAGAACAGGATTGCACTATCGACGCTATCACGGTTTTTTTGGCCGATATCCTCCCCGCTTACGGCAAGCATATGGGTTTGGCGGAACTGGAAATACTATCCAGATATTTGATCAAGGATTTATTGCAGAACAAAGGGGAAACACGCGCTTATCCGGTCATGGATTATGCCAGCGCTATGAAGGGCTTTCCCATCCGCCTTATCGCCGATAAGCTGGATAAGAAAAATCAAGTATTGTATGAATTGACCAAGCAAGGCTTTGATTTTCTTTTCCGTACCAAAGAAGTGGATGACGAACTGGGATTTGAGATCGAAGCCATCCGCCTGCGCATGCTGATCAGCAAGAAAAATTATAAAAAAGCTACCTCGCAAAGTAAATATATCATCGCCATGCTGGTGGAAAAGCGTAATGAACTGCGGCAATTCGAGCAGCAATTGCGCCATGACATCTTTTCCGTTTCCGGCGAACAATATGATTCGGTGGTGCGCGCTGTGGACGCCATGCTGCGCGAGGAATATGATATCATGCGCGAAATAGAACGTATGCTGGAATTGGCGCAGGCGCGTTTGGATGAAGAAAGCCGCTTGTATCTGGCGCCGGATGAAAAATCCCTGGCCGCGCGGCGTGAAATAATCTATATTGCGGAAAATGTGCAGCGGGCGCTGGGTATGCAAAGGGAGCTGCTGATCAAATGCGATGATTTGCGCAAACTTTATCTTGCTTTATTACAAGATTCATTATCATTCCATCAAGTACGGCGCTATGATCCCGAGGAGCAGATATTAAGGCGTATGGAGCAGCTTACTTTTACCGATATAATGAGCCTGAGCCGCTTCCGCGCGGGCCTGTTAGCGCCTTTATTCTTGCCAGATTTAAGAAGGTCGCTGAATCTGGGCTTGGTATATGAACGCCAGCTCAAACTCAAAGAACCCGAACTCGACGGCATTATTGATGAGGACGAGGTCATGGACGACGGCGGAAAGCTGTTGCGTATCAGCATGCGTAATGAGGCGCATGTGTTGGTGATCAGCCTGCTATTGGCGTACGCGAAAACCCGCGCGGCCTTTTTGTTCAGCGATTTTTGGAACTCTATCAAAAAGCAGGACCGTCTTGCGGAAATGACTGCCGAACGGTTATTGTTTTTAGATATGCTCAAGCTCTATGAAATACGTGAGATCAATTTCGTTGAATGGCGCGCGGCAGGCGTTTATCCGCTGGATTGTATGGGTGAATTTGATCTTGATTATTGCCTGACCCGCTGCCTGGAACAGGACAAAGCCCTATATGCGATGAAACGGATGGGCATAGATAAAAGCGGCGGGCGGTTTGAATGTGAATTAGGCTCCGGCGAGCGCATATCTATGGATAATTTACAGTTTGAGGTGAGTATGAATGAGGCAGACGGCAAAAATATTGAGCAAGCTTCTCGCTGAAGGGGAATTAAACGCCGCCGATAGCGCCTTGCTGGCCGAATACCGCGACCCGGAAGTGCGCGGGGAATTGGATGTCTGGGGCGAGGAAATGGGCTTCACCTTGGTGGATATGCGCGGGAAAGTCTATCTTATCCCCCATACCGACAGTGAATTGCTATCCTTTTCCATCCGCGATATCCGCGAGAGCGAATCGCGCGGCGACCGAATGATAGACGCCTTCCTGCAATGTTATATAACCATGACGGTGCTATGGCTGCTATATGGCGGGAAAAACAATAATCCGAAACGGGCGGTATTTTTGCAGGTAAAGGATATTGTGGCGGCGCTCGACGAACGTTTTGGCAATTTCGGCCTCTCGCAGGCGGCGATCATGGAAAGCGTTTATGAAATAAACTTCCCGCAAATAGCTTCCCATTGGAGTTCGCTGCCGGTATTTGATGTGCAGAAGCGGAAGACGCGGGTCGGCGCGGTGCAAAAAGCCTGCCGCTTATTGGAGCGGCAAAAATTGCTTATTGTTCTGGATGAAGGACGCGAAATCCGGCCCACCGAGAGGCTGGACGATTTGATGATCGGCTACTATTTGGATATGCGCCGTATCGAGGAAATCCATGAGCTGTTTGACAGCATGGAGGAGAATAACGATGCCCAAGCTGAACAGGATTAGGATAGCCAATGTTTCTTATGACGGGAAACATATAATGGACGAGACTTATGATACCTTTGGCGGCGAGAATACCCTGTTCAATCTCGCCAATGGCAGCGGTAAAAGCGTTTTGGTGCAGATGATGCTGCAGCCTATTTTGCCCTGCCAGCGTATACATGAGCGCAAAATTGAAAGCTATCTCTCTAAAACCAGCTCGCCGACTTATATCATGCTGGAATGGATACTGGACAATATCGGAAAACCCGTTTACTTTTTATCTGGCATCGCCATGTGTTCCATAGCCCAGGACGACGAAACCGGGGCCAGGGTAAAGTATTTTACCTTTACCCACAAATATGACGGCTCCAACGATTATGATATCGCGCGTACGCCGCTGATCGGGCGGGTGGAGGGCGGCTATAAATATATGCCCTATGAAGAGGCTTTCACCTTGCTGAAAAATGTCAAGGATGGATCGCTGAACTGCTATGCCAGGGATAAAAGCGAGGCTTATCAAAAAAACTTGCAGGAACACGGTATTTTCGCCAAGGAATGGAAGCTTTTAGCGCGCGTCAATAACCGGGAAGGCGGCGTGGACGAGGTATTCGCTGATTGTAAATCCTCAGACGCGCTGCTCAACAGATGGATACTTAAAACCGTGGCGGATAAAACCGGCGCGGAGGAGCAAAACCTGCGCGAGATGTTTTTGGCCTTGATGTCCTCTATTTTGGCGCAAGAAGAGACCCTCCAGGAAAAGGAATTGCTGAGCGGTTTTCTAAGTGATACCGACAAGCTGCTGGATGCGCTTTCCGCCCTGTACAAAAGCTTGGACGATTTAGAGCAAATAGAGCGGCTGCTGGCGGGGCTGTATGCCTATTTACATAAACGCGTTGGCGGCATTGACGAAGAAAAACAAGGCTGCGCGGCGCAGGAGCGGGAATATGTGGAAGCGATAAGGCATATACAATATGAGCAGCTTTCCGCGTCCTGGTATAATGCCGAAGAGAATTATTTGCTATGTCAAAAACTGCTTGATGAGCGCAGCGAAATAACCAAAAGTCAACGCATTATATTTGAACAAGCTAAGCGGGACAGGGAGATCATGGAAGCCGCCGGATATAAAGCAGCCATCGGCGAGGCGGACGCCCACATCGCGGCATTACACGAACAGCTGGCTATGCTAAAAGCAGGCTTGACCGGACACGAAGCCCAAGACATACTGTTTACCCTGGACAGGCTGTACACGGAAAAAATATCGAAAAATCAAGCGGCGCTGCAAAAAATCAGCGCAGAAATAGCCGCCTTGGAGGATTTGCTTCAGCAGTATAAAGAAGAAACAGCGCGGATCAATGACGACAAGCAGGAAATAGCGGAATTGCTGGGTCTGTTGCGGGGCAAGGTCGCGGCTTTTGAGGAATTCGAACTACATTGCCAAAAAACGCTGGGCATGTGGATACACCGCACTTTATTGCGCGAGCTTAGCGCGGATGAGGTAGTATCCACGCAAAAAAACCTCGACGATGAATCGGCCCGGCTGGTCCTTGAGGCGGAGGATATGCATGGCCGGCTGGCAACCGATACGGCGCGGCGCGACGCCTTGTTGGCAGGCCGCAAAGTTTTGGCGGATGAA
>Ga0123356_10005080_pt1 | contig 13494 bp, 14 predicted proteins | sample TergutEmb28metaG_2_FD_92546 | JGI IMG/M metagenome (GOLD analysis project Ga0123356, IMG submission 92546) | Embiratermes neotenicus P3 segment gut microbial communities from Petit-Saut dam, French Guiana - Emb289 P3 | ecosystem: Host-associated > Arthropoda: Insects > Digestive system > Gut ...
AAATACATCCGTAGGTTGTCGCCTCTTATCATATTTAGGAGGATTCATAAATGAAAAAAATTCTCGTAGTCTTATTGATTCTCGCTGTGACGACAGGAGTATTCGCACAGTGGACACAGTCAGGCAGAGCCGAACTTGGAACGAATCTTAATCTCGACAACGGCTGGAGATCTGTTGGTACTGCTGGTGCCAATAGAGTAAGCATTGATTGGGCAAAAGACGGCGCAAAACTCGGCATAGAAGCCAATGCAGGTGGTATAATTTGGGGTAATGCCGAATTTGCGGCTCCCAATTACGCATTCCAGGTAAGAGCACAGATAGACGGATTTACTCTTAATCAGGGTGGCTTCACTATCTATGACAGGTTGTGGGGCTGGTACAAGATGCTGGACGGAATGATTCACCTTGAAGCAGCGTTCGCAGGCCGCGACGTAAAGTTCTGGATGACTGATGAAACCGTCAATGAGCATGGTTTTGCAAGGCTTAATCAGGGTGGCATGAGGAATGGCTTGGTTGCTAATTTGACAATCGCCGGTATCCAGTTTGGCGCATTCATACCTAACTTGTTCTCAACTAATCTTGTTTATGGAGATATAGCAACTAATAATTACCAGGGTACTGGTGATGCAACCCTTGGTGACTTCTTCCTGCCGTCAGTCATTGGTATCAAGTTTGAATTAGATCCCTTTGCTTTCTCAACACAATTTAAGTTGCAGTATTATCAGGCACTGGTTGGTATTGAGTGGAAACTCTTCCCCGAACTGAAACTCGGCTTGAGCTTTGAAGGCAGATTTGACACCGTCGCTTTTGGTCCAAAAGCCGATATGGTAGCAGGTCTCAATATTGCTTATGACGCAGGATTCTTTGGCGCAGGTCTTAAATTCCTGTTTGCCCAGGGCAACCCTGGTCAGTTCACAGCCAGAGCGCCGCTTGGTCTGGCTAATTCTGCAATGGGCGTAGCAGTTCTGCCCAGCTTCTGGTACAAAGTAATCCCCAGTGCCCTTCGCTTTGATGTTGGCGCCGGATTCGCATTTGGCTTTGATGACCAAGAAACAGTATGGAGAGTAGAACCCGCTCTCGCCTGGAACTTCAGACAGAATGGCGCCGAGAAGATTGGTGACGTTCATACCGGCATGGGCGCATCCTATTTCCTGGCAGCCAATGAAGCTGGTATTCAGAGAAGTGAGCTTCAGGTTCGCTTTAAATGGAGGTTCTTTTAATCTGTAAGGATTAAGAGACTGTCCCTTTTGGGACTAGAATTGCCCGGCATCGCAAGGTGCCGGGTTTTTTTTGTGGTTTAGGGAATAGTTCGATTTTTATCTCACGGAGGCACGGGGAACACGGAGAGGTTATATTAACACGTCGAATTAAAAGTTTTCTTCAATTTTTCTGATATTTTATCTGCTTTTACAAGGCGGATTACTTCCGCAAGGTTTTCGCAAAAGGCATCTATAACCATTTTTCCAATTTCCGGAGTAGAAAGGCTTGGATCTCCTGCAAAATGATGAGGATACTGGGCGTACCAGTTAAAGCCGGTAAATACGCCTTTTTCTCTTAGCTCTGCGAGCCTTCCCATGTTTTGACTGTCTTTTGGATTTTGAGCCTTCATGTTAACTAAATCTGGGCGAAGATACATCATTGCCGCTGTTTCTGTAATACCAGCGTGGAAGCCAAGGTCATTAGATTTTGCTTTTTCACAGATAACTTGTTCCTGATCTTTTTTAAATTCGGGAATAAACCAGGTATAAGCACAGTATGACCTGTTCAGACGCGGCATTTCTTGCAGAAAAAAGGGAAGAAAACGGTTATTTCCCCCATGACTTGAACAGATAATAATCTTTTTAAAGCCATTCCTACCGATCTCGTCACACATTTCCAGAAGGGCTTTCATAAGAAGGTTGTTAGAAGCTGCTATACATCCCGGGCAATGCCTGGCTTCAGCTATCTGTCCTAAAAAGTAATATGGAAAAACTACAGCGTTTTCTATTTCAGCGGCTTTTTTACAGACTGCCTGCCCTATATACATATCTGTACCTACTGGCAGATGATCTCCATGTTTTTCCAATACACCGATTGGCAGAAGGCATACCCCGCCGGTTTTTTTAATGTTTCCTGGAAAATCCTTAGCGCTTAGCTCTTCCCATAACATAGATTGCTCCTTTTACTTTAGGTTTTATTAATTATAGAAGATTTAACGGTTTTACATAATCTCTCCGTGTTCCCCGTGCCTCCGTGAGATTAAATTCGAACTATCCCCCAAACCACAAAAAAAACCCGGCACCTTGCGATGCCGGGCTATTCTAGTCCCTAAAGGGACAGTCTCTTAATCTTTACAGATTAAAAGAACCTCCACCTAAAGCGGACTTCAAGTCTACTCACGTTGATTCCAGCTTCATTGGCTTCCAGGAAGTATGCTGCGCCCATTCCGGTAGCAACGTCACCGATCTTCTCGGCGCCATTCTGCCTGAAGTTCCAGGCAAGAGCGGGTTCTACTCTCCATACTGTTTCTTTGTCTTCAAAGCCAAATGCAAATCCGGCACCTAAATCAAAGCGAAGGGCATTGGGGATTACTTTGTACCAGAAGCTGGGCAGAATTGCTACGCCCATGTTTGAAAGAGCTAAACCAAGCGGTGCTCTATTTGTGAACCCACCCGGACCCTGGTTACCTTGGGCAAACAGGAATTTGAGACCTGCGCCAAAGAAACCGGCGTCATAAGCAATGTTGAGACCTGCTACCATATCAGCTTTTGTGAAAGTAGTGGTGTCGAATCTGCCTTCAAAGCTCATACCGAGTTTCAGCTCGGGGAAGAGTTTCCACTCAATACCAACCAGTGCCTCATAGTGCTGCAGTCTGAACTGTGTTGAGAAGGCAAAGGGATCCATTTCAAACTTGATACCTACAACCATCGGCAGGAAGAAATCGCCAAGAGTTGCTGGCGGCGCTGCGTTGTTAAGAGTTGCTACATCTCCAAAGTACCGCAGATCGAAAACGTTGGGAAGGAATGCACCGAACTGAAGACCGGCGATTGTGATGTTAGCAAGCAAGCCGTTTCTCGCCCATGCTCGATCAAGCCTTACATAACCATGCTCATTGACGGTTTCGTCTGTCATCCAGAACTTTACGTCGCGGCCAAGGTATGCTGCTTCAAGGTGGATCATTCCATCCAGCATTTTGTACCAGCCCCAGAGGTTGACCAGACCAACGTTAGTAGGATTTACAGCTGCCCAAGCGCCTGCAGTAAATTGAGCACCTGTTGCCAACTGGAATAAATTGCCTCTAGCCTGGAAAGCATAGGTCGGAGCTTCGAACTGGGCATTACCAATAATGGCTCCGGGCTGAAATCTGAGACCAAGCGTGGCACCGTCTTTCTTCCATTCAACGTCTACCCTTGTGGCGTCTGTGTTGATGGGTCTACCATGTGATAACCAGCCGTTGTCGAGATTAAAATTCGTTCCAAGTTCGGCTCTGCCGCCCTGGGTCCACTGTGCGAATACTCCTGTCGTCACAGCGAGAATCAACAAGACTACGAGAATTTTTTTCATTTATGAATCCTCCTAAATATGATAAGAGGCGACAACCTACGGTTACCGATATCTCCCCTTTATCTATATGGTAATATACCCTTTTTTGCAGAACCTTGTCAAGTGTTTTAACAAATTATTTATAAATTTTTAATTTTTTTTTGTGTAAATTCCCAAAATAAATTTCTTTTTTCGCTTTTTTTATTGTCTAAAATCACTCTAAAAACGGTAAATATAGGGTTATTTTTGTTTATAATTATTAAAAAATGGCTTATATTACGAAATATCATAACAATTTTTCCTAAAATACCAAAATTTGTCTCAATTCGGCTGCCCGAATTCATCAAAAAAATTATTTTTGTATTCGTATTTTTTTGCTTATAATTTGTAACCTTTTAAAAAATCACTGTGTGATTCTGTGCCAACTGGAAATTGTATAGAGTAAGATAGAGGCTGGATTATTGAGCTATGGCTAGTTTTTCCTGTACCATTTCACTAATTATGTCAGCAGGGGTCTTGTGATCAGCTATAGCTTTTGTTATCAGCCAGTCTGCTGATAAGCTATCGATAGTTATTGAGCGGGCAGTTTTTCGCTGTCGACTAAAAAATCCTGTCCCATTAGGTCCTGGAGTTGGTGGGTTCTTGGTATAATACTCATCCCAATAGTCTGCTTCAGCATCAGTCATTCTTGCCATTATTTCTCCTCATTTTGTATTAAATGATAATATATATTTCTGCATTTCATTGCATGGAATACATTTATACTATAATCATCAATTAGGTTATAAAGAATTTCAAGAGGGTTACCGCTCCTATCAAAACCAATTAGAAGGTATTTATCCTTGTCTTGCTCATAGCCTTTATTGAACCAGCCATCATATTTTGCAGTATCAAATGCCCAGCGGATATCTGCCTCAGATACGCCATGTTTAAATGCAGATGAGTTGAACTCAATATTGATATTCATTTCCCTACTTCAACAGTCCCATTTCGATCATTGTCTTCTTCAAGAAAGCTTCGCTAGAAGTAGAAAGTTTGCCGAGGGGCAGGCGGGCAGGACCTGCGGGGAGGCCTGACCAGCTTAGTGCCTGCTTGATTGGGATGGGGTTTGTCTCTACAAAAGCGGCTTTTATAAAGGGGAGTACCTCGTAGTGCAGGGAGCGCGCCTGCTCATAATTGCCGTCTAGGGCGGCTTTTACAAGGGCTTTTATCTTTGCGGGAAGCAGGTTAGAAATTACCGAGATTGCTCCGTCGCCGCCCAAGCTGATTAAGGGCAGGGTAAAGGAGTCATCTCCCGAAAGAACGGCGAAATTTCCTCCTTTGGCTCTTGCCGGTATGGCGATTTCCCGTATTACATCGCCCATCTGGTTGATGTCGCCGGAAGATTCCTTTACTCCGGCGATGCCGGGGATTGCGGCTATTTTTTCCATAAGCGGAGTGGGGATGTTCCTCCCTGTGCGGGAAGCTATGTTGTAGACGATTATCGGGATGCCGGCTTTTGCCGCGAGTTCAAAGTGGCGCAGGAGGCCGTCGTCATTTGGCTTGTTATAGTAGGGAGTTACTACTAATGCGGCGTCTGCGCCCATCCTTTTGGCGCGTTCAACGTATTTGACCATGTTTCTTGTGTCATTTGAGCCGGCGCCGATTATGACGGGAATGTTCCCTTTGGCCTCTTTTACGGCAATTTCGATGATTTCGTCTTCCTCATTTTCGTCCAAAGTGGGGTTTTCGCCTGTTGTTCCCAGTGGAACAAGGCCGTCTATACCTTCTTTTATTTGAAATTGAACCAGTTTTCTGAATCCTTCGTAATCCACCTCTCCGGATTCCTTCATTGGTGTGACAAGTGCCGTAAATGCGCCGCGAAAATTGGTCATATTCATAATTTCTCCTTTAATACGTCGTCAATCGTGAAAATCCCGTGCCTTTTCTTCGCTGTAAGCCATTCGACGGCACGAATTGCACCTGAGGCAAGACCTTCGCGGTTACGGACAGTGTGGGTTATTTCGATTGTATCCGCCGGAGAGTCAAAAAACAAGCTGTGGGTCCCAGGAATACTGCCCATCCGCAGGCTTGGATAGTGAATTTCGTTCTCCTTTGGCTTCCGGTCAAGGGTTTCCCATATAATTGTGTCTTTCCTGTCTATTTTGGACAAAACGCCCTCCGCCAGGATTTTTGCCGTCCCGGACGGGCTGTCCAGCTTTTTGTTGTGATGGGCCTCAAAGCCGCCTATATCATATTCTGGGTATTTATTGAAAAGTTCTGCAGCGTGCCATGCTATTCGGTAGAAAAGGTTTACCCCAATGGAAAAGTTTGATGACCAAAGCAGAGCGCTGCCTGCGGATTCAACAGCTCTGCGTACTTCGTCTATGCGCTCATGCCAGCCGGTTGTACCCGTTACTGTAGGGATTTTTCTTTCTGCGAGCGTTATAAGGTTTTCTACTGCTGCAGCCGGCTGGGTAAACTCAATTGCAACATCTACGTTTGCGGCAAGGTTTCCGGCGAGAGAAATCGATTTGTGAATGGGCACTCCCTCAGGCGCGGTCGTTAATGGATCTATAATGACGGCAATTTCATGTCCTGCTGTACAGGCAATCTGTTCTATCATCTTTCCCATTTTTCCGTAGCCGATAAGCGCGATTCTCATATCTACCTCAATTTGTTTTCGCCGGATGATCAGATAACCTGTCGAAGTACTCCAAGTGCAGAGCCCTGACCGTTTCCGCCGCTTCGGAGTCGTTTACAATAAAACTGATATTTACCTTACTTGCGCCCTGCGAAACCATCTGCACCTGGACTCCGGCAAGCTGGCAAATTCTGAACGAACGCGCCAGAATTTCCGATGAGCGCTTTACATTGCCGATTACTGAAACAATTGCCTTTCCGGTTTTTATCTCCACACTTGCGATTTTGGAAAGTTCTTTTTTTACTTCGCCGAGGTCGTAGGAAGTATCCAGCGTCACGGAGATCGATACTTCGCTTGTTGCGACCATATCTACGGATATACCTTTCTTTGCAAAGATGGAAAAAACTTCCGCAAGAAAACCATGCTGCCCCAACATTCTTGTAGAGACAATATCCACCAGAGTTACATTGACGCGGGAAGTTATCGTGCGTACCGGAGGCTCTTTTTTTGCCGCAATGGAGGCAGCTTGTTCAATTATGGTGCCATGAGCATCGACATTATATGAATTTTTGATTCGTACCGGTGTTCCTGTATTGATACATGGCTGCATTGCGCGGGGGTGCAGTACCTGTGAGCCGTAAAAAGCGAGCTCGGAAGCTTCTTCGTATGTAAGGTTTTGAACAGGCCGCGCATTTTTTACTATCCTGGGGTCTGCCGTAAGTATGCCGTCAACATCTTTCCATATCTGGACTTCTTCCGCTTTACAGGCGGCGGCAACCATTGTCGCTGTGAGATCAGAGCCGCCTCTTCCAAGGGTTGTTATTATGCCTCGCTCATCCTTTGCAATAAAACCCGTTATTACGGGTAAAACATTGCCTTTTATAAGAGGCAGTACTTTTTCCGGAATCAGTTTCCAGCTTTCGTTTGATAATTCCGCCTGGCCGTAGTTGGAATCGGTAAGAAAACCAAGATCGAATGCATCAAAGGCGCACGCGTTTATGCCATTCTTTTTTAACAGCGCTGCCGCAATTCGCACCGACAGGCGTTCCCCGAATGACACAAGATAATCTTTTGTTCTTGGAGTAAGTTCTCTTATCAGGGCAATTCCGGACAACAGGCGTGTAAGTTCATGGTAAAGGATGTTTACTTCTTTTTGAACCGGCAGTTTGAGTTTTTTTATTGTTTCCAGGTGAAGTTTTTCTATATTACCGGTTTCCACTTTGCCGTGCTTAAGCGCCGTGTCTCCGGCTTCCAGAAGATGATCTGTCGTGTCTCCCATTGCAGATAACACCAGCGCAGGTTTCTTTTTAAGCTGAGTTTTTACTATATCTGCAACATGACGCAGCCGTGACGCATCTGCCACCGAACTGCCGCCAAACTTCATGACAATCATCCCGTACTCCTTAACCACATTATATGAATTTTAGAAATGATATACAATCTTATTTTTTTTGAAATGTATGCTAAAAATATTGATTGGGGTCCTGTCGGCTGGGAAACCACGGGTGCATGCACAGCACGCCCCATGGCTTCCCAAAAAGCCGCTTTCGCGGCATCACAAAACCCCTCAAGTTTTTATATAAAGCATACATTTTAAAAACCTATTTAAGCAAACATTTTTTACACTATTGAATTAATATAGTTACATCGTTATCATAAAGGCATGATTGGGTTTTTATTAAGAAAAACATTTTATGATTTATGGGACAATATGTTTAAGATTGTCATTCTTAATCTGGGTTTTGTTGCCTGTACCGCAATCCCTGTTTTTCTTCCTGTATTGGTTTCCAGGTTTATTGATTCTATCGCGCTTGAGATTATTTTAAGCGCAGCAGGAATTATTGCATGTTCAATATATCTTGCGGCTGCGTCTCTTTCTGTTAAGTCAGTTTCCGATTACGGTTCAATCACCATTCCCGAATTTATAAAGAACTTTAAATCCGCATGGCCTGCCGGTCTTGTGATTGGCTTGTGTATCTTTCTGCTTTTTATTGTTACAACAATTATTATCCCGTTTTATTTAAGCATAGAATCTATTTTTGGCCTGCTTCTTGCATCAGTTGTATTCTGGACAACGCTTTTCTGTCTTATTTCTTTTCAGTTCTTTTTTGCCGTTTATGCCAGGCTTGGCACGAATATAATAAAGTGTTTTAAAAAGTGCATGATAATATCCCTTGATAATTCCGGTTTTGCGTTTTTCTCTCTCCTGCACAATATCGTTGTTCTGGCAATTTCTACGATACTCGTTTTTATGTTCCCGGGCCCTGTGGGTATTTTGCTCTACCTTGACGAAGCGCTGCGCCTGCGCCTTATTAAATACGATTACCTCGAAGCCAACCCGGACGCGAACCGGAAGCAAATCCCCTGGGACGCGCTTCTGATCGAAGAACGCGAGAAAGTCGGCACCCGTACATTCAGAAACTTTATCTTCCCCTGGAAAGACTGATTCTCAATATTCTCTCACAGAGGCACAAAGATCACAAAGTACACGGAGATAATATAAAGTTTTAATTATTCTCTGTGAGCTCTGTGATTCCCCGTGTCTCCGTGAGAGGAATTTTGAACTGAATCTTAGCGGGTTACGCCGATGGAGCCTGCCACAGCGCGTTCGCGGCTGGGGATTCCCCCATGAACCGGTGTATTTACCGTTTGAACAGTGCCGTCTGGGTAACGCAGTGCGAGGGCGCTAGAGCCGCCGCCGTCAAAGTTAATCCCGTCATAAGAGCCGAGCGCTTGAAGAAGAAGAGCGGTTTCCTTTTCTGTAGCGCCGGCGCTGCCCGCTCTCCTGCCGTCGATTACCAGCAGATAGAGAATGCGTCCGTTAGCTGAAACTCCGGCAGCGCTGCGGGGGTGCCGGTCTTCGCGGCCTTCGGTTCTCTGCGCCACTTCTCCGCCGGCAAGTATTTTATGGAAGCCGCCGATTGCGTTTTCTATTTCCTCTGTTACAGAGCCGATTTCCGACTGGCGCATGATAGCCGCATTGCCGTTCTGCTCAGGGGATTCTGGTTTAAAAAACACGAGGGCATCATACTGCTGGTTTGCGCGCGCAATCTGCCTTCCATCGGAAACAATTATCCCCATATTTCTGATTGGCTGCCCTTCAACAGCTGTAGAAACATCAAAAGGAGTGGCATTAAGACCAGCGATAAGATTGTTATCTCTTACAAAACTGGAAACTTTGGTGCTCAAAGTTCCGCTCTCGCCGGCTTCGCCTCCGCTTACTACAATCCTTATATCCGGAGAGTCAAGATCGATTTTAATTGCCCAAAACTCAAGCTGAGGCCTTAAGATTCTGCCGTTAAGGTAACCGATTCCTTCTTCAACCTCATGCCAAACAGGTACTATAGTTTCTATTGCGGGAAAAGATATTGCTGGAAGCTCCGCTGCAAAGGCCCCTTCGCTTACCGGGTTTACGGTAGAGACAGTGGCGCATGAGAGGAAGATCAGCAGAATGGGGAATAAAAAACCTCTTCTGTAAAAAGAAGAGGTTCTTTTGATTAAGGACATTATTCTAGTACTCACCCTTGCCCTTGCGATTCCTTTTCATGAGTTTGCGGGCATTGGTTTTTTTCTTCCTGTTGAGGATTGTGGAGGGTTTTTCGTAATACTCCCGTTTTTTAAATTCACGAATAATGCCTTCTTTTTCCACCATGCGCTTAAAACGCTTGATGGCTTTTTCCAGCAGTTCGTTGTCGTCAACGGTAATGTGTGCCAAATTAATTCACCTCCTTTTTTTACAGTTTCTAATTGAAGATTCTACTTATTATCAGGTCTTTGTCAATGATATAGCGGGAGAGAAATGCGTCCGGATCAGTGTTTTCCGTGCTGACCCTTATCTCCCAATGAAGGTGGGGGCCTGTCGCAAGCCCCGTCGCGCCCGAAAGCCCGATCATTGTCCTTTCGCAGATTATCATTCCTTCCTGTACATCGATCCTGTCCAAATGATAGTAAAGCGAGTAAATGCCGGGCGCATGTTCGATTACCACCGAGTTACCTGTGACTATTCTCATCTGAGCCAGAACCACTCTTCCCGCGCCGCAGGCAAAAACCGCAGTTCCAGTGGGAACTCCGTAATCCACTCCCGCATGAACAGAGGTGTCGCTTCCGCCGTTTGAGTACCTGAAGACGCGCCGGTAGCCGAACAAGCTCGTTCTCCTTGTTGATACTACAGGCGGGAGAAATGGGCCTGTATGGTAAATCTGGTTTCCTGTAGTGGACAGGATTGCCCAAAGCCTGTTTGATTCCGATTCCCTCTGCGGACTTGCGTCCGTTCTGATATCTGTCAAAACAGGAGTAAGATGGATTACCTCCGATCCAAACTCCCTTGGTGTCAGTGTAATTGGTATTTCAAGGAATGGTCCGTTTTCATCGTCCAGCCTGATAACCGCGCTCGATGCGTCGGTGGTAGAAGGGATCGTAATGATCGCAGCAGAAAAACCCGGATTGTTACCGTCCTGCGGTATCTGGAAGAATGCAGACCTTGAAACCTGGCGCCCGTTTATAAAAACCCGCGCATCTTTAGCGGGATAATCCAGGGCGATTGTAACCGGTTCGCCGGCGCTGGGCGATTCAGGAATTAACGTATACCTTACCTGCGCAGAAACCAATGATGTGAATAAAAGTCCCGTTAATAGAAAAAATAATACCCGTTTAACCATTTTACTGTTTCCTTAAATCTATAATCATCATCTGCGGTGTTTCATTTCCGCGATAATAATCCCTGGTAAGATTGAAGATGATATCAACCTTGTCATTGACTGCGAATTCCCCGTTTGTCACACGGTCTGCGCTCTGCCAGTAGAGAGCCGGCCATTTGTGTCTGCCTGAATCCAGCGTCATTTTAACATGTTTTGATTCTGGCCTGCCGATAAAATTTATTTCCTTAACCGTCAGGTTCTTTGCCAGAAAATTCAAGGGTTCATTTTCCTTGCCGTACGGTAGAAACCTGTCTACCAGCTTTAAAAGATCCGGTGATAAAAAATCATTTGGAAGTTCAGCGTCTATGTTGATGCATCCTTCATCATGTTCTTTATCAAATTCGATTGTATCCGGTATTTTTTTTAACCGTTCCAATAGATCATCAAGATTTTCTTTAACCATGCTGAAACCTCCGGCAGCCTGATGGCCTCCGGAGTCAATAAATAAATCGCTGCACTGCTCAAGCAGGGCGCAGATGTTATAGCCCTTTGTGGAACGGAGCGACCCCGTGCAGATTTCATCCCCGATGGAAACAGCAATTGCCGGAACATTTAACTGACGTACAGCGCGTTGTGCCATCAGCCCTGTTACGCCCTTGTTTATTTTTTCGCTGTAAACAAATGTGAATTTTTCATCGTAATCGGCAAAGCTTTTGTAAGCCATCGGTTCTACAATGGCCCATGTTTCGTCTTCAAGTTCTTTACGATTTTCATTCATTGTTGCAAGATCCCCTGCGAGCTTGTTTATCTTTGCGGGGTCTTTTTCAAAAAACAGGGCTGCTGCTGTTTCTGCGCTTCCCATTCTGCGCGCTGCGTTAATGGTGGGGCAGAGTTTCCAGGAAATGTCTTTTGTGTCAAAACGGCGTCCTGCCAAATCCAGTTTATGAAGCAGTTGCGAAATACCCGAGCCCGGTCTTTTTTCCAGAGACTCAAGCCCCTTGCGTACTATTATTCTGTTTTCGTCTAACAAAGGCATAATGTCGGCAATTGTCCCAAGCGCGGCAAGCTGTATATCCTGATCCTCTGCTGCAGTGTAATTCCCAGCGTAAGAAGTAAACAGATTTACAAATACATCAAGTTCACCCGGTTCTTTATCTGAGTATTTTGCAATTTTTGAAAGTTCCTTAATCCGCAGCAAGCTCTGCCCTGATGTTTGAGGTATCTCCTTTCCAATCTGCGGGGCTATGTCCAGCATTCCTATCTCGACACTTCTCCCAAAAAGTTTTGCCAGCGTCTGTTTCTGAAGCGGAGCGTCCCAAACGAGAATCTGCTGCCCTTCAAGGAATGCGGGGAGCCTTGTATCGCTTATTGTGACCATTCCCGGCACAATAGTTTCTATCAACGTGTCGATAACCAGAAGGTTGCGCATTTTGGCGATTTCGATAACCCATGCGTCATTTAACGGCCTGGTGTTTAACAGGCACACCTGCTGCCCGTAAAGTTCGCTTTTTTGCGCAAAACGAAGAGCGCAGACCAGCTTGAAGGCAACCCCGCAGCCGGAAAGTCCCCTGAACGGGTATGATGAGTTTTTTAATTTGGGATTTATTATAACGAGCGCTTCAGGCAGTTCTTCCTGCGGCTCATGATGGTCTGTTACGATTACATCAATGTATAATTCATTCGCACGCTTAATTTCCGAAAACCGCGAAATACCGCAGTCAACGGTAATTATCAATGTACCGTCTTTAGCGGCAAATTCTTCGACCGCTTCCAGTGAGAGCCCGTAAGATTCATCGCCGGTGGGAATTCGCCATGACACATCCATTCCAAGGCTTTGCAGGTATCTTGTCAGAAGCGCAGTCCCAGTGATTCCGTCTACATCGGCATCACCAAAAACCAGTACCTTTTCGCCTTCATCTTTTGCGGCAAGAATGCGTTCCACCGCGTCTTCCATCCCGTCAAGGGCAAAAGGATTACGCAGATACCTAATGTCCTCTTCAAGAAAATAACGAATTGAGTCTCCATTACAAATACCGCGGCGCGCAAATATCGAGGCAGTTAGAAGATCGCAGCCGTATTTAGCGGAGATTTCCTTTACAAGTTCGGGAGAAATCTCTTTTTTTTCCCACTTCATTCAAATTCAAGGTACATGATAGGGCGTTTTTTTTCCAGTGCTTTCTACCAGTTCCAGCTTGTCAGTTGTTTTCCAAGAGCGCTTGTCATTACGGCAGTTGTCAGAGCTTTCGCTTCATTGAAGGACTTGTTATCCATTGAGTAGCGGTACAAATTTGATGGTTCAAGAGTACCTGTTATCATAAGCCAGCGGCGGCAGCCGGGGCTGAGTTGTATTAACCCCTGCATATCCAGGTTACATTTTCCGCATAGAACATGATTCTCTCTTGCATGAAACCAAAGCGGTTTCTCAGCGTCTTCTGCCTCACAGTCAGAGCAGCACTCAATGTGCGGCTGTATGCCTAAAAAGCCTGCCCACCTCCATAGAAAGTGAACCAGCAGGCGTGAGCATAATTCCTCATTGGCGCTTTCCAGCGTATCCAGTACCGATGCAGAAAGTTTAAGAGCGGTATCCCAATCACTGCCGCCTCCGTGAGTAGAAAGAATTGTCTCGGCTATTGCTGCCGCCGCCATTGTCCGCTCATAAAGTTTCCTGAGCCCGGGTCGCCATGATTGGACGTCAAAATCACTGAGTTTTCT
>Ga0123356_10005081_pt1 | contig 13490 bp, 8 predicted proteins | sample TergutEmb28metaG_2_FD_92546 | JGI IMG/M metagenome (GOLD analysis project Ga0123356, IMG submission 92546) | Embiratermes neotenicus P3 segment gut microbial communities from Petit-Saut dam, French Guiana - Emb289 P3 | ecosystem: Host-associated > Arthropoda: Insects > Digestive system > Gut ...
CGGCCCTTTTCGGACGCCATCTATCCAAGCGAATACTACCCCTGGTCGGAGATACTCACCGGCAGGCAGGGCACGGACCCGGGCTATGACCCGCTACGCATTTTTTGCGATCTGGCGACGACGCACGGGCTTTCCGTCCACGCGTGGATCAATCCCTTCCGGGCGGCGCGCACGGCTGACATCACGCGTCTGAGTGCCGGGAGCCCTACACTGCGGCGCCTGAACCAAAACGACGGCTGGGTGCGCAAGGCGGCGGGGCAGTTTTTCTGGAATCCCGCCGTCCCCGAGACCCACGCCCTGATTTACGACGGCGTGCGTGAGTTGCTGCTTAATTATGATATCACGGGCATTCACATCGACGATTATTTTTATCCCACCACAGCCAAGGAATTTGACGCGGCGCAGTATGAAATTTATCGCAAGGCGGGCGGTACGCTTTCGCAAGACGACTGGCGACGGGATCTCATCAACGTTTTCGTGCGCGGACTGTACAATACCGTGAAGAACACCAACCCGGATGCAACTTTCAGCATCAGCCCAGCGGGGGATATCCAAAAAAATTACAGCCATCTGTACGCTGACGTTGCTCAATGGGCGCGCGAACCCGGCTACTGCGACTGGATAATCCCCCAGCTTTACTATGGCTTTGAGCACCAGAATGTTCCGTTTGAGGCGGCCGCCAGGGAATGGGCGCGGCTCACCTACCATCCCGGCTGCAAGCTGATCTTTGGCCTTGCGGCCTACAAGACAGGGCAGGAGGATGAATTCGCGGGCAGCGGCAGGCTCGAATGGACGCGGCAAAGCGATATCCTCGCGCGGCAGACGCGCCTTGGAAGATCGCTGGACACCGACGGTTTCGCGCTTTACTCTATAACAAATATTGCAAAAGCAGAACGCCAAAATTTACAGAAACTGCTAAATGGCGCCGCGCATTAAAATTTTCACAAGTTAATACATAAAATTGCGGTGATTGCGCTTGAAATCGCCGTTTTCTTATGCTATGATATCGGATGCTGCAAAATGCTGTTTGTTAAAGTAAAAATGCGCCTTTTTGCCGCGAAAGAAAGGGATGTATGCAATATGAAACGCGGAAATGGTTGGAATCAGTTATTTGTATCCAGTATTGTGGTGGCGCTCGCCGGCTTGTGCTTGAGCGGGTTGACTATATATAAATACATCGGCCGCGCGCCTGTTTTGGATACGGCCGCCACTGCGGCGATTGAGCCCACGCAACTGGAGCAGGTCGTCATGCCCACGGTTTCCGCGGCCAATTGGCAGCCCAAGGCGCGCCCTTTGGGCGGCAGCGCGGCGCTTGCGGACTCCCTGAACAAAACAGGCATTGAGCCTCTTGTGGAAAAAGGCTTCCGCTCGGTGATTCTTCCGAATACCTTCACGGATTTTACGCCCCAGGAGGCGCTCCAGGCAAAACGGGTGCTTGATTACCTCGGCGGGCTGGGGATCTTCCGCACGCTTACCGTCGAACCGGTGGAAGAAAAAGACTTCCCGGCCTTTGCGCTGGCCCTGAGCAAGCTCATCGAATACACTTCCTTCGACGCGCTGCTGGTACAAAATCCCAGCGAAGGCGCCGAGGATACGATGGCTAAATTCATGGATATGCTGGGCGGAATTCTGAGCGACGCGGAGCTAAACAGCATCCCTGTCTCTTTTGAGATCCCTGCCAGTATCACGGCCAATCTCAATGAAAACGAAAAGGGCTATTTGGGCGAGCACCTGGAATCCATCAAACAACTGGCCGGGACCCTGGCAAAACCGGAGTTCGTGGTACCCGCGACTCTGGAGCAAGTCAGTCAATGGCCGCAAATCGCGCAGGCGCTTGGCATGGAAGCGGACCCGTTGACGACCGCCGTGGTTGATCTGAAGGACGCCATTCCCAATGGCACACTGGAGGAAACCATACAATTCTTAAGTACCCTGGGTAGCCTGAAGGACGCCGCGCTGGCCTTTTCAAAGGCGGATTTTGTCCCGGAAAATTTGCAGGCGGCAAAGCTGCTGGGTCAGTTTATCAATGACGACCTGGATGTGACGTCGCTTAACCGCACATTTACGCTAATGTCGCCTCTAAAATCCATTTTGAAGTCGGAACAGACCATTCGCACGGAACAGCCCAACATCAACTTCAGCGGCGGCAGCAACCCGCTTTTTGCACTTCTTTGCAACGGCAAGGATGTCGCGCGCAACGAAAGCGGCGATTTCTGCGCGGATTTTTTGTTGAAGCCCGGTAAAAACATTTTTAAGTTTATACACCAGGGCCTCACTTATATTATCAATGTATTCTATGATCCGGTCATCCTGCGGGACGTGGCCCCGAAAAGCCCCATCGAAACCACGGGAGGCATTGATCTTGGCGTCAGTGTAGTGGCGCGCAAAGGCGCTGATGTGCGGGCGAGCCTCAACAACATACACATCAGCCTCAAGCCAGGCGCTTGCGTAGAGGAGGACGGCGCGAACGCGAGCGACGACGCGGACAGCGATTTCATCACCTATGTGGGCGCGTTCCAACTCCCCACAACCAACCAGACCAGGAGCCTTGGCTCCATCGTATACAGCGCCACATATCAGGGCAAGCCGGAATGGAAAACCGGCGTGAAGGTAACGCTCCTGCCGGATATTTCCGTGCCGGACCCGCCACTGCCGTCTGAGCCAACAACCGGGACGACGTCGCCTTCGTCCGAAACCTCGGCAGGGACAGTGCCGCCTCCTTCATCCGAAACCTCATCCGGGACGATACCGCCCCCGTCATCCGAAACCTCGTCCGGGACGATACCGCCCTTGTCATCCGAAACCTCGTCCGGAACGATACCGCCCCCATCATCCGAAACCTCATCCGGGACAGTGCCTCCCCCTCCTAGCAGCGAGACGACGACCAGCGCAGCAACGACAACAATCGCCATTCCGGCGGACGATTTGTTCACACCGGACAAGAACCACGGGCTGGGCAAAGCGCAAATGGTAAGGGTGACAACCTCCTACGCAAACTCCCATTGGGCCGGCGGCACCGATACCCGCTCGAACCCAACCGCCTCTCCCCTGCTGGCGGGCACGTACGATTACGTAGCCGGCATGACAAAGTCAGGCAGTTATACATACTACGCCCTGGCTTCCGGCAAGCGCGTGGAATCAAAAGACGTGGAGGTCATTGCGTCGGGATATAGGTTGCCCTTGAATGAGCTTGTGGCGCAAAGCGCCGTTGGCAACGGCGCGCTGGTGCTACGCTTCGGCACAAAATGGAAGGTCCCCTTCAATGTGAACCTCATCGGCCAAAACTATACCTCGGCGTTTGGCTACAGCGGATACCCCCATGGCGTGAGCAACTTCAATGCCACGGGCATCGAGATCACTTTTTATCATACGAAAAGTTACACAGGCTCTGTCAATGTGAGCGGCAGCGCCCTGTTTTCCAGCGCGGAATGGAGCCGCGACACCGCAAAGAATACAATAACGCTCAAATTGATGTTCCGAAATGCCGGCAAATTTTATGGGTACAGGGCCTATTACGAGGGCAACCAACTGGTGTTCCGTTTGCGGCAAAAGCCCCCGACGGGCCTCAGCGGCGCCGTGATTTATCTTGACCCCGGACATGGCGGCGCGGATCCCGGCGCGCGCTTGGTGGCCTCCCACGCGACGCTCACCCGGGAAAAGCACGTCAACCTGCAAATCGCCATGAAGCTCAAAGCCAAGCTGGAAGCCAAGGGGGCCACGGTGCACATCACCCGCACGGGCGACAGCGCTTATTCCTTGCAGCAACGCACGGACAAAGCGCGGCAGGCAAACCCTGACCTCTTCATCAGCCTGCACTGCGATTCCTCCGAAAAAGCCTCTCCCATGGGCACCACGGCGTTCTACTACAGGGCGTACGGCCAGCCCCTGGCCAAGGCCGTGCAAAACCGCGTCGCGGAAGCCTGGAAGAACCAAATCTATACCAAGTCGAACTACAGCGACTACCTGACCTTGCAGTCCAAGGTGAACCGGGGCGCGTATTTCTATCCCTTCGAGGTCACGCGCATCGAGGAATGCCCCGCCATCCTGGTGGAATACGGCTTCGGCTCGAATCTGACGGAATGCCGCGCGCTGCAAAAGGATCAGAACCAGGATATCCTGGCCCAGGCCACGCTTGCGGGGATTGAGGATTATTTGAAGGCGGCGCAGTAACCAATTAGTATTGAGCAATGAACAATGAACAATTGAAGTGAGGACTTCCTGCTCCAATTGTTCATTGTTCATTATTGATTGTTAATTCTATTTAAACATTCGATCCCAGGAACCGCGCAGGTCGTTCCAGCCCTTTGCCACGCCTTCCCGGAATTCTTCCCAGCCGGATTCGCCAGCGTGGTAGGCGGCCATGCCGCGCCCGAGCACCTTGTCGCGGAATTCCTCGCCGCCGGCAAGGGAACTCCAGGTAACCACGTTTTGCACATCCTCCTTCTTGAGCCAGGCAAAAGCATCCGCGCTCAAGGGATTATTTGGCATCGTTGCTGCGTTCTGTGATTCATAAGGCGCGAGCACGCCCAACTTGTTCGCCAGGAAGTCCATGCCCTTTTCGGAGGTATAAAGCCAGTTGAGGAAGTCTGCGGCGGCGCGGCGGTCCTCTTCGCCCAGCCGCGCGTTGACGGCCGCGTATTCCGTCACGTCGAAGGCAAGGCCTTGCCGGCCCGTCTCGTTTTCCATCTCCAGCATGATGGGCAGGAAGGCCACGTCCTCTGCCGTAACGGTTTGCCCTTCCACGGAGTTCAGGTGACCAAGGAATTCCGTGCCGCCAATGATCAATGCGGCCTTGCCTGTGGCGAACTCCTGCGCGGCGTTGGCGTGGGTGCGCTCGGCGAGCTTTTCCTTTGTGGTGGCGTGGCCGGCCATCAAATCGTGGAAGGTTCTGTAGCCCCTGGCGTGGGTCCAGGTTGGCTCTTCGAATTCTTCCGCGGTGAGTTCCGTGCGGCGCGCGGCGAGCTCATGCCCCAGGGGGACGCTGAACAGGCGCGTGGTCCAGACGCCGCTTTCGCCTTCTTTGTAGGCGGGGGCCGCGAACACGCCTTCGATGCCCAGCTCTTCCTTCTTCTCATGCAGGTCCTTCACAAGGCGGCTGAATTCCGCGTGGCTGTTGATCTCGCTAATGGATGCGACGGCGGCGTCTTCCAACGCGAAGTATTTGTCCAGAATCTTTTTGTTATAGATGACGCCGAAGGCATCCACACCAACGGGCAGGCCAATGACCTTGCCGTCCGCCATCAGGGCCATGCGGCTGTTGATAAGCTGGCGATAGGCCTGGGTATCGGTGAGGTCCGCCGCGCGTTCCGGCCAGCCCCTGTATTCCCTGGGATGGGTAAACAGGAAAATGCCGGGAGCGCCTTCCTCACGCAGAAGGGACTCGCGCAGTTCGGTATGGGGTGTTTCCGTTTCAGGGGACATTACATTGACGGTGACGCCGCTGAGGGCCTTGTAGTCCGCCGCGAGGGTTTGCCAAAGGCCCGCGCGCGCGGGGTCCGGCTGGTACAATTTTAGCGTGATACCGGTGTCCTCCACGGGGTTGACGATTCTATCGTCCTCTTTTCGTTCATTTTCCCGTTCCCGTTCCCGGGCGCCGCAGCCTGCCAAAAATCCGCACAGCAGCGCCGCGCACAGTCCCAGCGCCGCAATCGGCGCAAGATATCGTTTGGTTTTCGTTTTCATCGAAGTCTTCCTTTCGTATGATAGCATCCATTGGTCAATGCTAGCATGCCCCGCCGGGTTTGGCGTTATACGGGGATACAAAAGGAAAATTTTCAGAAAGCCTACTCAAAATACACGGGATTGGAAACCGCCCGCAAAAACTCCCAGCCGAAAATCTTTCGCGTCGCGACCAGGTAGGCAAAACGCCAAGACAGCGATACCGGCATCTGCGCCGTGATTTTGCCGCGAGGGAAGCGCTTCCATTCGGCGGCTGTACCCTCGGCAGTCACAAGCTTAAGCCGAACGCCGCGGCGCACATGCTCCGCGGCGATGTGAAGCGTAAGTCCCTCTTGCATTGCAACGGTATCGCCCACCCCCGCGCCGCCGCAGCGCAGATCCAGCGCGACGCCATCCATCGAGGCCGTGACATAACTATGCCCGTCCGCGATGGCCTCCAGGATATCTGCGGCACCCGGGGACTTTGCATACACCCGGGTAATCGGATGGGCGAAGCGCACGGGATGCCGATCTCTATGATAGTCACTACCGCCCACCAAGGGAAGTTTCTTGCCGCGCGTGAGCATGCCATGCCACCAGGCGATGGCATCGAGGTTGGCTTTGTGCAGCGGCCCGTTCCAAACCTCTACCAGGTCGAAACAATCCCCGCTTTGCCACAGATAAGGGCACAGGCCGAATTTCGGGTGATTTACCGAAACCAGCGCGCCCCTTGCCTTTGCGTCCGCGATCAGCGCCAGCATCTCCTCCTCGCTATTGGCGATGAAGGAGTTCTCGAAGGGCTCGGCGACGCCAAAAAAATTCATATGCCCGCGGTAGTGCGTCCATTCCACGGCAGGCAAAAGCGTCAGCCCCGGCACGACAGGCAGGTGCAAATTTTCGCTGGTATTGTTGTGATTGGCCGCAGCGATGAAGTCCAGGCCCACTTTTTGCGCCTTTTTCGCGAGCGTAAAAATATCGTGCTGCCCGTCTGAAGCATCTGAGTGCAGGTGCAAGTCGCCGCTGAGCCAGCGCGGGCCCTTCGGGGTATACGTGATTTCGTATCGCACCGGCAGGCCGCCGGCGGGAATTTTGTACGCGCCGACAATGATACGCCACTGGCCCGGCGTAAGCTGCGTCATTTTATAGCCCTTAGTGGAGGCGTACGGCCCTACGAAGACCTCGCTGCGCGCGCCGCCCGACCAGCCCAGGAAGCGCCCCTCGCCGTCCATCAAGCCGAGGTCCACCACGTTGATTATATCACTTGCTCGGCCCGCCTTGCCGGAAAGCCGCTTGTAGCTATAAGAGACCGTAACGCGCTCCAGGCCTTCCGGGACGGGGAAAAGGATGACGTAGTATGTCCCCTCGGCCTGCTTGGGGATTATGTGCTCAATGTCATGATGGTTCATGGGCGCTCCCCTTTCGATTTGAGGAACGGCGCTAAATTTTCCGTGGTCTTTTCTCTGTCCCAGGCAAGCTGGGTTTTGTCTTCTTTGAAGCGCAGGAGGATAAATAATATCAGCTTTTGTTTGATTGCGCGAAGCCCGTAAAAAAGATAAAATTCTATCCCATCGTCTTCACAAATACTTTCCCCTCCATGTCCGGAAAGAAGGTGAAATCCGTGATGACGAATACGGCAGGTTCGAATGCGTCTTTTTCCAATTCGCGGAAGTTGATTTTGCTCATGGCTGTGTACGGCAACTCCGGTACGATTTTGAAGGCCATGGCACGGTCACGGTCAGGCAGGTGCTTGGCCGTCAGCTTGTCCATTTCCAGTATGAGTTCACGCTCGGCCTGTGCTGTGCCGCCAAAGCCTTCGCGCAATATGACGAACGCGCAGGTGATCGTCCCGGCAGTGCCGTCGCCTTTCGCGAGCCCGGCCACGGCGCATTTTTCCACGGCCTCGTGCCACATGATCACGTTTTCGATGGGCGCAGGGTGCACGGTGTGGCCGTCCGGGCGCATGAGCGAGCGCTTATAGCGGTCGAGGAAATAGACGACCCCGTTTTCGTCCAGGCGGCCTTTGTCGCCCATGCGGTAGAACTTTGTGCCATCCGGGGCAATCCAGGTGATCTCTTGCGTTTCCTCCGGCAACCCGAAGTATTCCTCCATCTGGCAATACGAGTGCACGCACAGCTCGCCGATTTCGCCAATGGGCAGCGGCTCGCCGGTTTCGGGGTCGATCACCACAGCCCTGCATTGCGGCTGAATATAACCCACGTTGCCCTCGGAACGCCATGGGAAATCGGTGGTTTCGGGGTTGTAGGCAGGCATGACGGAAATCGAGCCGCCCAGTTCCGTGGAGCCGTAGCCGACGCGCAGGCCGCTTTGCGCCCCATTGCGCATGTAAATCCTGTTCACGCGTTCCAGCGAAGCCACGGAAATCTTATCGCCGCCGGAAACCGCGGTTTTAATAAAACTGAGTTTCTTGCTCTTTTTTTGGAGCTTGGGGTGGTCGGCCAGCTGCTCATGGAAGCGGGGCACGCCCAGGAAGGCATTGGGCTTACGCCAAGGGTTAAGCAGCATCCCGGCGAATTTCGTGGTATCAAACATCGGCACCAGGATAAGCGCCAGGCTGCCGCACAGGCTGGTATGCATGCCTGCCGTGATACCATAGGCGGTAAAGAAAGGGATAAAGCCGCCAAAACTGTCGCCGGGCGCGTAGCTTTCGGTGCCGTTGCTGTAAAAAATACCGACAGGCGCCGCGTTGAGCGCTTCGTGGGTCATCACGGCACCCTTCATCAAACCGTCGGCAGAGGTGCCGCTGGTGTAGACAACAACGGCGGGCCGGTTGGGTACATACCCCGCGCGGTGATCGTACCAGACATGATACTGCTCAATGAAATCGCTGTGCCACATATATTTTCCGCTGTCGAATTGCGCTCTATGGCTTTTGATGAATTTCTGTTTCATGATGTTCATCGCGAGAGAAAGTCCTACAGCTGGGATTGCGTCCTTCTTGCCTTTGAGGGAATCCGCGGGGCTCACAAGAATCGTCTGCGGCAATTCATCCAGTATTGCGTCTATCTTCTGCTCGCAGACATTGAATACCGTGACGAAAAGCTTCGATTTGACGATTCGCACACGCTCGAGAATGCCTTCGCTGTTGGTGCGCGGGTCGATGAGATTGGCCACGGCCCCGATGCGCCAGCAGGCATAGATATACGCCACGCTTTCCGGCAAATTGGGCATAGCCGTCGAAACATAGTCCCCCGGCCGGATCCCGTAATCATACAGCGCGCGGGCAATCCGGTCGATCTTGACATCCAGTTCGTGGAAGGTCATGTGTATCCCGGCATATTTCAACGCGTTCGATTCGCGCAGCATACCGCTTTGCAGGCCGAACATGAACTCGTCCGCATTGCAATAGATGCGTTCGAACGTGATCGGTCTGATTGGCTTGTAACAACTTAAGTTCGCTCCATTAATTTCCATATCTCTCTGCCTTTCGCTATTCTCAATCAAAATCCTTTAGAACCATTATAGCAGAAAATTTCTTTTTAGTCAATAAATTATATTGGATGCGGAGCTTGAAAAACCGCCGCATTTTTAAGCGGCGGTTTTGTCGGCGGGTACGGCGCCATTGCGTTTGTCGGTGGTCTTGACGTCATCCTTACGACGTAGATGCCCCTTTTGGCTTCATGTTTTCAAGATAATGAGTCTTGTACGGTACGTTTCTTAAGCCCAACCTCCACTTTAGCGATTTAAAGGTATAATTCGGCACCCCAAACGGATAATAAAATTTATACTTTAGGCTGCCCGCCCCCAGTGTGCCATGCGCAAACGTAACGCAATTATCGCCTTTTTTGATGCCGATTGGCCTGTAGAAACTGGCATTCATATAAAAATCCCTGAATTCTTTGGTTTCGGCATAATCATACATTCTCCGCCCTTCTTTCGCCGATATGGAAAATTCGAGGATCCTGTTAAATTGGAATTGCGACGGCGTATAGGGGATGAGCCCGTCTTTCAGAAACTGCTTTGTCTGAGCAGGCGTATTCGATTGTTTCCATAAACCGCCCTGCTGAAAGGTGTATAATCTGCTATAGCCGTTTTTATCGACCAACACCACCCCGCAATGCCCTCTGCCCTTAGCGGCCGCCGTGTCGTTCAATAACATGCACTTTTCTATCGTATTGGGGTCGAATTTCCCCGCCGCGGATACGCCCATTGCACAGGCCGCGCACAAAGCAAGAAAGACCAACAGGATAGACAAAAAACGTTTCATAACAATACGCTCCTAACAATATATGATTTAGTCGTCCAGCGTGAAGCTGTGCTTTGGTTGAGTTGATCCATACCAGGCCGTGTTTTAATAGTATCCCTCTGTCATATTCCTCCACAGCAGGCGCACGGTGTTGCCGTTCACGCTATAGCGCTCCGTGTTATACCAATTGAAGACCAGGTTTTTTTCCTCGGTAAAGCCCTTTTTGGCCAGCGCCTTGGCGAACAACGACGCCATTTCCGCGTTCTGGAAGACCAGCGTGGCGTCCATGGTGCAGTTGCCGCGCGGCTTTTGCCTCATCCTGCCCAGGATGTGGGACTGAAATCCCGTGGACCACCAGGCCTCTTGCATTTTGGTTGTGAAGAGCCTGCTCGAGTTGTGATAAATTGAGAACTGCATGCGGATAAAGTCTTTTCTGGTAGCGCCGTAGTACATCCCAAGCGTTCGCTTGTACAAACCGATTTCGCCCCCCGTAAACAAGCCGTACCCATACGCGCCTTTCCACAACTGCACCATCCAGTCGCGGCCCCCGTAACTGAATTTACAGCGTATGGTGTCGTAGAGACAGCCGGCGAGAGGGGAAAGCAAATCGTACATCCTGTTGAAGCCGAAAATCCACTGAAAAGCATACTTCGTAGTGTAGAAGTAGTTTTCGCCGGACATGTACTTATAGGAAAGAACGCTGAAGAAGCTTTCCCGCTGGGCGGAGGCTGATTCAGACGCGCTCTCCTGCGCGGCCTGTACTGTCAGCGGCTGGATAACAAATACCAGGGCCAACACAAGCGAAAGTATACGGATGAGTTTGCTCGTTCGTTTTTTCAATGTTCAAATCCTCCTCATAATTCTATCAATCACCATGTAATACGCACCGCCGGGCCGAATTTTGTGTCCAGCGTTTCGTATGCCAGCTGGCCGGCGGCGGCTTTTTTGTCAAGCGCTGCTTTCATGGACTCCAGCAGCGCGTCGTCCTGGGGCGCGATAACGGTTTCCAGCGTGAGGTTCTTGCCGTTCAGCGGCTCATTATAGATGGCGAAGCCGGCTGTCCACCAATGGAGATCCAGGGGCCTGTCGGCAAGCAGTTTGCCGTTGCGTTTGTCGGTGAGCTTGTAGGACAAGCCAACCAGCTCGTTGTCGCTGAGCGTATTGTAAAATCCGCCCCGGCGCTTGGCCGGTTTGTTGTAAAGGCCGATTTCCCCGCCGGGCATGTTCAGGTAGCGGCCCTTCCATAGCTGGAACAGCCAATCTTTCTTATCGTGGGAAAATTTCACGCGGAGCGTATCTATGTCGGTCATCTTGCCGGCTTGCAGCAGAAGGGTGTCATATATCTTCGTGTAGCCCAGCTTGCGCTGCCAACTGCCCTTGGTGCCTTCGAGAAGGTTGTCGTTGACAAAATAATTGAAGCCCAGGTTGCCAAAGCCTTTATCGGCGCCGAGGCGGCCGGTTTTCGTATTGTAGGTGGTCCCGGTTTTCGCATAGTGCGTGCTACCGTCCAGATAACTGAGGTACGCGACGAATTCGTAATCGTTCGGATCCCCTTCGACGGACTCCGCGGCAAAGTGCATCTTCGTTGGCATTTTGACCATGACGCCCGCGACGCGGTAGAGGGTCTTGCGGGCGGTGTCGTCCAATTCATGGTATTTCATGCTTTTGTCCACCCATCTGTCGCTCAGGCCGTTATACAGCCAGGGAAACAACTGCGTTTGCCAGCGGCTGTAGTAAAAGGCGTCCGGCATGAGATTGGCTGCCTCGACCATATCAAAGCCATTGGCTTGCTTGATTTCTGCCCAGGCTCCCTCAAAAACAGGATCCCAGGTGACTTCCAGGCGGGGTGGCGGGAACTGCCCGAAAGTAATCTTGCTGGCGATCGGAAAACGCCCCTCGACAGCTTGCCGGTACGCCTCGCTGTCCCAGGCTGCCTCGCCCTGTGCGCCGGTGCTGGACATGAAGGAAAGGAAACTCAGGAGCGTGGCAAGCATGATGCTGATAGACATATTATATCTCCTAATCTCAATATATTCTGGAACTTTGGTGGATATTGTTTTAGCCCGGATAATAAATCTTATATGGTATGGATCTCAATTGCAATCTCCACTTCAGAGTGTAAAAGGCGAAATACGGAACCCCGAAGGGGTAGTAAAATTTATATTTTGAACTGCCCGCCCCCATGACACTTCGAACAAACGTAAGGCAATTATCGCGATATGGAACGATGCTGTAATAAAAACTGGCATATAAGTAGAAGCGCTGGAATTTTTGGGTTTCGGCATGATCGTACATTTTCCGCCCTTCTTCCGGCGATATTTCAAAATCGAGGGCCTTATTAAATTGGAATCGCGACACCGCATCTGGGATGAGCCCATCTTTTTGAAATTGCTGCAACTGAGCGGGCGAAAGCGATGATTTCCATAACCCGCCTGTTTGGTAGGAGTATAGCCTGCCATTGCTGTTTTTATCTACCAGCACCATCGCGCAATGCCCAAAGCCCATAGCAGGGTTCGTGTCGTTTAAAAATATGCACCGCTGTATCGCGCCAGGGTTGAATGTGTTTTTTTCCGTAGCGCACACGCTCATTGTGCAAGCAGCGCACAAAGCAAGAAAAACCAACAGGATAGACAAAAAACGCTTCATGAATATATGCTCCTTTATAATTTTGGCATTCTCGTCCATGTTTATCTTATTATATCATAATAAGATCATTTTGTAAACCCATTTTGCAGAAAACTGTACCAAACAAAAAATCCCTCCGATTAAGAGACGCCTGCCTGAGCAGGGATCCAATCGGAAGGGGAAGTATTCTATGCGGAGGAGGCCCGGCGAGGATAGAAAGGAGCGGCTGCCAAAAATAGGTAGCCGCTTTTTTGGGGCTTTCGCCACCACCGGTTAAGTCCGCCGACAACTGAACTTCTAATACCAAATCCAGCCAAACAGGAAAATGATGATCAGCCATTGTATGAACGTCGGCTTCACCTTTACACTGAACTCCACGCTGCCTGCGCTGTTTTGTGCCGTGATAATGGCGGATCCAGTTTTTATAAAGCTTTTCGGCGAAGTAATTTTGCCCGTGCCGGCATCCACCGCAACATATTTCGTATTGCTGCTGCTCCAAACCAAGCTTTCACCGGCAACCACATCCTGTAACTGTTTTTTGCCCCGATAAGAAAGCACTACGTCTCTGTCACCTAGAATAATCGGGGCGGCAATGATAGGTTCGAAAATCGCCTTGACCTCGACCGGGCCTGCTGGCATGGTGAATTTGTTGGCCGTGATTGTCGCATCGCCACTGACGACCTCCCACTCCTTGAATCGATAGCCGCCCGCCGGCGTGGCCGTCAAGGTGATCTCCGTGCCCGCAGCCGCGTTGCTCGGGCTGGCACTGGCCGTGCCGTTGCCGTCAGACTGGACGGTCACGGCATACATCTCCGGCGGGATAAGCTCGAACTCAGCCGTGATCAATACGTTTGCCGCCGGCATAGTGAAACTGCTACCAGCGATCGCCGTACCGTTGCGCTTGAGCGTGCCCACCTTGAGGCGGTAGCCAGCGGTGGGGGTGATGGTCAGCGTAACGATCTCGCCGGCGGCAGCGCTGGCCTTATTCGCCGTGACAGCGCCG